>Ga0180433_10012305_pt1 | contig 10022 bp, 9 predicted proteins | sample SS_ome_8_FD_132980 | JGI IMG/M metagenome (GOLD analysis project Ga0180433, IMG submission 132980) | Hypersaline lake sediment archaeal communities from the Salton Sea, California, USA - SS_1_D_1 metaG | ecosystem: Environmental > Aquatic > Non-marine Saline and Alkaline > Hypersaline > Sediment...
GACACTGACCGAGACCCTCGCCGCCATCGAAATGGCGAAGAAGGCGGGATGGACTGCCATCATCAGCCACCGCTCCGGCGAGACCGAGGACACCACCATCGCCGACCTCGCCGTCGCCAAAAACACCGGCTTCATCAAGACCGGCGCTCCCTGCCGCAGCGAGCGGGTTGCCAAATACAACCGCCTGCTCCGCATTGAGGATGAGCTTGGCGACAGGGCGAGATACTTGGGGATGAAGGCGTTTTCGAACTTGGGGAAGTGACCGAAGAATTGGACAATCTACAGTACGCCGCAGAATTTCTTAAGGGGCTACCTGACGAAGAAGACGCTGTAGCTGAGAGAAGCCTTGCAGTGCTGGCTGAAGAAGGTAAATTGTTTGAGGAATGCATGCTCCTTCAAGTTGCGGCCATAGAGGGGGTGATGTGTGGTAGTCCAATTACTGATGATGGACTGCGTGGTGCTCTAGCTCTTGCAAACTGGGTATTTGGTCAACTTCGGTGTGGGTGGCTCGCCCTCCTAAAAGGTTATTACGCGGCTGCTTCCCATGTTGTGAGGGACATTGAACAAGCGACGGTTACCCAAGTAGCTGTGACGTTGGATGCTAATATCGCTCGTAGGTTTTGGGAAGAGGATTTAAAAGATGAGGAGGCGATGCGTATTTACTGGGCTGCCCTAGGAAAAGAGGATGCTGATGATGCTGAAGTGAGGGGCGAAGCACGCAAGAATCTCCGCAAGATGTTGCATTCGTTTGTACACCCTCAAAGGGCAGCAGTTGCAATGTCGCTTTTGATGAGCCAAGATAAGCAATACGCAACCCCAGTGCCTGGCTGTTTCTTCGCAGAGGAAGATTGTAGGTTTCTGGGAAAGATATACGTGATGTTCGCGTTCTATGCAGCACTCCAAACAGACAAAGCGTTTGAACGCATCCTACCGGCTGATGGCGAATGGGAACGCCGTCTCAAAAGGGTGATTACAGAATATGAGTCGTTGTCTGAAAAATGGTCATGCGAGGTTGAACCAACATGACCACCATAGGCATAACAACCACAGTCCCTATAGAGGTGCTCCTGGCGGCGGGGCGAAAGCCGGTTGACCTCAACAATGTCTTTATCTCCGACCCCGATCCGGAGCGGCTGGTGAATATCGCTGAGAAGGCGGGCTTCCCCTTGAATTGCTGCGCCTGGATCAAGGGGCTCTACGCTGTCGCTATGGAGGAGGGAATTCAAAATGTGCTCTGCGTCACCAGTGGCGATTGCTCCAACACCATCATGCTCATGGAGGTCTTCCGGCTAAGGGGGCTCAATGTCATCCCCTTCGCCTTCCCCGACCAGCCCAGCGTGCCGGACATGCAGCGAACCATCGAATCCCTGGCTGAGACGTTGGGCACAACTTTAGATGAGGCAAAAGCAGTCCGCCATGCGCTCGAAAAAGCGAGGCGGCTCGCTGCAGAGCTTGATGAGCTCACCTGGAAGGAGGGCGTGGTCAGCGGATGGGAGAACCACTACTGGCTGGTCTCGGCCTCGGATTTCATCGGCGACCACAGGGAATATGAGGCGCAGTTGAGCCAGCTTCTCGCGGAATGCCGTGGGCGGAAGCCCTACCCCGATGGCATGCTTCGCCTGGCATATATCGGCGTCCCTTCGGTCTTCGGCCGGGAGCTATATCCCTATCTGGAGAGCCTGGGGGCGAGGGTGGTGTTCAACGAGATTCAGCGCCAGTTCGCCATGCCCAATCCGGGAGGCTCCCTCGCCGAGCAATACACAAGCTATACCTATCCCTACTCCATATTCGACCGGCTCAGGGACATCCAGCCCCAGCTCCGCCTGCGCCGCGTTGATGGGGTCATACACTATGTTCAGGCCTTCTGCCACCGCGGCATCGGCGACATCATCTTCCGCCACGACATCGATCTGCCCATTTTGACCCTGGAGGGCAACGCCGAATTCCAGCTTACGCAACACCTGAGGACCAGGCTTGAGGCCTTTCTCGATATGCTAAGGCGGCGCGCGCCCATCGGCGCCCACCATAAAAAGGGACGATAGGCATTAGCCATAAATTAAGAAAACGAAATGGGAAACACAACCCAAAAACACAGCCAATAGTTCGAAAAAGGAGAAACAGGATTCTAAATCACAGCGAATAGTTCGAAAAAACCACAGCCAATATTTTGAAGTAGGATAGCAGCAGACCGAGAAAACGAAAGCAGTAACAGAACTCAAAAACACAGCCAATAGTTCGAAAAAGGAGAAAGGAGGGGGAAATGGCGACAAAGATTGGGATCAATGGCTTTGGAAGGATAGGGAGGCAGATTTTGAGGGCGGTCAACGAAAACCACCAGGGGAAGCTTGAGGTGGCCGCGGTCAATGACCTCACCGATACCGAGACCAACGCCCATCTTCTGAGGTACGACAGCAATTACGGAGCCTACCCGGGCAAAGTGGAAGCCACGGAGGATAGCATCATCGTTAATGGCAAGGCGGTTAAGGTGCTTTCCGAGCGCGACCCGGGGAAGATCGCCTGGAGGGACTACGGGGTCGAGGTGGTGGTGGAGTCCACCGGCCTTTTCACCGATGCCACTAAGGCAGCCGCTCATCTGGAGGGTGGTGCCAAGAAGGTGATCATCTCGGCGCCAGCCAAAAACGAGGATGTGACCATCGTCCTGGGGGTCAATGAAGACCACTATGACCCGGCTAAGCATCGCATCCTGTCCAATGCCTCCTGCACCACCAACTGTATCGCCCCGGTGGTCAAGGTTCTCCATCAGGAATTTGGCGTGGACAAGGGGCTGATGTCCACCATCCATGCCTATACCAATGACCAGAAGATTCTGGATGTCTTCCATAGTGACCTGAGGCGGGCCAGGGCGGCGGCATTGAACATCATCCCCACCACCACCGGCGCAGCGAGGGCGGTTACCGTGGTCATCCCCGACCTGGTGGGCAGGATTCACGGCGTCGCTTTTAGGGTTCCGGTCTCCACTGTATCGGTAGTGGACTTCGTCGCCGACCTGAGCCGCGAGGTCACCGCTGAGGAGATCAACAAGGCGTTTGAGAAAGCGGCTGCGGGCTCGCTGAAGGGGATCCTGGAGGTTTGCCACGAGCCACTGGTGAGCATCGACTTCAAGGGTAACCCCGCCAGCTCAATCGTCGATATCCCCAGCACCATGGTTATCGCCGGCAATATGGTTAAGGTGCTCGCCTGGTATGATAATGAGTGGGCTTATAGCTGTCGTGTTGCCGACCTGATTGCATTCATTGTGGACAAGGGGCTTTAGCTTTTTCATCTTTTAGGCTGCGACCTGTAGCTGGCGCTAAGCGACTGCTCTGGTATTGACAATGAGGAGCGGTCGTGTTAGTATTGTAAATGAAAATAATTTTCACTTGGAAGCTGAAAAGTGGGATTTGCGGAGAGAAGGTTAGTAGCGGCACTAAGGCGAGGGGGTTATAAACTCACCCCTCAGCGGCGGGTGGTGCTAAACGTCCTTGCCCATAGCCAGGAGCATCTCACTCCCGCTGAGGTGTATCAGCGGGTGCATCAGGAGGACCCCAGCATTGGACTGGTCACCGTCTATCGCACCCTGGATATACTTGCCGAGCTTGGACTTATCTGTGCCGTACATGCTGGCGGTAGCTGCGGTAGCTATATAATTGGGCCCCAGGAGCACCACCATCATTTGATCTGCTCCGATTGTGGCGCGGTAGTTGCTTTTGCTGACTGCAACTTGGATGACTTGGAGCGAAGGCTCTCCACAGAGACCGGTTTCGAAATTGAGGGCCATCTGCTTGAATTTATCGGTCGTTGCCAGGATTGTCAGAAGGCAGTAAGGGTATAGATTTCTTTTAACACTTGCGGAGCAGTGTTATTTTTTAAGCTAATTTATTGAAAATGATTTTCAATTAAGTGTATAAGTGCGGAAAATAGTGTTGAAAAAACACAGGTTTTCAACCTTGGTTACTTTGCTACTGGTGCTTGTCATAGCGCTCGCAGCTTTGGTTACCTCTTGTGCCTCAGCGGGAGGGGCAGGCGACAAGGTTGGAGTTGTCGTCAGCATAGCTCCCCTGGCCGATTTTGTGGAGAATGTTGGCGGGGAAGAAGTAGACGTCACTGTTATGGTACCGCCAGGAGCAAGCCCTCATACCTATGAGCCAAAACCGAGCCAGTTGGTAGAGGTGAGTAAGGCGGACATTTACGTCAAGGTTGGATCGGGGGTGGACTTCGAGCTAGCCTGGATGGACAAGATCATAAAGGTCAACTCCGATATGCTGGTGCTTGATAGCTCACAGGGTATCGAGCTGATGGGGAAAGACCCTCATATCTGGAATTCTCCAGTCAATGCCAAAATCATTGTAGAAAATATCTGCGACGGGCTTATCCAGGTTGATTCAGATAATGCAGATTTCTACACCGAAAATATGAACGATTACCTGGAAGAGCTAGATATTGTGGATGGATACATCCGCTATAAGCTTGACCGATTCACCGACCGCGCCTTTCTGATATATCATCCTGCTTTCGCATATTTTGCCAGCGAATATGGCCTGACCCAACTGGCAGTCGAGCATGGTGGCAAGGAACCAACCCCGCAAGTCATGCAAGATTGCATCGATAAGGCAAACCAATATAACCTTCAATATGTCTTTGTCGCCCCACAATTCGCAACGGAGTATTGTGAAGCCATCGCCCGCGAAATCGGTGGACAGACTGCTTCGATGGATCCGCTGGCAGAGAATTACATCGCTAATATGGGACGAATAGCAGACTATCTTGCCTTGGAGTTTGAGTGATGCACTTGGAGGAATTACCCGATGGTTCCAGGGGGGTAAACATGCCCGCTAATGAGGTTGTGAAGCTTGAGGATGTGTGGGTGCATTACGATGGTGAACCTGCGCTTGAAGGGGTAAATCTCGCCATAAATCAAGAAGATTTCCTGGGCGTAATAGGGCCCAACGGGGGCGGAAAAACCACACTGCTTAAGGTTATCCTGGGCTTGATTAAACCGGGCCAAGGGAAGGTTACCGTTCTCGGGGGCACCCCTGAGAGGGGCAGAAAGTTAGTGGGCTATGTCCCTCAATACAGCCTGTTCGATCGCGACTTCCCGGTAAGCGTCTGGGATGTGGTGCTGATGGGGCGCCTGGGCCAGGCAGGACTGTTTAGGAGATACAGCGAAGAGGATAAGAAGACAGCCCGCCATGCCCTGGAGACGGTGGAGATGCTCGACTTTAAAGATCGGCAAATAGGAGAACTCTCTGGTGGGGAACAGCAGAGGGTTTTTATCGCCAGGGCACTGGTAGTTGAGCCAAAGCTGTTGCTCCTTGATGAACCAACCGCAAGCGTCGATGCGCCGATGCAGACAGGATTCTATGAGCTCTTGCAGAGATTGAAACAGAGAATGGCGATCGTTTTGGTTACCCACGATATCAGTGCGGTTTCCATTTATGTAGATGAAATCGCATGCCTCAACCGTAGGCTCTTTTATCATCACTCAAAGGAGATAAGTGTCGAGGAGCTGGAGGCAACATACCAATGCCCTATAGAGCTAATAGCTCACGGGGTTCCTCATAGAATTCTAAGAGAGCACGATTAAGCAGACGATGGGACTACTAGAGTATGAATTTATGAGACATGCCCTGCTCGCCGGGCTCCTTGCTGCTGTTGCCTGCGGCATTATCGGGGTCTATGTGGTGATAAATAGGATGGTCTTCATCAGTGGTGGAGTCTCCCATTGTTCCTTTGGTGGCATCGGGCTGGGATATTACCTGGGCATAAATCCCGTTTTAGGGGCATTATTCTTTACCGTTGCCTCGGCTCTGGGCATGGGGATTGTGACTAGGAGGACAAAGCTGCCTGAGGACACTGCCATCGGGGTTCTATGGGTGATGGGGATGGCATTGGGGATAATCTTGGTTGGATTAACCCCGGGTTACCCACCGGACCTTTTCAGCTATCTCTTCGGCAACATCCTGCTGGTGCCTACTTTTGACTTATTCGTGATGTTGATCTTAGACATCGTCATAATTTCAGTTGTGTTTCTGCTTTACAAGGAGTTCTTGGCTCTTTCCTTCGATGAAGAATTTGGAACGGTGGCGGGGATTCCCACGGAGCGCCTATACCTTATCCTGTTATGCCTGATTGCGCTAACGGTAGTGGTGTTAATAAAGGTGGTTGGCATTATCTTAATCATGGCCCTTCTCACTATCCCGGCGGCGATGGCGAGGCAGTTCACACATAGCCTCAAAAGGATGATGCTGCTCTCAGTGTTTTTTGGTGCGGTTTTTGCCGTCGGTGGTTTGTGGCTTTCCTATGCGCTTGACTGGGCATCTGGGGCAACTATTGTCCTCGTCAGCGTAGCGCTGTTTATTGCCTCCCTCGGATTCTCCAGATTGCGCAGCAGGAGACAGCTCAAGGTTTCTCTATTGCCGCAGCGGCAGTTATCGGATGAATAAGCAGAATTCTATCCATCCTGCTACAGGCCTGGGCCTTACTGTTGTAAATTATGCCGCCTCTCTGTATAATCAATTGCTGGCAAGGGTGATGTACCCTTTCATTTTCTCGGTGAATAGCTTACACTATCCACGAAAGCCGCTGAGCATGAAAATAGCGGAAGCAGCATCGCCAGACACGAACACTAATATACCCCCTGCTATAGCACCGATATTCGCCGCATCGATGAGCGGGTCGTGCCCTAAAAAAGGACGGCAGCAGGGCACGGCCATAACCCTAGAAAGGAACTACCAATGCGTGTTCTTCTCATCAGTACACCCTATCCCTTTGAAGAGAACCCTATCCCCTCTCTCTCGCTGAGCTATCTTGCTGGGGTGCTCCAAGAGGAAGGTATTGAAGTACAGATGCTGGACCTGCTGGTTGCTCAGTACTCGGGTGACAAAATTCGGCGCAAGCTTGAAGAATACCAGCCTCAGGTTGTGGGCGTTACCTGTGTAACCCTAAATTACCCCACCGCTGCCAGAATCCTGAAGGTGTGTAAGAATTTCGACCCCGGAATCGTTACCGTTATTGGTGGTCCCCATGCCAGCTTCGCGCTCGAAGAAACCCTCCTTCGTGCCCCTTGGATTGACGTGTTGGTCATAAGGGAGGGGGAGAGGACGTTGGTTGAGCTGATAAGGGCTCTGGAAAGAGGCGATGGCTTTGGTCAGGTTGCAGGGATCGCTTTTCGTGAGGACAAACGGGTGGTACAAACTGACCCTCGTCCCCCCATCGAGAATCTGGATGAGCTTCCCTTCCCCGCCCGCCATCTTATGCCCATCTCCAAGTACCGCGCCTTGAGCGCGCCGTGCAATCTTATCACCAGCAGGGGTTGCCCCTATGGCTGCATCTTCTGTTCCGGGCGCAGGATGTTCGGGCGCAGGGTCCGTTTTCGCAATCCTAAGCTGGTAGTCGATGAAATAGAGCACATCCACAAAGAGCTTGGCTTTGAGAAGATAAACGTTGTCGATGACACCTTCACTGTTAACCATCGCCACGCTCGGAGTATCTGCGATGAAATCATAAGGCGTAACCTTCATATCAAATGGACTATCTTTGCTAGAGTAGACACAGTAACGCCGGATTTGGTGGAACTGATGAAGGAAGCGGGCTGCTCATATCTCCTTTTTGGCGTTGAGTCAGGCTCTCAGAAGATCTTAGATACTATCAAAAAGGGGATCACCGTGGATAGTGTGAGGAGGGGGGTGAAGGTTGCAACTGAGGCTGGGATTAAGGTTTTCGCCTCTTTTATTTTAGGACTGCCCGGCGAATCACCGGAGACCGCCCGACAGTCGGTCGATCTCGCCACGGAACTTCGCGGTGAGTATGGTGCCAAGTATGGCTTCCATTTGCTCTCTCCTCTCCCGGGAACGGAGCTATATGAGAATGCTGAAGAGTATGGCCTTCGCATCCTTACTCGAAGCTGGGCCAAGTATAACGCCAATGAACCGATTACTGAGACTGCTACTATGAGCACCGAAGCGGTAACGGAGGTTATAGCCGATTATGATCGGGCGGTGGCCTATGCCTGGGACGAAATGAAGCGTAAGGTTGAAGCTGGCGATCCTCTGCATAAGGAAGAGGTGGAGGAAAAACTTAGCCAAGAGTTTGTGTGGCCGTTATTGAAGAGGGATTTGATCGAGAAGTTGGGCCGGATAAGAGCTTCCAGTCCCAGTGAGGCCGAGGAGAAGCTTGCGCAACGGGTGAGCCGAAGGCTAGCCGTTCCCTTGCCCGTAGCCCAGCGGGAGATGGGGAGGCTGGTCCAGCAGGGAATGCTGAAGTGCGAGAAGGGGAGCAAAAGCTTCATATGGAAGTGGAGCTAGTTCGGGCTGTGAATCGGGGGTTAAAAGGGGAGGGATAAATTGACCACTAGAAAAGAGGTTGAAAAAGCGCTCGGAGAGGTGCTCTTGCTCGAGCCGAAGCGAAGTCTCGTCGAGCTTAATATGGTTCGCGATATTGAAGTGGCGGAAGATCGGGTTAAGGTTGCTCTGGCTTTGACTCCTTTGAGTGATGCTGCCAAGGAGCGGACCCAAGGAAGGGTGCGGAGTGCCATTGAGAAGCTGCCTGGGGTAAAGGAGGTAGCCATAGACCTGGTTGAGCTTACCCCGCAGGAGCTCAACCAATTCGGTCATGTTATCGCTGTCATGAGTGGCAAAGGGGGGGTGGGGAAATCGGTGGTGGCCGCCCTTTTGGCTATAACCCTCAATCGCCAGGGCTACCAGGTGGGCATTCTCGATGCTGACATAACCGGTCCCAGTATCCCAATGATGTTTGGGTTGAAGGCTCGCCCTATGAGCAGCGAGAGCGCCCTTATGCCGGTGGGGACTAGGTCTGGGATTGAGGTCATGTCCCTCAACTTGCTCTTGCCCCACGAGGATGATGCCGTTATCTGGCGCGGCCCCATGCTTGCCAAGGCGATCACCCAGTTCTGGCAAGATGTGGTCTGGGGCAAGGTTGACTATCTTATCGTTGATCTGCCCCCAGGCACTGCGGATATCCCCCTCACCGTAATGCAAACCTTATCACTCTCAGGTGTGGTTATTATTTTCACACCTCAGGACCTGGCGGCGATGGTGGTGAGGAAGGCGGTGCATATGGCGCAAAATATGAATGTCCCTATCATCGGAGTGGTGGAGAATATGAGCTATTTGCTGCTTCCCGAAACAGGGGAGAGGATCGATATCTTCGGTCAGAGCAGGGGGGAGGAGATGTCCCAGGAAGCTGGGGCACCTCTCTTGGGGCAATTGCCAATCGACCCCGAGCTTGCCGGGCTCTGCGACAGCGGCGAGATCGAGCGCTACAATTCTGAGGCTTTCATAGCTTTTTCCCAGGCTTTTATCCAGGCGATACCAGCGCCAGCCCAACCCTGATTTGTTGGGATGAGGAAGGAGGGCAAAATGCAAGTTCGCATCAAAACGCTAAGTGAGAACACCGCAGGGATGCCAGGGGTTCTTGCCGAGTGGGGGCTAAGCATTCTGGTCGAGACCGATGATGTTAAGGTGCTGATGGACACCGGGCAGGGCATCTCAGCATCTCGCAATGCCTCCATGCTGGGCGTAGACCTTGCCGCAGTCGATAAGATTGTGTTGAGTCACGGACACTATGATCATACAGGTGGCCTGTGGGATGTGTTGCCGCTAACCCGTGGAGTTGAGATCATCGCTCACCCCGACATATTCGCCCCCAAGTATGCTCGCTATGGCGAGCAGGCGCGTTTTATTGGCATCCCTTTCTCCAGAGAAGCGCTGGAGGCGTTCGCCACCTTCACCCTGAGCCGGGAGCCGGTGTGGATCACTGAGGATATCGTGACCACTGGCGAGATCCCGATGGTAACCGAGTATGAGGAGATCGACCCTCCCTTACGTGTTAAAGAGGGAGGCGAGCTGGTCCCCGACCCCCTCCGGGACGACAGGGCGCTGATCATTAAGACCGATGACGGGCTGGTGGTCGTCACTGGCTGTGCCCATCGCGGCATCATAAACACCCTGTACCATGCCCGGGAGCTGACCGGGGTGGATGTGGTGCACACCGTGTTGGGAGGC
>Ga0180433_10012307_pt1 | contig 10021 bp, 8 predicted proteins | sample SS_ome_8_FD_132980 | JGI IMG/M metagenome (GOLD analysis project Ga0180433, IMG submission 132980) | Hypersaline lake sediment archaeal communities from the Salton Sea, California, USA - SS_1_D_1 metaG | ecosystem: Environmental > Aquatic > Non-marine Saline and Alkaline > Hypersaline > Sediment...
ACAATGGGAGTATCCAATGTATCTTTTGGTCTTCCACACAGAGCACAGATCAACAATGCATTATTAATGATATCCATATCTCATGGTCTGGATTCTGCCATATGTGATCCAACCAAAAAAAGCGCCAGAAGAGCAATTTTACTGGGACAACTGATAGCCGGCCGGGACAGATACTGCCGTAGATATACCAGAGCAGCCAGACAGGGTCTGTTCAAAAAGAAAAAGAGGGGGAAGAAAAAATAATGGAATCAAACGAAGAAATACATAAAAGAGGCTTCCATATTGCTGCTAAAGCCCGGGATGTAAGCACGCAGTTAGCACAACTTTCCACTGTTAAAAAAAATAAAGCACTTAAAACACTCGTTCATCTCCTTGATCAATATCAAGATGATTTGATAAAAGCAAATAAAAAGGATTTAGATAATGCAGAGAAAAACGGACTGTCCAGGGCGCATATAAACCGATTGATTTTTGACAGATCGAAAATCAAGTCCAGAATAACTTCACTTGAAAAAATCATTCGACTGCCAGATCCGGTTGGCCAGATGGAAAAGATGGGAGTAATGGATAATGGGATTACGTATGGCAGAATGCGGGTTCCCATAGGGGTTATACTGATGATCTACGAGGCCAGACCTCATGTTACCATAAATGCTGGCAGTTTTGCTTTGAAATCCGGAAATGCCATAATTTTAAAAGGAGGTTCAGAGGCTAAACACTGTCTTGATATTTTATCAAAACTCTGGAAAGAATCTTTAATGGAGAGCGGTATATCAGCTGATGCGGTTCAGGTTGTTACATTAAGCCATGAAGAAGTTGGAGGGCTGCTTTCCAGAAATGATTTAATTGATCTGGTTATCCCCCGGGGGGGTAAAAATTTAATTGAGACTGTTTGTCAGCAGTCAGAAATCCCGGTCATAAAACATTATGAGGGTAATTGTCATGTTTATATTGGAAAAAGTGCTGACCGGGAAAAAGCAATCAATATCCTATTAGACTCCAAACTTCTTATGCCCGGTGTATGTAATGCAGCTGAATCACTTTTGATAGATCAGTCTTTGAAAGACTGGGTACCGGATATAGTGGATATACTCAGTAAGAATAAGATTGAAGTTCGCGGCTGCTCGCAAACACTTAAACTGACCTCAAAAGCAGTTCCCGCCAGACAGGAAGATTATGCTGCTGAATATCTGGATACAATTTATTCTATGAAGATTGTAGAAAATGTTTTTGAAGCTGTAGAACATATTAATAATTTTGGTTCAGGACATACTGAAACTATAGTATCAGACAGTTATGCTGATGCACAATATTTTTTATCTGCAGTTGATTCCGCTGTAGTCCTGGTGAACAGTTCGACCATGTATTGTGATGGAGAATCGCTGGGTATGGGTGCAGAAATTGGAATATCAACTGATAAACTGCATGCCAGAGGTCCAATGGGACTTAATGAACTGACGAGCTATAAATTTATACTGAACGGGAATGGTCAAATAATGGGAGATGAAAGTCAATGGATGACATCATAAAGCATTTTAAAAATGGGTTTAAGAATGCGGAGTCAAAACGATCTTCTCAGCGAAGAATTGGGGCTGAACTCAAGTTTCCGGTTGTTGATGAGAAGGGATCAGCAGTCGGAAAGGAATCAATAAAAGATTTATGGAAATTTCTTAATAAAAAGGGATGGGAAATTAATAAAGATCCGGTTACTAAAGAAGTTGTAGGAGCAGTAAAACCCGGGCCGCTGAATGATACCTTGGCTTCCTGTGAAACCGGTTACTGTAAGGTTGAATTTTCTCTTGCCCATGTAGCTGATATTCATGAACTAATTGATATGATTGTAAATCTCCGAAAACAATTACAGGAATTCTCGGATCAGACCGGGAATTATTTTTTAGGATACGGAATCCACCCTGTAACTCCTCCCAGTAAAATGCTGAAGATGAATAAAGCCAGAAATATATTCTGGGATAAAATATTTGCTGCTAACAATTATATACCACCGGAAGTGGGAGATGATGTTCACCTTTTTACTGTTTCAGCCTCTTCTCAAGTACATCTTGATGTATCCATGGAGGAAGCTGTAAAAGCAGTAAATGTATTTAATGGATTTTCCGGAGCACAACTTGCCTTATCTGCTAATTCCAATATTTGGAAGGGACGTCTTGATAAGGAGCACAGATGTGTGGGGGAGCGTTTTTGGGACTGGTGGGATCCGGAAGAATTCCGTTACGGCATCCCTCCCAAAAGATTTGACAGTTTAGATGATTATATTCGTACTGTAGCAGAGATGTCACCAGTTTATGTAGAAAGGGATGGTGTTCCTATTGGTATGCACCATTATGATACGTTCAAAGAATATTACAAGGATGCTGAAGAACCCCATGGAATCACTCCTGAAGGAGAAAAAGTACCGCTTACTCCTGAGAAGCAAGATATTGATCAGCATTCTACTTTTTACTGGTATAATGCCAGGATATCCAGATATTATACTCTGGAAAATCGTATGAATGATCAGCAGCCCCCGGAAGATTTGCATGTAATTGCTGCTTTGAGTCTGGGAATTGTTTCTGCTTTAAATGAGGCAGAAGAAGTTGTTAAAGCCCATAACTGGAATCATATCAGAAAAGCCAGAGTTGAGGCCTGCAAGAAAGCTATGGAGGCAAAGAATAGTCCAATTCCAATTATACAGTTTATCTGGGAGCTGCTTAATATCTCCGAAAAGGGACTTAAGCAGCGGGGATTAGGAGAAGAAATATATCTTGAGCCCTTAAAGCAGCGTGTAAAAATGAAATTGTGTCCTGCTGATGAAGCAGAAAAAATATATCACAAACAGGGAATTCCGGGTTTAGTGGAAGAGAGGAAGCTTTGATGTTTATGGCAAAAAGAGAAAACAAGAATTTACATATTCCTGATTTCTTACAGTACATAGTAGATAAGAGAACAAAATCCCCGGTTTATTTTATTAAACCCGGGAATTCAGTTTTTAATATTAATGATTCTGAGCAGCAGGAGGATTTCAATGAGAAGATTTATCAAGTGCTCCTGAAATTAAACAATTTTGAACTTAAACCTCCGGTAATTATTAAAGTCCATATAGGTGAACCATCATGTAATACACGTATGCTGCCTGTATTTACCAGGGGAATAAAGAAATTTCTTAAAAAGAAAGAAGTTAACAAAGCAGTATTCGGCGACACTACTGTAGTCTATTCAGGTCCCAGGGGGTTCAAGGAAAATGGTCCCCGGGCAAAAAAGTATACTCATCTGGCAAAAGATCACGGATGGGATAATGAGATTCCTTTTATAGTTCTTGACAGACCTGAAACATCTGATTCCAATCATTTAAGTTTTAATAAAGATCAGCAGACTGTTAGTATAGATAATCCGGGAAGATTTCACAATTTCTCAATTTCAGGAGGTTTGTTAAACAGTGGTTCAGTAATACATAATCCTCACTGTACGCTGCATAATCTGGCACATTTTGCACTTTGTGTAAAAGGGATCACAATGGGGTTGGCCGGAAGAAAGGGAAAATTGACTATGCACCAGTGTTATTTTCCGGTTATAGATGAGGATGAATGTGTCGGTTGTTTTGAATGTGTTGAAAGCTGTCCGGAAGATGCATTACAGGAAGGCGAAGAAAATATTCCTGTACTGGACAAGTCCCGATGTATCGGATGCGCTGAATGTATGGCCAGTTGTCCCAATGAAGCAATTGAAATGCAGGGGACACAGGTAGATGACTGGAAAAAAGGAAATGATACAATACCTTACAGAATGATCGATTATTTAATGGGTATCATGAATGGACGATGGAAAAATATGATTAATATAGCTCATTTATATAATATAACACCCTTGTGTGACTGTGTTGATGTTAAGCAGAAACCCATGTGCAGTGATATTGGATTCCTTATAGGTGAAAATCCTCTGGCAGTGGATAATGCAGCCTTGAGTATTTTGAATAAACGTTTACAGTCAGAGGGTTCAAAGACTGTAGATGAGAGATATCCGTCAGATAACTGGGCTGAAACGTTCAGGTATGCCCTGGATACATATGGGATTATTACGCAGCCTGAGTTGATAGAGGTGGAGGTGTGATTTGTCGAAGTAATAAAGATAAAGGATAAAGGAAAAAGGAAAAAATAGAACCTTAGAACGTAAGAACTTTAGAACGTTGGTAGATTATTGGGTAGAGGTCAGATAGACAGCGGACCGCGGACGGCAGACGGCGGGTTGAAAAGCGGTCAGTGGTCAATTTAAAATACCCAGCTGACTCAAAGACTCTAGGACTCTAAGACTCAAAGACAAAAAAAGACGAAGGGAATACGGAGAATGGAGAAATATATGTCAGAAAATTTTCGTAAAGGATTGAAAGTTGTTCCCAAAGAAAGAATCAATAGAGAACAGATAAGGCTGATACATAAAGCTTCTCTTACCATTCTGGACGATCCGGGAATAATTTGTTTTAATGAACATGCTGCTGATATTCTGGATAATGCAGGATGTAAAGTAAAATCTGAAGATAGCGAGCAAGGTACCTGGCGGATTCGTTTTTCCAAAAAAGTAATAGATAATGCCCTGGAAACTGTTCCCAAAAAGGTTTTATTGGGTGCCAGAAATCCTGATAATAAACTTTTACTTGATGCTGAGGAGCCGGTTTCTTATTTCGGAACAGGTTCAGAAACTAATATATTTCTTCGTACAGAATTGGAAAAATTTGTAAAAAAGAATGATTCCTCTCAAATCAGAACCTTTCCAGTATATAAGAAAGAAAGAGGCAGTATTAAAAATCTTTGTACATCCGCAAAATTATGTAATAATTTATCAAATGTAGATTTTTTTATACGAAATGTTAATATTCAGGATAAAGAGATCACTTCTGATAATAAAGATGTTAATATATTTTTTGCTTCTCTGAAATATATAACCAAGCATGTACAGGCCGGACTGGTTAATATCGAAAAGTTACGGGATGTTATTAATTTAGCTGAAATTGTAGCAGGGGGTGAGAAAAAATTCAGAGAAAATCCGATTATTTCGTTTATTACCTGTTTGATTAAAAGTCCACTTCAAATGGTTGAGGATACGACTGAAAAACTGATCAGTATTGCTAAGACAGGAGTTCCGGTGGTCATTTCGAGCTCACCACAGGGAGGTTCCACAGCACCCATACAGGAAGAAGGAATGACAGCGTTAATTAATGCAGAGATACTTGCCGGTATCACTCTGGCTCAGATTGTAAATCCGGGTGCTCCTGTACTGTATGGGGCAGTACCGGTAAGAGCAAGACTGGATACTCTACACGATCTTTATGGTGCTCCGGAATTTATTCATTATAACACTGACTGTATTCAGATGGCAAGGTATTATGGAATTCCCTGTTATTCCACAGCCGGTGTTGGTGATGCAAAAGTGCCTGGTTTACAGGCAACACTGGAAAAGGTATTTTCACAGCTTGAAATTGCAGAAGCCGGAGCACAGTATATTCATTATGCTATTGGTCTTTTAGAGAAAACAAACAGATTCTCTCCTCTACAGGCTGTCCTGGATGATGCTCAGATTAATATAGTAAAAGAGATACTACGTCAGCCCGGATTTAATAAACAGGAGACTGAATCAGCGGTACATCAGGTCAGAAAAGTTATGAAATCTTCTACTCGTTTATTCGCCAGACACATACGGAAAGCAGTAAGAGAGGGGCTGGTCAGTTCTTCCTACCCCTTTGAAACCGGTGAGGAAGAAGACAGAGTTTTAATCAATGCCTTTCATAAGCTTCAATCAATTTTAAATGGTGAGGATGAGCGGTTGGATAATGCCGTGATAGAAAAAATTTATGATCAGGTTCCGGGGTTACTGGACAGGGAAGTGTTTGAACCGGGGACCAATTAATAATGAATAATGAATAATGGCTGAGCATTGTCTGGAACTTAAGAACTTTAGAGCATGAGAACCTGAGCGTGCAGAGGCTAGTAGCCAGAGGTCAGATAGACAGCGGACCGCGGACGACAGACGGCGGGTTGAAAAGCGGTCAGCGGTCGGCGGTCTGTGTTCAAAAAAAAGAAAATGGTGAACAAAATATTGAAAAAAAGGTCAAAGATTAATGCGAAAGAGTGATTTTTAATATAAATAAGGAGAACTATATGGATGATATTTTAGAAAAGATAAAAAAGAATGTCATTTCAGGGCGTATTGACAAAGAGGATGAAGGATTTGAAGGTGACATGGCCGGGAAGCCGGGAGTAATTGAACTTGTTAACCAGGCGGTAGAGAAAAAGATAAATCCTGCTGATATTTTGGTTAAAGCAATTAATCCGGGAATGGATGAAGTAGGCAGGAAGTATGAAAGCGGTGAATATTTAATACCCGATATGCTGGCTGCAGCTGAATGTGTGGGGGAGGCAATGAAAATTCTTGAACCTCTGTTGGTAGATGAACAAATTGAAAGCCAGGGAAAATTTATCATAGCTACAGTTGAAGGAGATTTACATGATATTGGGAAAAATATCGTGGCTACCATGTTAAAAGGTTCTGGCTTTGAAGTACATGATTTAGGGACCGGTATTTCAGCTGAAAAGATTGTTGAAGCAGTAAAGCGGGATAAACCGGAATATTTAGGTCTGTCTGCTCTTCTCACCACAACAATGGGTCATATGGAGGAAGTAATAAAACTGCTGGAAAAAGAAGGATTAAAAGGTAAAGTGAAAGTTTTGGTAGGGGGTGCTCCTGTTTCTGAAGAATTTGCTAAAAAGATAGGTGCAGATTTTTATTGTGAAGATGCCTTTGATGCTATAGATAAATTAAAGGCAGCCTGATGAAAAGAAACGATGCTTATTCAGAAGCAGTGAACAGTGGTATGTACAGAAGAGAGCAAGGAGTTCGGGGCAAATATGATAATGTTCGTATTTTCTGGGAAGATGAGATTATCCGTATTTTCTTAAGACCGTATATTGAAAAAAGATTGAAAACACAACAAAAAAAAGGAAAAAAGTTCAGGATTCTTGATCTAGGATGCGGAAGCGGTGATGGATATGAGTTGTTCAGAGAATTGAATAAGAGTCATACAGGAATTTCTGAAACAGATATAAAACTTCTGGATAATAATTCTCTGGAACTTTATAAAGGTATTGAGAATAACAAAGATCTGCTTGCCCAGAATTCAGAACGGTGGGGAAATAAGTCAACAATGATGTGTTCTTGGGGTGATTTTTCTCAGGGATTACCAGTGAATGAAAAAGAAAACTCCTATGATATATATTTTGCTTCCTATGGAGTAATGTCTCATATTAATGAGGATCAGACTGTACAGCTGTTTTCTGATATTACCCGACATGCTGATAACGGTTCTTTGATAATGGGTGACTGGCTAGGCAGGTATTCATATGAATGGCAGGAGTTATGGAATGATAACACTATGGCAGAACAGTGGATGGATTATTATATTTCTTATATTTATCCTCCGGAAAAGCGGGCAAACCTGAAATTAACTCCCTTAAAATTACGACTTATGCGCAGAGATGAGATCATGAATATTTTGAAGAGAGTTAAGGAAAATACGGGCAACAAGCTGGAAGTGGAGAAAATTTATGATCGTTCTTTGTTTGTGGGAAGACATATGGATACCAATGATTATAACAAATATTTACATCCTTTGAGAAATCAGGTAAATTTGCTTTTTGAAAGAGGAAGACGAACAGATTTACATAAAGTGAAACTCAATTATCATCAACATACTACCATAACCTCACAGAATGAATTTTTTGAAGAATTCACTTCTATCTGGAATGCAATAATTGATTATACTGTTCAGCTTTTAAATGAATTAGACGGAAAAGAAGTATCTCCGAATATTAAGTATAAAGATCAATATCCCGATAATATTCATTATTTGTTTGAAAAAATGAATTGCATAATAAGAAATATTGACTGTTTTCAGATGGATGATGTCCGCTCGGACTGCATCGAACCTCAGCTTGGTTATTGTCTCAGAAATCTGGAAATGCATTTTCAGCAGGGACAGGGAAATGGTCATGGCTTAACAGGGATTTTTACTATAAAAAAACAGTAAAAAAATGATAAAATTTGAAAAAGTAACCAAAAAATTTGGTAAAGAGGTCGAAGCAGTAAAGAACCTTTCTTTGGAAATACAGGAGAGTGAACTGCTGGTTTTTTTAGGGACAAGCGGAAGTGGTAAAACTACCTGTATTAAAATGGTCAATAGGCTGGAAGAGGTAAGTTCAGGCCATATTTTTGTAGAAGGTAAAGATGTCCAGAATTATGATCCGATTCAGCTGCGCCGAAAAATAGGATATGCAGTTCAGCATATTGGATTATTCCCTCATTTTACTGTTGGAGAAAATATTGCGACTGTTCCAAATTTGCTCAACTGGGATAAAGACAAAACTGAACAGAGAGTAACTGAAATGCTTGAACTGGTAGAACTGAATCCGGATCAGTTTCGGAACCGATATCCTTATCAGCTCAGCGGAGGACAGAAACAGCGCATTGGTGTAGCCAGATCTCTGGCTGCTGATCCTGATATCTTACTCATGGATGAACCATTTGGAGCGATTGATCCTATCACCAGGTTTACCCTTCAGGATGGATTCCTGAAAATACAAAAAAAATTAAAGAAAACCACTCTTTTTGTTACTCATGATATGTTTGAGGCTATAAAACTCGGAGACCGCATTGCCTTGATAGATAAAGGAACACTGCAGCAGCTGGATAAACCAGAGACACTGATAGATAATCCAGCTAATCAATTTGTAGAGGATTTCTTAGGAGCACAGCGTTTTCAGCTTGCACTTCTGACTAAAGAGATCGGAGATCTGGAAAATATTAAAAATCTGAAAAAGGAAAAACCAGAGAAAGAAAGTCAGCCGGAAGCCAAACTAAAACTTACTGACTCACTGCTGCAAGCTATAAATCTATTCAAAACCAGCAGGGCAGAGAAAATAGGAGTGTATGATGAGGAAACACTGATAGGAATTTTGGGTAAAGAGAAAATTGTAGCAGCAGTTTCTCAGTTTCTGGGTAAATGGGTAGGGAGTCAATAATTATGATACAACAATTTTTTATAAAATTAGGAAACGATATTGCCGTTCATGCTTTTCAGCATCTGTATTTAACTTTCATCAGTCTTTTTATTGCAGTAATTATTGCAGTTCCTATGGGGATATTTTTAACCAAGACAAAAAAAGAAAAACTTGTAAATATAATAATGAATATTGCAGGTATAATTCAAACTATTCCGACTCTGGCATTACTAGCATTAACAGTAACAGTGTTTATCTTGATTAATCAAATGATAGGAGGGAGTGACTGGTATCGTGAAGGAGGTGCAATTCCTACTATAGGAGTATTACCGGGGATTACAGCACTGGTCCTTTATTCTTTACTTCCCATTTTAAGAAATACTTATACAGGAATTAAAGAGGTTGACCCTTCTGTATTAGAAGTAGCGAGGGGAATGGGTATGACTCAAAAACAAATTCTTACCTCAATTGAACTTCCTTTGGCTCTCCCTTTTATAACAGCCGGAATCAGGATATCATCGGTTTGGACAATTGGAATCGCAACTCTGTGCGGATTGATAGGTGCAGGGGGGCTTGGAGATCTGATTCTTATTGGATTGAGGAGTAATCAGGTTGATTATTTGATAGCCGGGACGCTTCCTGCTGCCTTTTTAGCTTTAATTTTTGATGGTTTAATGGGAGGATTAGAAAAATGGCTCACTCCTCCGGGATTACGGATGAGGAAGAAGAGGAGACAGTGACTTATTATTAATGAATAATGTATAATGAATAATGGGAAAAAGGAGAAGAGAGCATCAAGAAGCAAGATGCAAGAACGTAAGAACATGAGAACTTTGGAACTTGAGAAAATGTAGGTTCAGAAGTCAAAAAGGACTGCAGACCGCGGACGGCAGACAGCTAGGTGATGCGGTCAGTGGTCTGCGGTCAAGTTAAACTGACCTGTTTACATAATGGCCCTAAGACTCAAAGACAAAAGACAA
>Ga0180433_10012308_pt1 | contig 10021 bp, 12 predicted proteins | sample SS_ome_8_FD_132980 | JGI IMG/M metagenome (GOLD analysis project Ga0180433, IMG submission 132980) | Hypersaline lake sediment archaeal communities from the Salton Sea, California, USA - SS_1_D_1 metaG | ecosystem: Environmental > Aquatic > Non-marine Saline and Alkaline > Hypersaline >...
AATTGTGTCTAGCGGTTAACGGGGCAGGTTTCGCTCCCCGTTTTATTTTTTGTTTTCTGAGAATAAGTGTTATCGTTGGTTTAGACCACCAGTGAACACACTGGTGGTATTCGCTTTATAAAATAGTGATATTATGTGTTTGGAGGAAAAATTTGAAAAGATAAAGACACTGCACCTCTCGAACTTTATCTTCTGGATCTTGGGCAAGTTCCTTATCGGTCTGGGTATCGGCATACTCCTGGTCGCTTATTACCCGGCTTCGGGCTGGGTTATTGCTGGCTGGATGCTCATAGTATTCGCCATAATACTCCAGATACCTGCAATCATTTCCGTGTTCGGTAGAAAGGCCAAGGCCCAGGCAAAGGGTAAGAAATAAATCCCGATAATAGGACTATACAACGATAAACAATAGAAAAAAGAATAAAGAAAAATAAAGGAAGCGCGAACAATCACATTACCCTTTTCTCTTTTTCGCAGATTTCTTCTTCGCCTTTACCCGCTTTCGCTTAGCCGCTCTTTTTACAACCCGCTTGGCCACTTTCCTTGCTGGCTTTCTTTTTGCTTTTGCTTTCCTTGCTGGCTTTCGCCTTGCTGGTCTTCTTTTTGCTTTCCTTGCTTTCTTCGGCTTCGCTTTAGCGAGACTGGCCTTCCTTCTCACAACTACTTTCCGTAAACCACCTGAAGACGCCCTGATTTTTTCAGGCCTCTGGGCATCTATGAACACCTGAGTCTTTCTTGCGTTCTGGCGTGCATTCGTTATACTGTTGCGTATTTTGGCATCGAGGGCTGCAAGCTCAGATGTAACCTTCTTGGTTGACGTTGCAAAAGCCTGTTCTGAAATCTGTCCTCTTTTAAATCGCTGGTATTCCATTCGGAATTCGTCCATAACAGACTGCTTTTCATCCTGCATGGAACGGATCTCTTCTCCCAGAACAGTCACTTCTTTCAACAAACGGTCCAGGTGGTTTTCATTTATTTTTTGTATTTGAACCATAGTATCACCTTGATGTACTATTGTACAGGATTCCATATAAGCTTTATAGCATAAACACATATCTATTTTATGAAGGAAGCCCTTTTCTACGAAAAGCTGGATAACGGCAAGGTTAGATGCCACCTGTGCCCGCATAACTGCAATATAAGTGATGGCAAGACAGGCATCTGCGGCGTGCGGAAGAACCAGAAAGGCAAGCTTTATTCCCTTGTTTATGGCAGGCTGTGCTCCATGAACATAGATCCCATTGAAAAGAAGCCCCTCTTTCATTTCGCACCAGGCACTAATTGCTTGTCCATATGCACGGTCGGCTGTAACCTCAACTGCAAGTTCTGCCAGAACTCGGAGATTTCACATCCAGCAGGCGGCAATATTTTTGGTGAAGAAATAAGCCCGGAAAAGGTTGTTGAGATAGCCAGGAAAAAGGGCCTGCCCGGTATAGCATATACATACACCGAACCAACAATAGCTTGGGAATTCTATTACGAAGTCATGAAACTGGCCAGGCAAGCCGGTTTATACAATGTCTGGGTCTCGAACGGCTATATCAATCCTGAGCCGGCCAAGAAGATTGCCAAGTTCATGGATGCCATTAACGTGGACCTAAAGGGTGACATAACTTTCTATAAAAAGCTATGCGGCGTGCCCAATGAGGAGCCTATGCACCAAGCCCTCAAGATATACAAAAAGGCAGGCGTATGCATTGAGATAACAAACCTTATCATACCAGGGTTCAACGACAAGCCAGGCCAGGTGGAGAGCCTGGTCAAATGGGTGGAGGAAAACTTAGGCAGGGAAACACCGCTGCATTTCTCCAGGTTTCACCCGAGCTACAAGATGACCAACACAGAGCCCACCCCAATCAAGACCCTTGAGAAGGCGGCAGAAATCGCGAGACAAAATGGCTTGAGATATGTCTACATCGGTAACGTGCCGAGTCAGGGTTGGGAGGACACCCGCTGCCCGAAATGCGGTACCTTAATAATCAAGCGCTCAGGCCTTTCTTTGTCAGGTTTTAAAGCCATTTGCGATAAATGTAAACTTGAGGTTCCAATAGCAGGAAGGAAGTGGATGGGGAGAGAATAGAATGAATAATATGAAAATGAAAAAAGTTCCATTGTCAAGCGCGATAAGGCTCATCACACCCAGGCTGACAGCCCTCATAACAACCCTTGACAACAAAGGTGTTGTCAATGCAGCACCATATTCATGGGTGGCTCCGGTGAGCTTCAGCCCGCCGCTTGTTTATGTGGGCATCGGCGGGAAGTATAAGCATACATACATCAACGCGAAGGCTACAGGCGAATTCGTTGTCAATGTTGTTTCAGAGGGATTCGGCCATCAGGCCGTTGACTGCGCAGAGCATCATGAGCCAGGTCAAGACCTGCTGGCAAAGCACGGCCTCAATACCGCACCATCTGAAAACGTCAAGACGCCAAGGGTGATGGAATCCAAGGCCATCCTTGAGTGCAAGGTCAAGGACATCGTTGAGGTCAAGGATTCAGACCATGTCATGCTCATTGGTGAAGTGGTTGCAGCAGAATCCGCAGGCAACGTTGAAGATATCAAGCCCCTGATGCATGACACAGGTGACAGCTTCAGGGGATTGGGGAAAGAGATACTTTTAAACAGGTGATGGTAAAAAGTACAATTTAACCGACATTCACCATGCCTTCGATCATTTCCCTATATCTGCCTGCCTGTTCTAACCACCATTGTGGATAATTATGGGTAACAGCCCATGTCCAGCAGCTTGTCTGGGACTTCAATGCAAGATCCAAAACCCCTTCATCCCCTGAACCCAGATACATATCCCAGCATCTTTCTATGTCAGCCCACATACCATCATGCTTGGGTTCTCCTTCCCATAATGAAAGCACCTTTTCTTTGTCATAAGAAACCCTTGGGATTTCATCCACTTCTTCAGTTGGGGCAGAATCCATGAATTCAGGCAAGTGCAGCATTTCAATCCCCTTATCAAGTATTGTCTTGTATACAGTCTCAAGAATATTCCTCTTATCAATAGGGATTCCATGCGCTATCACCCAATGATTATAGCATTCGCCATCAAAATCCGTCAAAATGCTTTCCGCAGACAAAAGCTTTTTTGTAAAATCATCAGCCACCTCCTCTGGTGTGCCACCGTAATCTTTCATCCACTTGAAGTAATTCTTGTACTTTTCATATTCTCCACCAGCCAAGGCAGTAGAAAGGTAATTATTCCTTGCCGCCATTCTTAAGCCAAGGCGCTCCAGCACATGTTTCGTATCTATTCCTTTTTCGTGGAAAACGAAATCCGGTATTATTGTTCCTGTAAAACCAAACTCTTGTAATAAATACACTACATCATCGCTCACTGCGTACTCGGGCAGTCTTAGTATTTTTGGCTCAACTCCGAACAGCTTTTCTTTGATTTCCAAATCCCTTTCTATCTGGATTTTGCATGCGTCCTTGCCTAACCTTTCAAGAATTATGGGGAATATTGGGTGGGTATAGCCGCATGCTGTCAAATACACCTGGCCTGATCCAACCTTTTCCCCAAGACGGTCTATGAATTGCGGGTTGTTTTGTTTGATTGTTTCAAGAAGAATCCCTGTCATATTATAATTAACCTTTACGCCCGGGGCAGCATCCAACGCATCCAGGTGTGTGCCGTATGATTGTTCATAGCATTCATCGTAATATCCCATGGTTTCATCGTCATAGGGAGGTTGGTGGAAGTGAAAAACCACGCAGTATCTGGCAGGTCCTTTCATTTTATATTATAAGTAAGAAAATTTATATATCCGCAGAATCTAATAGCTCATAGTGGTTTTGTTATGGCAAAAAAGAAAGGTGAAACCAAAAAAACCGAAGGGAAAGACGGCATGGATAAAAAGGATAAAGCCGTCCAGCCTGTAGTTGATGAGAAGCTGAAGGAGAAGGCGGACAACAAGGTAAGCAAGGATGGCTGGATAAGGGCGAGCATGATGATAGAGGTGCTCGCAATGACGGAGGGTGCTGCAAAGACTGCTCTGGAGAAGCATGTTGATGCCCTTGCAAAGGAGAAATGGGTGATGGTATACAAGAGGGATTACAGCGAACTGCAAAGGGTGGAGAACCCGCTGCCAAGGAATCCTGAGATAAAGGAGGGCTTTTCATATGTGGCTGAGCTTGAATGTGCGGTCCAGCGCTACGAGGACCTCATACACATAGTCATGCACTACGGCCCGTCAGCAGTGGAGATACTTGAGCCGGTCAAGATCATACTTGAACTGGGCGAGGCCCAGGGCATACTGAATAGCCTGGCCGACCTAATACATAAGTTCGTTGCCGCTGGCGTTGGCGGGGTTGTTGTGAAGACTTAGATGGCTTGACTGCTCAAATCAATTGGATTAATCTATCGGTTAAAGTCAGAAATCAAACAGCGTCTTCCTTCCCAGGATTTTGCTCTGTTTCACGTATTCGCTCATTGGAAGCCGGAGTCGGGAATTAATATAATTTAAGGCCTCTGTTTTTGTTGAAAATCTCAGGGGTTTTTTCTTGTACGCCTCCTTTGCCGTTTCCCTTACCACCCACACCCCTAAAGGAATCACATAACCCTCACACACTTCCCTGAAAACCACTACTCTTGCTTGTCTTTTCATGCGTTTCAGTTCCTCAACACATGCAATACGTGAGGCATAATATCCACCACCTTCTTTATCAGCGTATTTCTTCCTTCCTTTGAATGATTCATATTCCTCTATTATTTCGGTATGCTTAAGGTTTTGTGCCCACATTGAGCCCGGAGCCCATGCCTCGAAATTCTCGAACTCCCAGCTGCCTGGCATCATGAGTATGACAAAATGATTGTCTAAATGTTTTGATTCAAAAACAAGGTACTCATTAATTGATGGGAACTCTCTAATCTCTGTCATCAGCTTTTTTGCGATTATATCATCAGAACTAGTAATTCCCCAACGGGTGGGGACCATTTTTTTATTCTCATCCAAACCCAATGCTCCGGAACTAAGAATCGCGCTTATTTTATAAACATCCTGCCCCGATTTGTATAACTCATAACTCTGTTCACTGGCCTTGAGCTCATCTGAGACGATCTTATCAACTCTGCGGGGTACATGCACGTTCTCCGTGACCTTCATCCTGTCCAGCAGCGCGCTAGGTCCCATTGGCTGGACCACATCTGAGAACGAAACCCGGTAAACAGGCTGCTTCTTGAACTCCATCTCCACGTCGGTGGGCCGGCTGGCCAGCACAAGCTCCTGGGACTCGCGGACCAGCCTTGACCGCGAACGAACACCCTCGCGTTGCTTGGACCTCAGCAGCAAGCTTCTCAGCTCGACAATGTCTCCATAGTCCTTGTTCAGCCATTGGTTCGGGCTATCCAGACCGGGCTTCTCCTCAACCGCTACCATTGGGCCAACGTTCACGCGCGGATAACCGTAGCGGCCGACAAAAACCGAATAGCTGGGGCCGAAGAACTCCTTGGATACCTTGCCTTGCATCCGCTTCTCTATATTGAACTTAGGGAGCAGTGGGCAAGGCGAATTTCCGCACAAAGCCCTGCCGCCCTTGCACATCAAACAAAGCCTTGCCGTAGAGACCATAAAAACCCCCAATTCTGATATTGTTGTATTGATTTTTAAGGATATTCAAAGACCATAATAAAACAGTTGTTTTTTTAAATGATAATGGAGTATTCGATAGTATGGACTGCAAGAGATGCGGACGAAAGCTGGAAAGGGGATGGAACTTCTGCCCGTTCTGCGGGTTCAGGCCTGAGTCCAGGCCTCAGATGTTTGGCGGGGCGTTCGGCGGGATCCTTGACCGCATGATGAAACGGCTTTCTAAGCAGATGGAGGATCTGGACAGGCAGACCAGTGGCATGGAGCGGAACTTCGAGGTCATGGACCTTTCACCCATGTTCAGGGACCTGGACAAGCAGATGAGGATCACGGGCAAGCCCAATGCAAGGGGCTTCACCATAAGGATAAACCGCACAAATGACAACGAACCAAAGATTGACGTGAAGACGTTCGGCAACATGGATGAAGCAATGCAAAAACAGGTCCGGGAGCAGCTGAGCAGGATGGGCATCAGGCAGCCGACGAGGCCGGTTAAGTTGGTTAGACCAGCCAGGCCAGCTGCCACACCAATCAGGCCAGCCAAGCCAGCCGGTCCAGCAACACCAGGGGAAAGGCACCGACCAACCGCCCAGAAACCGAAAAGGAAGGAATTCCCAGCCCCCAAGGTCTGCGAAGAGCCCAAGACCAGTGTAAGGCGCATTGATTCCAAGGTGTTCGTTGATATGGAAATCCCAGGCGTCAAGGACGAGCAGGACATTGAGATAAACGAGCTTGAGAGCTCTGTAGAGGTCAGGGCCATGGCAGGCGACAAGGCATACTTCAAGATTCTCACCCTACCAAGCCAGTTCAGCCTCAGCAAGAAGGAGTTCAGCAAGGGCAAGCTCCATCTGGAGTTTGCTTGATTATTTTGGTAAACAGTTTGGACTCTAATTAAATTGAAAACTCTAAACTTATATGATCAAATTTGAATTTTTTACCTTCATCATAAAATTTATTTTTTATGATGTTCAAAAATTTTTTATTACCTTTTATCATTTGTACAGTTGCACCTGTTATAAAATCGGCTGCTTGTAAACCTCTGTCAACATATGAGCTTTGGACGTCCACTGGGAATTCTTTGTAAGAATAGCACTTCCCTATTTTGTCTTTAATTTTATTTCTGAACTTGTCATTTGATGGTATTATATAACCACCATAAGAGTGTTTTTTGTTTTCTTCGTGATCAGTTAAAATGAGATAATATTTATCGACTTGTTTTCTTTTTGGAATGAATGATTTGTCAAATATTAATGTCATATTTTTATTCCAGATTTCATGGTCATGCATATCACTAAATATTCGGATAAAATGAATAATTTTTCCTGAAACAACACTACATTTTTCATCAACTTCGTTTTTATGAATTATGTTGAGAAATACAAGGAAGTCGCATTTTTTAATCTCTTTTAAGGATGTGACTAAAAAATCTAAATAATTATCTTTTAGTAATCTTGTAAAATGTAAAAAACCATCAGTTTTTATTATGCCCATCTTTACTGCTTTTTTGGACAAGCTATCCATAACTTTTCTTAGTTTATTGGTATTATTTGTTAGTACCAATACACTTAGAACACAATTATTTTTTTGTATAATTGACTCATCTAAAAAAGCATAATACATTGAGGTTTTACTTCTAAATAATCTATCAAGTTTTATTTTACCTAAATCCATACCTTCAATCTCAAAACTATAATTCGTTTTCATTATATAATAATTAAACAAAACTTTAATCTTAATATCCATTCAGAATTTGCTCAGCTTCTTTATCCTTCCAAGCCTTCCGGGTTTGCCCTTGGGTTTGCCGTAGAAGTCCTGGTTGTCCTGGCAGATGTTGCAGTCGCCTTTTGAACGGTCTCTTGACTTGTGCGCTGCGCACCCGGCCCCCGAGAAGCGGATTGCCTTGCACAGCTCGCAGAAGGATATGGTGGATTGCGCGTCCCTGATCTCCCCGGACGCCAGTCCCTCGGCAATCCGGTTCACCATGCTGCGCAGGCCTGGGTTGTTCTTGAATATGCTGGACCGGTAGCCGCGAAGGTCCCGCTTGTACTGGGATATGGCTGGCTGGCTCACGCCCAGCAGCCTGGCCACCTTCTTCTGCGGCATCTTATATTCCTTGGTCATCTGCCTTGCCACCATTGCCCGCACAGCAGGCAGTATCTCGAATGCCACGACCTCGCAGAACGGCTTCATAACATATCACCAATATTATTACAACGAAGACATGACTGTTTTGTCAATTGTTCAAAACAGTCTAGCCATCGTCACTATAACCCTGTTATATTTATTCCGGGAATTTAAATCTTTGTAATGGCTGGGAGGAAAAAAGTAACAGCCACTTCAACGCTTGTGGCTATTATTGTAGTCATTGTTATAGCTATTGTTGTTTTTGTTGTTTTTGTTGTTTTTGTTGTTTTCTTCACTAGCAGCTTCACAGGCCTTTTTGCTGGAACGCAGCCAGTAACAGGAGCGTCACCAATGCCGGCAACACCGACAAGGACCGCAGCAAACGTGACAAGGGTAGTCGACGGGGACACCATAAAAATAGAATATGTGGATAGTGAAGATGCTGGGGATAGTGGTGAGGATGACGTGGATGTGGGGGACAGTGATGATGAAGAGTCTGTAAGGCTGCTGGGCATTGACACGCCTGAGAAGGGCCAGTTCTATTTTGAGGGGGCAAAGGAGAGGCTTGAGGAGCTGGTGGCGGGCAGGGAGGTTATGCTGGAAACCGACAAGACCAATAGAGACAAGTATGACAGGCTTTTGCGGTATGTTTTCCTGGACCAGCCGAACAGTATATTGTTTGTGAATGGATTACTGGTCAGGGAGGGGCTTGCTAAAGTACTCATATACCCGCCCGACGATAAGTATGAGGAAGTGCTGTTAAAGGTTGAGGCTGAAGCAAGAAGCCAGGGCATTGGCATATGGGAATGTGTATATGATGATGAAATCTTCTGCATCAGCATTTTCTATTTCAGGTTCAATGCGAAAGGAGATGATCGGGAGAACCTTAACAACGAATACGTGGAATTCAGGAACAAGTGCACGTATGCTGTTGGCATGGCTGGCTGGACTGTCCGGGATGAATACGGCCATGAATACGCCTTCCAAGAATTCATTGCGCAGCCAAAGGAGAAGTTCAGGCTGCGCACTGGCTCTGGAACGGATAGTGGAACAGACGTCTACTGGAACAGCAAAAGGCCCATATGGAACAATAATGGCGACACCATCGAGGTCAGGGATGCCAGTGGCATGCTTGTCCTGAACTACAGTTATGAGGGCTATTGATTTATAAACCAACAATCAAAACAGAGACGCATGCCAGAGAATCATGATGATGCATAGGGTGTTAAAATGAAAAAGGGAGACTTCATAAAGATAGATTTCGTGGGCAAGGTCGTGGCCACAAACGAGATATTCGACCTTACTTCAGAGGGTATTGCGAAGGAGAAGGGCATATACAGCGAAGGGCATAGGTATGGCCCGTTGCTTGTGATAATGGGTGCGGACATGGTTGTTCCAGGCCTTGAGAAGAGGCTGGAGGTGATGCAGCCATGCGGTGAGAGAGAGTTCAATCTCAAGCCTGAAGAGGCATTCGGCAGGAGGGACCTCAAGCTGATAAAGATACTCCCAAGGGCCAATTTCATCAAGCAGAAGATCAACCCGGTTCCGGGCATATTTGTTACCATAAACGGCCAGCAGGCCAGGATCCAGTCTGTTTCCGGCGGAAGGATAAGGGTGGATTTCAACCATCCGCTGGCAGGCAAGGAGGTCAGATACAAGGTCAGGATAGTCGAGCAGATAAAGGGGCCGCTGGAAAAGGCAAAGGCCATGATCGAATACTACGGCATCAAGGCAGAGACTAAAATGGAAGGCGGTAAGCTGCACATAAGCACTGTAAAGCCCATGCCTGATGTCGCCAAGAAGCTTATTGAGGAAAAGATGAAGAAGTGGATAGACGAGGTTAAGCACATATCCTTCTTTTCCAAGGAAAAGAAAAAGAAGCCTGGAGAAGCCGGTAAGGCAGGAGCTGGAGGGGATGCCCCATCAGGGGCTCCACCATCAGAGGCGCCTCCGACTGAAGCTCCAGCGGAATCTGCGACAGCAGAAGCCAGTCCGTCAGAGGCTGCTACAGCAGATGCAACGCCGGCTGAAGCCCCGACAGAAGCCATCCCTGAAAGCAAGTAAAATAATATTGCCTCATTGCATCCGACGTCGCCAAAGGCGACGGGGTTTTCTTGGTTCGGCAACAGTGTTCAGCTTTGTGTTGAGCTTCGCTCAACATCTGTGAAACCGCTGGTTTCACATCGCTGAACAGCTGTCAACCGGAGGTTGACACAGCTGCTGGACCAGATCTTGTCTCTTGCATGATATGTGGGGGGACAAGGGACATCTCAGCATCAATTTGCATAACTGAGAT
>Ga0180433_10012311_pt1 | contig 10019 bp, 9 predicted proteins | sample SS_ome_8_FD_132980 | JGI IMG/M metagenome (GOLD analysis project Ga0180433, IMG submission 132980) | Hypersaline lake sediment archaeal communities from the Salton Sea, California, USA - SS_1_D_1 metaG | ecosystem: Environmental > Aquatic > Non-marine Saline and Alkaline > Hypersaline > Sediment...
AAGTCCGTCCGCCGCTGCGTGACGCGGATCCTGATGGATCTGGAGTGGTCGCGCGTCTTCGATCCGCTGGACGCCTTCATGACGCCCTTCGAAGGCGTGGACGTGGACTACCAAATGATCAACCCGGACACCGGGGAGCCGTGGATCGACCCCATCACAGGGAACCCGCTGATCCACGCTCGCCAGAACATCGAACTGGACGGATATCCATGAAGACGATGGACGTGAAGCCCGGCATCAGCGCCAGCGGGGAACCGCTGCTGGTGAAGCATCCGATCACGAAGCGGGCGCTTCCCCACGATGAACCCACCACGGTCCCGCTGGATTCGTTCTGGGCGCGCCGCCTGGCGTGTCAGGACGTGATCCCATGGGACGCGAAGAAGCACGCGAAGAAGACCCCGAAGAAGGGAAAGAAGTAGGAGAAGCCCATGGGCCTGGTAATGCCTGATAACTGGCGCGTCCCCTTCGTATACGCGAAGCTGGACGCTTCCCGCGCGGGGCTTCTGTCCACGCCGGAACGCGCGCTGATCCTGGCGCAGAAGATCGCAGCCGGGACCGCCCCGGCGGACGTCCCGGTCCGGATCGGTGGCGCTTCGGACGCGGTGGGCTACGGTGGCGCAGGTAGCCACTTCGCCCGGATGGCGCAGGCGTACCGCGAAAACGATCCCTTCGGGGAGCTGTGGGGAATCCCGCTGGACGACCCCACCGGATCGCCTTCCGCTGGCGCGATCACCTACACGGGGACGGCCACGGAAGCGGGCCAGATCAACCACTTGATCGCTGGTCAGCGCGTGTCCTTCGCGGTCCCCGTGGGGATGACCGCGACGCAGGCGCGGGACGCCCTGGTGGCGGAGATCGGGGACCTTCCGGACCTGGAAGTGACCGCCGCGGCTGGCGTCCCCGCCGGGGAAGCGGTGATCACCGCGAAGAATGACGGGACGATCGGGGACAAGATCGATCTTCGGGATTCGTACTTCGCAGGCGAAGCCGTCCCCGCCGGGCTGTCCATCGGATATACCGCGATGACTGCGGGCGCGGGCGCGGCCCCGTCCCTGACCGCGGCAATCGCCGCGATGGGCGATGATCTCTATGATTTCATCCTGACGCCCTTCGCGCTCGACACCACCGCCCTGGACGCCCTGAAGGTGGAGCTGGACGACAACACTGGACGGTGGTCCCCGCTGCGCCAGCTGTACGGGCACCACTTCTCCGCGCTGACGGACACCGTGGCCAACCTGACCACCTATGGATCCGGCCTGGCCGCCAGGAACGATCAGCACTACACGTCCTTCGGATACTACCTGGCGCCCAGCCCGCCCTGGACCTGGGTGGCGGCCCACGTGGGCCAGATCGCGGCCAGTATCCGCAACCTGTCCAGCCAGCCGCTTCAGACTCTCGAGCCCGCCGGGATCTACCCTGCCGCGGCTGGAAGCCTGGGACGGTTCACGGTCACGGAGCGCCAGCAGCTGCTGGAGTCCGGGATCGCGGTCTCCACCGTGAACGCGGTGGGGAACGTGGCGATCGATCGGGTGATCACCAGCTACCGGCAGACCAGCTCCGGGGCGCTGGACACCAGTTACCTGGACTACAACACCATGGCGCAGCTGACGGAGATCCTGCGCCGGACGGAGCTGGCGATCGTGACGGACTTCAACCGCCACGTGCTGATGAACGATGGCGCGCGGACCCGCGCGGGGCTCCCGGTCGCCACGCCCAACAAGATCAAAGCCACGATCGTGGCGGAATACCGCCGGATGGAAGAAGACGCGCTGGTGGAAAACATCGACGCCTTCAAGACATACCTGATCGTGGAGCGGTCCACGGTGGACCCGAATCGCGTGGAAGTGCTGTTCCCGCCCGATTTGGCGAACCAGCTCCGCGTGGTGGACCTGCTGGCACAGTTCCGGCTTCAGTACGCAACCGCCGCCTAGTAGCGGCCCCCGAAGGGAGATCAGAGCATGGCAGACGAACAGCGGATCGGCGGGGTCAGCTTCGTAAGCGCAGCCGGACGGAACATCTTGCTGGGTCAGGGGACGCATACGGTCAGCCTGATGGAACGCGAGCGCGAAGGCATCGCGGCCAGCGGCGGCGGCGGGGCGGGCTACGTGGAGCGTGGCCGGATCCCGTTCATCGAGATCGAAGGGCTTTCGGAACGTGGCCTGGACATGGATTGGCTTCAGGACCTGACGGACGTCACGGTGGTTTCGGAGCTGGCGAACGGGCGGATCGCAACGCTGCGGAATGCCTGGGTCGCTGGCCCGATCGATGTGGACGTGACCGCGGGAACCCTGGGCGTCCGCTTCGAAGGCATGGCCGGGGAGTGGCTCTAGCGGCCCCGGTCCAGCACGAACCTACAACCATCGAAGGGAGTCACGATGGCACGCGGAAAACGCAATCAGAAGCGGGGCGCTGGCATGTCGGCCGATCAGCGCCACCTGGAACGCGCGGTGGATCGGCTGGACGAGCTGGAAGAGCTGGTGAAGCAAGAGCCAGATCCCACCCGTCCACCGCTGCGGGTGACGCATCGCCTGGCCGTCCCCGTGCTGAACATGGGGGAATGGTGCTGGGACGTCACGCTCCGCTATCCCACGTTCCGGGACCTGCGTGCGGCGGCGGTGGCTCGAGACGAAGACTCAACCGCGATCCTGATCGAACGCCTGTCCAACCTGAAGGGGGACGCTATCCAGCAGCTGTCCGCCCTGGACGTGGGCGATCTGGGGGAGATCATCGCGGATTTTCAAGAACGGCGGCCAGAACCAGACCCCGGGGAGCCATCCTAGCCCTTCGTTTCGGCTGGCCGCCTTCGGAGCTGGACCGGATGACCGCCCTGGACGTGGAGTGGTGGGAAGGCGCGGTGGACGCCTTCGTGGATCTGGTCAGGACGGGGCGGACAGGGGGCTGACGTGGCTGATTTTGCGGTTCAGACGGAGATCCGGGGGCGCGATCGGGCGTCCCGGGTCTTCAAGAAGGTAGGGCGCAGCGTCCGCCACAACCTGAAACGCGCCTTCGGAGCTGCTGGCCGCGCCGCGAAGAAAGCCATGGGCCACGTGGCCCGGCTATCGAAGAAGCTGCTTTCCCTGGGACCCGTGGCGGCTGGCGCGGCGGTGGTGGGGATCACTTCCCTGGTGAAGAGCGTGGCGGAGTCCGGGGACCACCTGGCCAAGTTCAGCAAGCGGGCTGGGCTGACCGCCCAGGCATACGCGGAGATCCGCCACGCGGCAGGGATGGCCGGGACCGAAGCGGAACAGTTCGATGATGCGATCCGCACCTTCACGAAGACGATCGGGGAAGCGCGCCGCGGGATGGGACCGCTGGCCGGGCTGCTGAAGGAAGTGGACGAACCGTTCCTGAAGCTGCTGAAGACGGAAAAGGACAACGAGAAAGCCCTGAACATGGTCTTCGAAGCCATGGCGAAGCTGGAAGACCCCAGCAAACGCGCCATGCTGGCCGCCGCCGCGTTTGGCGAAGTAGGCCAGAAGATGACGCTGATCGTGGACGGTGGGACCGGGGCGCTGAAGGCGGGGCGCGAAGCCTTCCGGAAGTATGCGGGCGTCATCGATGAAAAGGCGCTGAAGGCGTCAGAAGCCTTCCTGGACTCGAGTGGCAACCTGTCCACCGCGATCGAAGGCGTCAAGTTCAACATTGGAAGCAAGCTGCTTCCCGTCCTGACCCCGCTGATCACGAAGCTGGCGGACTGGATCGCCGCGAATCGAGACCTGATCGGAACGAAGGTGTCCGCGTTCATCGAAGGGATCGCGCGCTGGGTCTCTGAAGTGGACTGGACGGAAGTGCTGGCGGGCGTGAAGGACTTTTTCACGGGCGTGGGCCAGGCGCTGGAGTTCCTGTGGGATATCCGGGACGTGATCAAGCTGATCGCCAGCGCGGCCATCATTGGGAAGCTGCTGGGAATGTGGCGGAAGGTGACCGCCGCGACGAAGGCGGCAGGGCTGGCCGCAGCAGCCACCGGGGCGCAGACCAGGGGGGCCGCTGGCGGCGCTGGCGGCGGAGTGGTTGCGGGCGGTGGCCAGGGGAAGCTGGCCGCGCTGGGCAACGTGGCGGCGGGCGTCATGATCGTGGGCGAGACGATGGAAGCCCTTTCGGACGCCCTGGGCGATGACATGAGCATGGCCGCAATGAAGCGGCGGATCGCGCTGGCGAAGCGGTGGGATGCGACCTTCCAGAAGCTGAACATCGATATCGGCGGGAAGCTGGTGGACGAGCTAGACGTGGGCGCGGACCAGGAAGTCTGGAAGGTGGCCGCGGAGCGGATGAAGCTTCTGGAAGAGCGTGGCGTGGAAGCCGCGCGCCGCGGGATGGGCTTCAAGTCCGCGGTGGTCTCTGAACAGCTGATGGAAACCCAGCGGATCGCCCAGCACGCCATGATGCGGCGTCAGTTCGGATACGTCCCGGGCGTGGAAGAGCCACCGGACAAGGCTGGACCCGCGCAACGGATCACCACGGATCCGGCTGTGCGGCGGGAGCTGGGGTTGCCTGAAGTGATCACGGAGCGCGAACGCTACGAACTGGCGGGCGGACGCTTCGCGAAGGGGGCGCTGGCCCCGGTCTTCGTCCCGGAAGCTGGCCAGGCGTTCACGCCGGAACAGGTGGAAGAGCTGCGCGGGAAGCGCGCCGCAACGATCGGTCAGCTTGGAATGTTGGGCCGCACGCAGGAAGCCGCGGCGCTGGCGGCGGCCCCGCTGACGCCAGCGGAAGCCATGGAGCGCGCTAAGGGGATGACGCCCGAAGCGCTGGCGGAAGCCCTGGGCAAGACCCCGCAGGAAGTGGAAGCGAAGCTGGACCTTCAGGTGACCGTCCGGACGCCAGAAGGGACCACCGCGGCGGTCACTCCCGGGGCTGCTGTGACGAAGGAGAAGCAGAAGCTGGCCGTCAAGGTGACTCGAGGGACGCGGACCGTGGCGACAGCAGCAGGCGGGGTCTTCTGATGGGATGGCGCGAACGGCGTGGCGTGGCTTCGTGGAAGGGGATCGTCTTCGAACCCGTGTCCATTCAGTTCCAGATCGGTCAGCGGACGGTGCTTCACCAGTTCCCGCTTCGGGACACGCCCTTTATTGAAGAGCTGGGCCGGATGGCGCGCGCCTTCCAGGTCTCCGGATACGTGATCGGGGAGAATTACGATCTGGCCCGGAACCGCCTGGCGAACGCGATCGAACAGGGCGGGGCCGGGGCGCTGGTCCTGCCAACGCTGGGCCGCCGGACCGTGAAGGTGGACGGTGGCGTGACGTTCACGGAACCGCAGACGGAACAGGGCCGCGCGTCCTTCGATCTCCGCTTCGTGGAAACCGGAGCCCGCAGCTTCCCGGAAGTCCTGCCGCAGCTGGGAACGGGCGTGTCCGTGTCCCGGGACAATCTGGTGGACGTCGCAAAGTCCACCTTCGTGAACCGCTTCCGGGCGGTGGGCGAAGGGCTGGCTGGCTGGGTCCAGGAACGCGCGCGGAGCTACGCCACGCAGATCGTGGAAACGACGCTGACCAGCGGCTTCACGCGGACCTGGAACACGGAAGGGATCGAGCTGATCGAAGAGCTGACGGAAGCGGCGGTGGACCTGCTGACGAATATCAACGCGCTAACCGCTGATCCGCCAGCGCTGGCTGAAGCCTGGGCGAACTACCTGGAACCGCTCCGGGAGCTGTGGTTGCCTTCCATCCTGTCCGTGGAAGGTCTGACGCCCACGCCCACGGACGCGAAGGTGGGAAGCGTCAGCTGGGATCAGGACGTGGAAAACACGCTGGCCACGTCCCGCCTGGTTCGCCGGATCCTGCTGGGGAACGCGGTGGAAGCGTCCACCACCAGCCTGGACCTTCAGAGCCTGGAAGAAGCTTCGGACGTGGAAGCCCTGCTGCTGGACGTCTTCGCGCTGGAGCTGGCGGAATCGGACGTGGACGAAGACGGGGCGCTGTTCGATGGACTCTATCTGACGAAGCTGGCGTGGCTGGACTGGCTGGAAGGTGAAGTGACGGGCCTGGCGACCCAGGCCACCTTCACGCCACCGCAGACGATCCCCGCCTTCGTGCTGGCGAACCGCTTCTATGGCTCCCCGGACCGCTGGGAAGAGCTGGTGGACCGGAACGCGGTGGAACATCCGCTGTTCGTGCTGGGCGGACGTCCGATCCGCTACCTGACGCAATGACGGACGCGCCCCCGAATGTCACGCTGATCGCGGGCGGGCTGTCGTTCGCGGGCTGGAAGGGCGTCAGCATCAGCGCTGGCCTGGACGAAGCCTGCCGCGGCTTTGAACTTGGCGTGCTGGACGTGAACCTTCCCACGGACCAGCCGCCAGGGAACCCGATCCTGGTCCGCCCCGGGACGGAAATAGAGGTGTGGAACCGCGATCAGCTGGTCCTGACCGGCTTCCTGGACCGGATCAGCATCAGCACGGCGGGGGAGTCCAGTAACATCAGCATGGCGGGGCGGTCCAAAACGGCGGATCTGGTGGATTGCACCGCGTTCCCGTCCCGCAGGCGGTGGACGGAACGGGACGTGCTGACGATCGCCCAGCAGATCGCGCAGGGCTACTCCGTTGAAGTGGTCTGGGGTCTGAACGAGCCGATCCCGAAGGTGGGGAAGTTCCGGCTACAGCGGGCGGAGAAGTGCCTACAGGCGATCGATCGGCTGGTGAAGCCGCTGGGCCTGCTGCTGACGGACAATCCGGACGGCCAGCTGGTGATCACCAGGGTAGGGGCCACGAAGGCGTCCACCGCGCTCGAGTCCGGCCAGAACATCCTGGCCAGCGATGGAACCTATGATGCTTCCATGCTGTTCGCTTCGTACTTCTGCCGCGGCCAGATCGCGCTGGCCACGGACGATCCAGCGAACCTTCTGGCCCACGTTGAAGGCGGGACGCAGGAAGACATTGCAGCCCGGGAGCGGTCGCTGGAGATCATCCCCAGCGGGCGGACCCCGCCTGGCCGCTGTCAGACGTTGGCGGAGTACGAAGCGCAGACACGCTCCGGGCGGTCCGTGTCCGTCCGGTATACCGTGAACGGATGGACGCAGGGGGACGGGACTCTGTGGGAGCCCGGCCAGCTGGTTCAGGTGACGGACACCACGCAGGCGATCGTTGCGGAGCTGCTGATCGCGGCGGTGGACTACACGCTTGACGAAACCGCAGGGGAACAGGCTGTGCTTCACGTCTATCCCCGCGCCGCCTATGAACTGCTTCCGGAGCCCGAAAGGAAGAAGCGGAAGCGCCGCCGGAAGGGGCCGCACGATGGGATCGGGGTCTGGATCCCGCAGGTGGGCCAGCTCCAGATCGGGATCGGTGGCGTCATCGCCACCGGAGCGCTTCAGATCATGTCCAGCGGGAAGCAGCCGCAGAACGTGAAGAAGATCCCGAAGAAGCGCCCGGACAAGAAAGAATGGTGGGGTCTGACGAACCCGAAGAAGAAGGGCGGCTGATGGCGGGCTACGATGATCAGCGCGAACGCATGGGATGGGCGGAACCGCTGGCCCAGGTGGTCCGCGGGACTGTCCTGCGTGGCGTAGTCCACCGGATCGATCCCGCGAAGCTGCGCGCCAGCCTTCAGGTGGAGCTGCTGGCGGGTGATACTGACGATGACACGGAACACCGTCAGCCATACGGGTTCCATTCCGTCCCGCTGGCCCCGGACGATGACGGCCAGGCGGAATGCGTGGCCGTGATCATCGCGGGCGATCAAGACTCCCCGCTGGTCATCCTGGTGGACGATATCCGCCACCGCCCGAAGGACTGGACCGCGGGGGACGTGGGCCTGTTCGATCACCGCGGCCAGCGCGTCCGGCTGCGGGACGGGAAGGTGGAGATCGTCACGGATGACGATCTAGCGGCGGACGTGGGCGGAAACATTACGCTTGGCAATGGTGCGACAGCTGGCGTCGCACGAATCGGGGATGACGCCCAGGCGGACGCCACTTCTGATCCAGCGTTCTGGACATGGTTCCAAGCTGTCGCCACCGCGGCGGGCGCTCCGTCCCCGCCTTCCACGCTGACCAGCAAGATCACCACCGGAAGCGGGACCGTCAAAGCGAAGGATTGACAGCGGGCGCGCCAGGCGCCCAGGTTGAAAGCCCATGGCCACCTATCACGTTATGACCAGCGGAAACGACGGAACCGGGGACGGCTCCCTCGCGTTCCCGTGGCGGACCGTTTCCTTCGCGCTGACGCAGGTTGTCAGCGGCGGGTCCAGCTGGGACAGCTCCCCGGACACCATCGTGGTTCACCACGATCCGGCGCTTCCGTTCATCGAAAACGTCCCCAGCGTGTCCGCGAAGGGCGTGAAGCTGGTGGCGGCGGACTCGAGCGGCGTCAGGGCGGACGCGGCGGGCTGGGATGGCGAATACACTGTGATCCAGCCCGCCAGCGGCGCGGCGGTGGATCCGGACGATTACCAGCACTGGATCGGGTTCGCCTTCGATGGCGTGAACGCTGGAAGCTTCTGGGGTTTCGAGTCCGCCGGGGCTCCAGCGGTATGGCTGGAAGACTGCTGGAACCATCGCTGGGGGAAGGGCGGACACAACGAAGCGGGGCCAGCGTCCCGCTTCCACCGCACCGTCTTCCAGGACCTGGGCGATCGTCCCTTCTGGGGATCGAATCACGCGGACATTGAAGCCCGCGCGTGTCTCTTCCTTGACTGCGGCGGGGTCTACGCGGTTGGACCTGGCGTGCTGTTTGAGAATTGCACCGCGATCGGCTGCGGTGGCTTCGCGGCGATCCAGGCCAGCGGAACGCCTGGCGTGAACACGGTCCGGAACTGCGTGGCGCTGGACAATCCGGCCAGCTATGGCATCAGCGCCCACCCGGACAACCTGTTCTATAACGACAGCTGGGCCAGCTCCCCGATCTATCACGGGTCCGGGAACTACGTGGCGTATCCGGTCTCCGAAGGCTTCAACGCGGAAGTGAATCCGCTGCTGGACGCGGACTTTCGCCCCCAGCTGGACAGCCAGATCCGGAACAACGGGGACCCCGCCGCCACCACCGCGCTGGACCTGGATCAATTCCCCTTCGCCAGCCCGGCCAGCCGTGGCGCGCTCGAGTTCCAGGGGAGCGCCGCGGCCACCGTGGACAGCTCCAGCGTGGAGTTCAGCGCGGACGTTGGCGGGGCTCCGGTCAGCGCGGAAGCCGCCGCGGAACCGATGGCCCTGGACCGGGACACGCTGCGGTCCGCCGTGCTGGCGTCCATCTTCAGCGACAGGCGCGCGGAAGATCAGGACACGCTTCCGGCGGGGTCTGACCGCCGTGGCTGGTGGGCGGATGACCCCACCGGGGACGCCTTCGGGTCCAGGTTGTGGCTTCTGGATCGGTCCGTGCTGACGGACGAAACCGTGGCGCTGGCCCAGACCTATCTTCTGGAAGCCCTGGAATGGCTGGTGGAAGATGGCGTGGCCACCCGCGTGGAAGTGACCGTGGACCGGACGCCCGAAGGCATCAGCGGCGGGATCGATATCGTCCGGGAAGAAGGGGCGGACGTTCAGCTTCGCTTCGCGGATCTGTGGGAGGCTATGACCTATGCCTGATAGCGTCTTCGGATGGATCGTCCCGTCCCTTTCTGACCTGATCAACCGGATCCTGGACGATCTGAATAGCAACCTGTCCGGGGAAGACGCCCGGATCAGGCGCAGCGAACCTTACGCCCTGGGCGTGTCCCTGGCGGGGGCGGTGAAGTCCCTTTACGGGTTCGGGCGCTTCATGGCCCAGCAGATCCTTCCGGACCGCGCAACGGAAGGCTACCTGGACCGCCACGCGGACATATATGGCGTTCTGCGGTCCCAGGCGGACAAAGCGGTGGGCGCCTTCAGCGGGACCGGGAACAACGGGGCGATCGTCCCGCAGGGGACACAGATCCAGCTTCTGGACGGCTCCGTGGTCTGGGAAACCCTTTCAGACGTGACGATCACGGGCGGAGCCTGGCAGGTCAGCGTCCAGGCGCTGGTGGCCGGGGAGTCCGGGAACGTGGACGCGGGGACGAAGGGCGTGCTTTCGCAGCCCATCGCGGGCGTGGACTCCGGATGCGAGACCACCA
>Ga0180433_10012312_pt1 | contig 10019 bp, 3 predicted proteins | sample SS_ome_8_FD_132980 | JGI IMG/M metagenome (GOLD analysis project Ga0180433, IMG submission 132980) | Hypersaline lake sediment archaeal communities from the Salton Sea, California, USA - SS_1_D_1 metaG | ecosystem: Environmental > Aquatic > Non-marine Saline and Alkaline > Hypersaline > Sediment...
CCCAGACTATTAAGGTGTTATCTTTTGATCCTGACACCGCACGCCTGCCGTCAGGGGTAATACTCACGGCAAAGACATAATCTGTATGCCCTTCAAGTGTTTTAAGCTTCTCTCCGCTCTCAAGGTCCCAGACTATTAAGGTGTTATCTTTTGATCCTGACACCGCACGCCTGCCGTCAGGGGTAATACTCACGGCAAAGACATAATCTGTATGCCCTTCAAGTGTTTTTAGCTTTTTCCCGCTCTCAAGGTCCCAGACAATTAAGGTTTTATCCCCTGATCCTGACACTACGCGACTGCCGTCAGGTGTGATACTCACGGCAAAGACATAATCTGTATGCCCTTCAAGTGTTTTTAGCTTTTTCCCGCTCTCAAGGTCCCAGACAATTAAGGTTTTATCCCATGACCCAGACACCGCACGTCTGCCGTTAGGGGTGATACTCACATCCCAGACCGGACTTGTATGCCCTTCAAATGTTTTAAGCTTTTTCCCGCTCTTAAGGTCCCAGACTATTAAGGTTTCATCTCTTGACCCTGAGACCGCGCGACTGCCGTCAGGGGTAATACTCACGGCATTGACCCAATCTGTATGCCCTTCAAGTGTTTTTAGCTTTTTCCCGCTCTCAAGGTCCCATACAATTAAGGTTTCATCTTCTAACCCTGAAACCGCGCGCTTACCGTCAGGTGTGATACTCACATCCCAGACAGAACTTGTATGCCCTTCAAGTGTTTTAAGCCTCTCTCCGCTCTCAAGGTCCCAAACAATTAAGGTTTCATCGTATGACCCTGCTGAGACCGCGCGCCTGCCGTCTGGTGTGATACTAACATCCCAGACCAAACTTGTATGCCCTTCAAGTGTTTTAAGCCTCTCTCCGCTTGCAAGGTCCCAAACAATTAAGGTTTTATCCCCTGACCCAGACACCGCGCGTTTACCGTCAGGGGTGATATTCACGGCATAAACCGAACTTGTATGCCCTTCAAGTGTTTTAAGCCTCTCTCCGCTCTCAAGGTTCCAGACTATTAAGGTGTTATCTTTTGATCCTGAGACCGCGCGCCTGCCGTCAGGGGTAATACTCACGGCATTGACCGAACCTGTATGCCCTTCAAGTGTTTTAAGCTTCTCTCCGCTCTCAAGGTCCCAGACAATTAAGGTTTTATCCCCTGATCCTGACACCGCACGCCTGCCGTCAGGGGTAATACTCACATCCCAGACCGAACTTGTATGCCCTTCAAGTGTTTTAAGCTTCTCTCCGCTCTTAAGGTCCCAGACAATTAAGGTTTCATCTCTTGACCCTGAGACCGCGCGCCTGCCGTCAGGGGTGATACTTACGGCTTCGACATAATGTTTATGCCCTTTAAGTGTTTTAAGTATCTGTGGCAATGGATTGTATTCCGGGCGGTTTGACTGAGCCCGCAGCAACAGGTTTTTTTTATTTTTTGAAGATATTTTCTCTGCTGCTTTCCCTACAGGTCCACTATCTGCATAATTCCACGCTCTTTGAACAGCAAAATTTAAATATTCAGGTGCATATTTCTGAAGAATTTGAGCTTCAGTACCAAAAAAATTTATAAATGCATTCAAACGGTCAAAACGGTTAGGATTATTTTTAATTCGTTTTATTTCTGCATCTATTTTTTCTTTTGGCCAGGATTTTATACTCTTTGGTAAATCAAGTGTTTTTATCTCACCCTTTGCATAATTTATTAAATCCTTTGTATATTTTTCCAACTGGTTTTGTTGTTTTCTTTCCTCTTGAAATTCAGGCAGATATTCCAGAGTAAAGTTATAATCTTCCACCAGTTCATAGGTTAATTTTGCAGCACATTTTGCCTGTATAAAATTTAAATCACAAAGTATATCTGTAACTTCATCCCACATCTCTGCACCTGTCTGCTGATAAGGCAGTTCTGATAATTTTCTGAGATTAGGTGTTTTTTGCTCTTCCTTATCTATATATAAATCCTGTTTTTCAAAGTATCGTGCCAGCAGCTTGTGACGTTGAATTTTGTTTTTACCAGACAAATACTTTTCTTTTACCTGATTGCCAAATGTTGTGGGATGATAAAAAGTCATAAGTGATGTTCCATCTGCGCTTATTTCTATAATATATGGTTCAAGATCAAAGTACAGTCTTGACCATACTATAACCGACAATCGATTCTCTGGTGGTTTATGAAATGCTCTTTTTATAAAATCCTCAAAGAATTCTTTATCTTCTGAGAGAACATCTATTAACTCATCTTCAGACAATCCATTTTTACCTGCTGCTATATATCCTAAACTTCTTGATACCATCATCTCACCGTGGTTTTTATCTAAAGATAAACGCTTAAAAAGGTCTTGAATAATGCCTAAAATATTTGGATTTAGTTCTGTCTCTTTTTCCGGTGTATATGATTTCCATCTTCTTGCTTCTTCATAAGCAAGTTTGAGATAGAGTGGTTTTCCATTTTGTTTAAATTTCTCTATTACTTCTTTTCTCTGCTCCGGCTGCAGTGTTCTTTTAGCATCTTTTTTTAGCCATATATCTAATAGCTCTTCTCCTTCTTCAACAGGCATAGAGGTTAATTCTAAAAAACTGTTTTCTGGAAGTTTTTCTCTCAAGGATTTATAGCATTGTTCTTTTGATTTATCAGGTAAAATGGATATTGTTGAAACAACTAATTTTACATTCTCAGGTAATTCAGAAGGAAGCCAGTTTAAGTTTTTTGCATTATGAGCTTCGGATAACTGGTCAAGTGCATCAAGGTATATTATAAGTGGTTTTTCTGGTGTTGCAAGGGAAAGTCTTTTAGGGAATTCTTTTACCAGCTCATTATAATCAGAAGGAATATTTGATTCATCTTCTCCATATATCCTTGAAATATGCCTGCATATATTCTCAAGAAGTGACCTTATATCAGAGGATGTGGGTGTAGCTCCTATAAAACGTGATATGTGTTCTGCTCCAGTAGATTCATTTTGAAGCTGTTCTACTGATTTTGCCATAAGAGCTGATTTACCTGTGCCTGACTCTCCATATATAACAATAGGTTTATTATCAGAGGTATCAATATATTTTTTTATATCATCTAATATTTTTACTCTTCCAATAAAAAACTTTGCTCTATCTATACCAAAAGCAGTGTGAGCATCTATTTCTTTATCCAACTCATCTATTTCTTTTACTTTCTTTGCTTCTTTTTCTATTACTTTAGAAAGGCTGTTATATACATCATCACAGAGTTTGCCCAGATGGTCTGTAGTTATGGTATCGTTTTCCCATCGAGCAGTATAATTAAAGATATTATCTTTGCCCAGTTTCTCTTCCAGATTCTTTTTAGTATTTATAAGCTTATCGTGAGCAGTTTTATTAAATTTATCTTCTTTATCTGTATCCAGAAAATCATCTGCTCTATCATCAGGCAATTTATCTTTTAAATCATTTATATTTTCTATATTTCTAAAAAATCCAAATACATGCTCACTTGCATCTTCAACTTTCATAGCACCTTTTACTACTTCCTGATGGGTGGCTGAAGCAAAATATTTTAATTTTTTTTCTTCTGAGTAATTTAGTTTATTTACAGCTTTTCTTAGAATATTTAATAGCTCTTCCTGGCTTAATTCATTTGATTCATTATTATCAACAGGCTGGAGTATATAAACAGAAGGTACAGCATTTTTATCCTGCTTATATCTTTTATTAAGAAGTTCTAATGTTTTATCGGGAAACTCCTGCTTATTTTCTTTTATTACCTTTTCTATTTCTTTAAATTCATCAGAAGGTATCTCCTCAGGAGCAGGCTCCCAGCCATATCTATCTCCCAAAAGAACAATAAAATTAGGTCTTGGTGTTATGCTTTGACATCTTTCTATTTCTCTAAGACATATTCTGATAGTCTTATGGCTCTCTGAAGCTTTTTTACTGACTCCCCATCTTAAATCTATTGCCTGAAAGCGAAAACCTTTCTTTGTACATAGTTTTCTCAGTTTTGGGAAAACCTTTTTCTGAAGAGCGTCCCTTTCTCCTGTCAAATCACTGAAAGTTGAACTAACAAATATCCTGATTGTTTTAGATGCTAATGCCATGATTATTTATCCTTTAAGTTACCCATGCCAATTTTGATCATTTATTTTATAAATATTCTGTTAAATTCTGAAATAAAAAATAAATATGATAATGTATTTGATCATATTAAATTCAGGGAAATGTTCAAATAAATTAATAAAATATATATTTAAAGTATAAGAAATATCAGAAAAATATCAAGCATGAACTATTTTTTTTGCAATTGACTTTCTGAATATTTACTTTAATATAATATTATTTAATTTTTTACATAATTTGGCTTATAAATCATCTTTTATTTTTATCTGAAATATCTGAATCAACACCTATCAACCTGAAAAGATAAAAGTTACCGGCTTTGTCACCGCAGCATACGTCAAAACCTCTGGAATTAAAATCACAGCAGGTAAGAGGCCCGATAGCAGGATAGATTGCTACGGGGCTATTATTTTCTACAGCTCTGATTTCAAGTCTACCGTTAAAATCAGCCAGAGCGATGAGTCGTTCAGCAGAACTGAATGCACAGGAAGAAATATTTCTGATATTACAATCGACAGACCTTAATTCTTCATAGGTTTCCGAATCCCACAGCTGTATAGTTCCATGTGCATCTACAGAGATAATTTTTTCTCCATCGGCTGAAAAAGCACAATAGATTACCCAGCTGTCAAGATTTCTTATGACTTTTACTATATCTTGCCTTTCGATATCCCATACATTAATATTATCCCCTCCAAAAATAATCTTCCTGCCGTCCGGGCTGAAATCACATGCAGACCAGGCTGCATTCTGAGCCAGTATCTCATATTTGTCAGTATTGTGAAGGTCCCATAATACAACGCTGCCTTCACCAGCATCCGGATCTGTCCCTGATGCAGTAACAACTTTTTTACCATCCGGACTAAAAGCACAGCAGTTTATTGCAGCTTCTTCAGATACTGAGAATGTTTCAGATCTGCAATGTATCTGTCTGTTGTTTTTTACATCCCACAGGGACAGCTTGGAATGACTGTCTCCAATTGCGAGCATGTTTCCATCAGGACTTATTGTACAGGATGTAACCGGAACATCCATCCCTTTTATTTCAGATATAAAGTCACCGTTGGAGACATTATATACTATAAGACTTCTGTCCAGGCTTCCGGCAACTACTTTTGAACCGTCTAGGCTGAACGCACAGCAGGAAATGCTGTCACTAAAAACATCTTCATAGGCAGATTCATTTTGGGCATTTTCGGTATTCCAGATTTTCATGCTGCCGTCTTTGCTGGTTGATGCAATCATTTTTCCATCAGGACTGAATACACATGATGTTATTTCTGCACTATGCCCTGCTAATTTTGCTGAAAATTCAAAATCTACAGCATCCCAGAGAATTAAATAATTATCCTCTCCTCCGGTTACAACTAATGAACCGTCAGGGCTGAATGCACATGCAGTAATATCCTCAGCGTGTTGTTCTTGATCAATGGTATACTCAAAAGGTTCTTCAGGTTCCAGCTCATCTCCTTCTGTTCTATAGAATATTGCTGGTACATAATCTCGACCCCCTGAATAACCGCCTGTAACAATAATTTCTCCGTCCGGACCAAACGCACAGCAGTTAAGACTTTTCATTGCTGATGTATAGCTCAGTTCTTCAAAACTTTCTGAATCTATTAATGTCAGCATGCCATCCTCGCAGGCAGCAGCTACTATATTTCCGTCAGGGCTGAAGTCACAGCAGGTGACAGGACGATGACTAATGTCAATTTTTTCTAGTTCCTGTTTTGTTATTGTATCCCAGAATATCACAGAACCATCATCACTCCCGGACACTATTATTGTTCCATCCGGACTGAATGCACATGAGTTGACTGCGTCCTGGTGCCCTTCAAGTCTTGCTGTTTCTTCACAGGTATCAGCGTTCCAGATTTTGAGCATTCCATCCTGACTACCCGAAACTATATATTTTCCGTCAGGGGAGAATGCACAGCAATTTACTTCATCATCATGATATTTGAATATTTTTAATTCTTTTCCTGTATCCAGATCCCAGAGTTTTAGAGTTTTATCTGCACCGGCAGATAAAATAGAATTATTATCCGGAGCAAAAGCACAGGCATTGATACTGTCTTTATGTCCCTTAATTGTCAGTACAATTGTTTTGCTCGATTCGAATAATATATTTTTTAATTTCAACCAGGGTTCTGAACCATGGGTTATTCTTTTCTCTAATTCCTGGTTTATTACTTTGGATACAGGCCCGTTTTTTTCTTTATCCACCCACTGTAACCGGTTGAACAATTGCTGCCAAAGAATTTGCGGCTGTTTTCTGAGGTTGTGAAGTTCCTGTCCTACAACTTTCCTGAATTCCTCTAACACTTTTTTTTGTTCACTGTAACTCATTGTATACCTGTTTTTTATATGAGAATTTTTTTGACAAATTTTGTGATGAGATTCTGGTAAAAGCTCCTCAGAAAAGATTGTAATTTATTTATTCAATAATCAGTAAAATTTTAGTGATAATAAGGGTATTAAGTATTAGTTTAAGTATAAGAAATATCAGAAGAATGTCAAGCAGGAATTATTTTTTCTTGAATCTTACTTTTTATATATTTATATTAATATATCATTATTCAATTATAATTATAAATGATATCTGTAGAGGTGAATCAAATTATGATAAATATTGTTTCACTTTTATTAGGCTATCTGATTGGAACAATCCTGCCAAGTTATTTCCTGGGATGCTTAAAAAATATTGATATAAAAAAAGTCGGATCCAGGAATGCCGGAACCATGAATGTGTGGTACAGTATGGGGATATTGCCGGCAGTCCCCACAGCTGTCTTTGATCTGGGTAAAGGAGTGGTGGCTATACTTATCTCTCAAAAGCTGGGTGCGGATTTTATGTTTGCCCAGCTCAGCGGTCTGTGTGCAGTTGTCGGACATATTTTCCCTTTTTATCTGGGATTCAGAGGCGGTCAGGGAGTGGCATGTGCAACCGGTATCATGTTCTATTATCTATCACAATACTTAATACTTGATCTGACACTTCTCTATGTTATCGGATTTTTAGTCATTATTTCCATCATTTTTACTTATATTACTCGTCGGGGAGCCATAATCGGGAATATCATTCTCCCTCTTCTGGTATATTCAATATTTTATCTATATAGTGGAAATCCATATAATATATATTTCACAATTGTTATTATACATATAATTTCTCTTGGTATGTATAATATTATAATACAAAAGCAAATACAGATTCAGGATGAGACATTTAAATCTCATTGGTGGCGGGTAGCATTGCGGCCTGTTGCTGTTGTATTTGTGATATTTTATCATTTTTATTCCCAGACTGCAACGGTTATGCTGATCGGATCAGTGGCTTTGTTTTTTATTATACTTGATATGATACGTTTTCTAACCAGTCTGGGGAAGAGACTGTTTACTGAAAAAATAAAATTTGTATTTAAAAACACTGAGTTACAGAAATTCTCCTCTATGACCATGTTTCTGATATCAGCCTGTATTATTACCCTAGTTTTTGAAAAACACATAGCCATAACTTCTCTGATCTTTTTAATTTTTGGTGATATTTTCAGCAAAATATTTGGTCTGGGATTTGGCAGGCATATCATTATGCAAGATAAGACAGTGGAAGGAAGCCTGGCTTATTTAGGCGGTACTCTGATATGCGGATTTATTCTCTATACGGCTCTGGGCATTCCACCTTTACTTCTGTTAACAGGCGGAATTGCTGCAGCTGCAGGGGAAGTGCTGCCTCTGGGCCTGGATGATAATTTTACCGTAGGGCTTATCAGCGGTGCAGTGATGACAAGTGTGCAGGTTTTCGGGTAGTTTTAAGTTAAGTATAAGTTTTTATTATTTTATTGTATAAGCAGTTAAAATATCAGTTTAACCTCAGTACTTTCTTTCCTGTTTATTTCAAAATTACCACTTAATTCTTCACACCGGCCAGAAATAAAGAATCAGCGGTACTCCGGCAAGAACAATGATGATTTCCAGGGGCAATCCCAGTCGCCAGTAATCGCCGAAGCGGTACCCGCCCGGTCCCATGACCAGGGTATTGGACTGGTGGCCGATAGGTGTGAGAAAAGCGCATGACCCTCCCACTGCAACTGCCATGAGGAAGGGATCCAGGGAAGCCCCCAGACCGGAAGCAATACTTATGCTGATGGGCGCCATGAGCACCACCGTGGCGGCATTGTTGATAATATCCGAGAGAAACATGGTGACAATCAGAACAATGGCGAGCATAGCCCAGACAGGGAGCAATCCGCCAAGTTGCAGAATCTGGGAAGCGATGAGGTCTGCACCGCCGGTGGCTTCCAGTGCTTTTCCCACCGGGATCATAGCTCCCAGCAGGATAATGACTGACCAATCGATGCTGTTATACACTTCTTTGGGGTGGATCATGCCGGTGAGCACCATAGCCAGAGCTGCTATGCTGAAGGAAGCCTGTACAGGCAAGGTGCCGCTGACCACCAGGGCAATGGAGCCGATGAAGATGCCCAGACTGAGGCTTATCCGTTTGCTGTATCCCAATCTCAGACGCCGAGGGGCCAGGGGAAGGCATCCCAGGGTGGCTATAATATCATCAATCATATGGGCTCTGCCCTGGAGCAGAAGCACATCGCCGGCGTGAAAAGTGACTGAATCAATACGGCGGCGGATCTTTGTTCCCCGCCTTGATACGGCCAAGAGATTGATACCATAAGCACTACGCAGGTGCATGCCGGCGGCGGTCTTTCCCAGGAGCGGCGAATCTCCGGTTACAACGGCCTCGGCATGTTCGATGTCTTTCGACCCGGTGGCGTCCTTGCGGAACTGCTTTCCTCCCACCAGCTCCATGCTGGTGTTGTCCAGAAATGTCTTTAATTCTTCTGCATCGGTTTCCAGAATTATGACATCTTTTGACTGCAGTTTCTCACGGTCATCCGGGGCATGCATGCGCCTCTTATTCCGTATCAGGCCCAATATCTGCACGTCGGCTTTCGACTTTTTTTTCAGGTCAGCGATGGTAGTGTTTTTTACCCTGGCGTTTTTCTTGAATGTCACTTCGGTGATGTAGTCATCGATATCGAAGGCCTCATCCTTTGATTTCTTCCCTGAACGCTTCGGGAGTAGGGATCGTCCTGCCAGGGTGATGAACAGCACGCCGCAGACAGCCACGCCGATACCCACAGGAGAAAAGGAAAACATGCCGAAAGCTTCTCCAGCCTCGTCAGCCCTGAAGGTGGCTATGATGATGTTAGGGGGAGTGCCTATCAATGTAGTCATGCCCCCCAGGAGAGAGGCGAAGGCGATGGGCATGAGAATAAGAGAAGGTGAATAACCACTTTTCCGGGCCATCTGAATGGCTACGGGCATCATGACAGCCAGAGCACCGACGTTATTCATAAAGGCCGAGGCCACTGCCACCAACAGGGATAGTGATATGATCTGCGTAATTTTCTTCCGGCTGATACCCATCACCCATTTCCCCAGGAGATCTATAAGCCCCGAGAATTCCAGAGCTCTGCCGATCACCAGAACCGCTGCTACGGTAATGACCGCCGGATGGCTGAAACCACTGAAGGCGCGTTCGGGTGCAATTATACCGACAGAAACAAGAAACAGAAGCGCGATAAGTGCTACGAAATCATGGCGGATACGCCCCCAGGCAAAGAGGATAAGGGCCAGGAACAAAGTGGCAAATACTAGTATGTGTTCCATATATGGAAACCTTTATTTTAGTATGATGTCTGTATTTGTTTCAGAATAAATAAAATATTCCAGTATTTTTAATTTTTTTTTATAGTTGAATCGATATAGTTAATTATATACAGTTACAACTACTAGATCTCCGCCCGGATAAAAATAAAATACAGAATTAGGATACCGCTGATAACATACATTAACCAGCTGACTTCTTTAGCTTTACCGCTGAACAGTTTAATGATGGGATAACTGATA
>Ga0180433_10012315_pt1 | contig 10018 bp, 7 predicted proteins | sample SS_ome_8_FD_132980 | JGI IMG/M metagenome (GOLD analysis project Ga0180433, IMG submission 132980) | Hypersaline lake sediment archaeal communities from the Salton Sea, California, USA - SS_1_D_1 metaG | ecosystem: Environmental > Aquatic > Non-marine Saline and Alkaline > Hypersaline > Sediment...
CCCAGAACAAAAGAAATTGATACTGCCAGTGATGGAAACAGTAATGTCCGCTGGGCTATTGAAAGTGAGTTTTTAAACAGAGCATGAATAAGATAAGGCATAAGACTAAAAAAAATCCCCAGCCCGGTTGAAAGCAGAAGAAGCTTAAACGTCGGAAAAGGCATCATACCTTTATCCGCGATCAATTCCACAGCTGTCATCAGAGGGAGCACAATAAGAAAGGCTTTAAAAGCGCCTGCCTCCCGGAAGAATCGGAGAATAAACACCGGGGCCAACCATACGGCCAGTCCTACAGGCTGATCTCCGCCCGCAAAATACAGCAGTGTCAAACCCAGTAAAAGCCAACCGGCTCTCAACAATAAATCCTTTTTGTTTTTCATAATTCACCTCCAGAATTAATTTCTGCCTTCATTATTAAAAGGATTGGTACCCGAAAACATCACCCCTGGGTTGTATTTTTAAAAGTACTACTAAAGTAGTATTTGTAATTGGAAAAAAGGGTCCGCCTTACTGTATCCCTTTTTTTAATCATACTTCTATCTAAATACTAACAGGCAAAATAGGGACACAGTAAGGCGGACCCTTTTTTTTTATCAGATTAGTTATTTAAATTGCCGACTTTGATAATTTTTACTATGATACGATCTAATCATGCAGCATCTATCACCAGAAAATTAGAACAGGGATACTCGCCTTTGAATGTTCCTCAAACTACCTAAACCTTATTGCCTGTTACAGCGGCGACAGGAGGACGGAGATACAAATTTATAGCAGGGATTAAATAAAATAGTATACTATCCGCTAATTAACCTGGATTATTCACGAGTCGAGATTGGTCCAGTTACAAGGCGTTGGCGGGTGAAGCTATGGTGATCCACCGCGAACCCGCCGCAACGAAGTAAATGGGCCGAGATCGGCTCGCCTCTGGGAAAAAAATGCCGATATAAAATGGATATTGTTTATAACAATCTGAAGAAAAAAGTGTTTTTTGGAAAATATTCCAAAATCTTGATAATAAATTGTTTAATAGTACCATCGGCTTTTTTTATGAATAGTCCAGGCTAAATAACACTGAGCAGAGGTTCATTCCTCTATCAATTTTGATATTACAACGAAAAAATGGGCACGCCCCTTCATTACTATATTGACTCCTTAATAGAGCAGTGGTATTAATGTTATCAGAGGTCATAAGTAAGAATTAGGTCTAACTGGGCTGATTCATACAGATCTAAGAGGGGAATAATTTAACTTCAGTCAATTAGATCTAGTGATTATTATTATGATATTGTGGAGGAAGGAACATGTATATAAAAAAAGTCATTTTAGGAATTATGGTGCTTTTGGTTATGACAATTTTTTCCCAGGCACAAGAAGAACAGTTTATCTCCTACTCAATCAACGGTAAGACCTTTTCATTCACTGATGTAAAACTCCAATCCTCAGGAGAGGGAGGGTACATTCACATTGAAGGGGTAAAAACAGAGAGACTCGATTTTGGTGAAAATCACTACCCCCGCTACCGGGACATCGAAGTCGGGATCACTATCGAGTTATCCCCGGATGGCTCCGTCATCGATACCCACACCGCCCATTCTTCAGATATAATGCCGGTCTACGTCAGCTGGTATGAAACGGTCAAAGAACAAAACCGGACCGAGATCAAGGAAATTCTAGCCAGCATGGATAGCGGTGATGAAAATAGGCTGGAATTTTCTATTACCTTCGAAAATTTCGGGCCGAAAGGAACTCTGGTTAAGGGTACTTTCATGGGGCGACTCCTGGATGAAGAGGGAAATTCTTACACTATCACTGATGGAAAATTCGCCGTTAGAGTGACGGAAATGGAATAGGGATCAACATCGCTGTTTTCTACTCATAAACAACGATCAGGACCTCAAGCTCGCCGGCACGCTCTTTACTGTCGCTCCAATCCCCCATGCCCAGCCACAGATTCCCTTCTCCAACAGCCTTAAACAATCCCCCTTCTCCGATGAGTATAATACTGCTGATAATTTCTCTTTTGAAGGCATCATAGGTGAGTTTGGGGGGTCTTTTTTCACTTGTGAATCCCAGCAGCGCGTTATTTGTCAGTGTCCCGCATCCCATTCCATCCGGTCCGGAATAGGGAGTGCCGTAGCCGCTCACCCACGTCCCTCTGGCAGAGACAGAATAATACTGACCTGTTTTAAGTTTAATACCAGTATCCTGCCATCCAGCGTCAGCATGGATCACTACTCTTTTTGAGGTGACCGGACTCTGTGAGTACACATTTTCCAACCTAAAGATAATGATCAAAATGAAAACAAGAAAAAATACTGCAGCTTTTTTCATTACTTTATCCAACCTCCAATGATGCTTATATTCTATTTTTTTGATGTGAATTCCGTCAAGATGAAATCTTTCCTGCAGGTAAGAAACATGATTTCTTAACCTAATATTGACATAATCATTGATTTCGAATATTTTTTCTCTTTATGGCAAAGACGAAAGAGACCTATCCTAAAGAAGCAGATCTGCTTGAATCCTGGAAAGAGATCTCAAAATATCTTAACCGGGACATTAAAACCTGCCAGCGCTGGGAAATAAAATTCGGCCTGCCTATCCACAGGCTCGAAGGCTCCCCAAGATCCCGGGTGTTTGCCTACCGCCACGAGCTTGATACCTGGTTTAAAGGAAAATTCACCAATTCGCTCGATCAATCAAAACAAAAACGAAGTAATTTTAACAAGATAAAATCTGCACTGGCATTAGCCGGCATAATAATCGCCGCAGCCGTGGTGACCCTTTTAATAAAAATCAACGAAAATTCTAAAGAAATTGCAGATTTCAGGATCGAAGGATCAAAACTGATTTTCCTCAACAATAAAAAAAGGCCCATTGCAGAATTCGATACAAATTTTGATAACCTTCAGTTGGAAAGCCATTACAAATCTTATGCTGACAATAGATACTTCACGCATGAAGCTAACTTTCTTCCCCTGATGGTGAGAAAAGACCTGGATCAGAATGGAAAAAAAGAATTTCTCTTTGCTGTTTACACTATTGAGCATACAAGATCAGATAAACTGTTTTGCTTTTCGCCAACCGGAGAAATGATATGGGAGTTTAAGGCGGGAAAAATGCAGAAATTCGGCGGTGAAATTTATCCTGATGATTACCGCATCCTGGGAATTGGGGCTGAAGACCTTAATCAAGACGGAAAACTTGAAATTATCGTTCTGGCAAATCATCTGAACTCATTTCCTTCCCAAATGATCCTCCTGGACTATGAAGGCAGGAAGATAGGGGAATACTGGAATTCCGGCCACCTTACCGATTACAGTTTTTATGATATTAACGATGACGGGACAAAAGAAATAATCCTGACCGGTCAAAATGAGGAATACCGGAAGCCTTGCAGTATAGTTCTTGATTTAAACTATATCTCCGGATGTTCCCCCCAGGATAACTATCAATACAGATGTGAAGATTACACATTTTCAAGAGAAAAGTACTACCTATTGCTGCCTATCGAAGCAGCAAGAAATTTAGTAATGGATAAAATAGCTCCCATCCGGATCGACTATTCCAATGAAGATCCCAGCGAATTTCTTTCCTTTAAAAATCTAATCACCTATTATTTTGACTCCAATATGTTTCTTAAAAAAATTGATCTGATCCGGAGAGCCCATCTCGATCTCAGAAAATACCAGCGCAAAGGGACCATATCCAAAAACTCAGATCAGATAATTGCTGAACTTTTGGAAGAAGGGGCGCTTTATTTCAACGGCCGCACCTGGGTGAGCGAACCCACCACGACCGAGTTCTGGATTTCAGGGAAGCCAGTGATAGAAAATTAACAATCCGGATAATAAATTTTGAAATGATTTATTTTGGTCTGGACTATACATTTTTTTATAGATAAAATTAGACTAATTTCAGCTGTGGTATTTTATTTTTGCGTAAGGATAAAGTGAGCGAACCTAACACAAAAAAAGAAAATTTGCTTTCATCTTGGAAAGAGATTGCCGTTTATTTAAATGTCGGCATCCGTACGTGTCACAGGTATGAAAAAAATTTCGGAATGCCTGTTCACCGGCTCGACAATTCTCCCAGGGCCAGAGTATTCGCTTATAAAGAAGAGCTTGACGAATGGCAGAAAGAGATGTTCAAGCGTCAATCAGATTCGTTCATTAAAAAAAAATCGATAAAATATATTTCCGTTCTGGTACTGATGTCCATAGTCATTGGGTCGATCATCCTGTATTATTTTTTTTTCATACGGAAAACCATTTATGATCCTTTTGATTTTATCATTAAATATTCAACTCTTACCATTTTAGATGAAAGCGGAAAAAATCTATGGAGCAAAGATCTTGGAATTGAAAATCTCAAAGACGATGCCGAATACCACAACCATTTTCAGACTAAAAGATTAGTAGAAGCAAGAAGGCTGCATCCTTATATAATAATTAAAGATATCAACGGGGATGGATATAGAGAGGTTTTATTCAGCATTAAAACCCAGGATGGGTATAATGAGGGGAAACTACTGTGTTTTGATCATAAAGGAGACAAACTCTGGGAATATCCATCCGGAAAAAATATTAAATACGGAACCACCGTTTATTCCGCAGATTTTAGGATACATGGAATCGACCTTCTTGACATTAACAACGATGGAGAGCTTGAAATATTGGTCATTTCATTTCAGCATCCCTATTTCCCAACCCAACTTTCTATTTTAAACAATCAAGGAAAACGTATAAATGAATACTGGCATGCCGGGAGACTCACGGATTACGAGATCGATGACCTAGATGGAGATGGATTACCGGAATTGATACTGGTTGGATGTAATAACGAATATAATAAAGGCTGCATTGTTGTCTTTGATGCGGAAAATATTAAGGGCAGCTCTCCTCAATCCAAAGATGATTATATATGTGAAGGGTTTGAAACCGGCTATGAAAAATATTATGTTTTAATGCCCGTCACCGATGTGTTACTAACAGAAACAATCAGGGGCTCTATAAACACAATACAGATCCTTAAGAATAAAAGAATAGAGGTTGTGACTATTCTTACCCGAATATATTACGAGTTTGATTTTAATCTGAATTTAACCGATATCCGGCCCAGTGATGACTTCAGAATTAAACATCGAAATAAAAAAGCTGAAGGCTTAATCAGCAGCACCTTGTCAGATCAGTATTTTATAGACCTCGCCAATGCGATTTTTTATTATGACGGAAAAAATTGGATAAATAAACCTACCATGAACAGCAGGAATACACAGTCTAAAAAATAGAACTGGATGCATTAGCTTGACATTTTGTCCTCAAGAGCATATCACTATACTGCAGTTTAAGAGGGGCAATAGGCTCGAACTGTTTGATATTTGAATTGAGAGTGAAGAAGCTTAACCCTTAGTGACCCCATTGAACCAAGGAGGACCGCCGTGAAGATCGCCATTACATCGGATACCCATTTCGGGGATGAAACCAGCCAGCTGGCTTCTCTCGGGCCCAAAGGAAAACCTATCCTCGGACCCAAGTACGAACAATTCCGTGCGGCCTGCGGCACGGACAATGATTATCTTATCATGCTTGGTGATATTATTGATGTAGCCATCGAAGATTATAAAGACGCTTTCTCCATCGCCCAGAGATTTTTCCGTCAGGTCGCCTCCGACAATATAACTCAAATCATCCTTTATGTACCGGGGAACCATGATTATGACATCTGGCATACGGTCGAGTACCAGACCAATATTATTAACCGGGTTAAAGATAAAAAAACCAAAAGGGATATCTCCATGTTTAAAATGTCGGTCCCTGCAGTCCTGGATGACCGGCCAAAGCAGCGTACATATGAAGTCTTTTTGGGCAATGTAACCCGCAGGCCGGCTCCGCAGACTCCCTACGGAGGTCTGTTCCTGGATACGCTGGTGGATGATGCCCTTCAATTTTATGTCGCCTTTCCGAATGTTTATTTCATCACCGACACCGACGAATGTATTCTTATGACCCACGGCCAGTATTTTCAATTATTCTGGTCCCTTCTCAGTGAATGGGCTCCTTCTATCTTCAAGGAAGCTCTCGATATAGATCATCCGCCGCTTATGATAAAAAACCTGGCTCATCTGAATTTCCCCCTCTCCCAGCTGGCAAGCTCAGGAGTCGGCCAGGCTGGTCCTTTATCTGATGTTATTAGAGACATCCAATACGATTCTAAGGGACATAACTCAGAAAATATAATGACATATGTCAATAACCTGGAAAAGCGTTTAAGAACAGATACTTTTAGGTTTAAATGGTATAAACCATCACACTGGTTAATAATGATAGGCCTCTATTGGGCTAAAAGAGGGCTCAAGAACTGGATAGAAAAAATGCCTCCCCTTCCTCCTCGAAAAGATTCGGATTGGGAATATAAGCCAGATACACATCAGATAATGTCCCATTATTACCGATCCAGCAGTGCGGAGATCGAGGTCCTTAATCAGGAGTACGGCCTCGACATTCCATCGTATCCCCAAAAAGTGATCTTCGGCCATTCACACCGGCCGATCGGACTCGATGAACCTGAGCGGCTGATCATAAATCCTCTGGAGCAAAGTGATTTTAAGGTGCCGATGTTTAATACCGGTGGCTGGCTGACCGAGGAGAAAGCAGGGGAAAAGAAGTTTAACGGGATCGAGATCATCACCTATGAGACCGGCCGGGGATTGAGATCCGTCAGGATCGATGATTAATCCTTAGATGTCCGCCGCTCAACTCAGAAAAATATCGCCTTGAATTTTAGTGATGATCCAGTCCACATATTACTGGATTAACTTTAAGTTTTTTTATATTTTAATAGAGAATGAAGCGATTAAATTAATTCATTTGGAGGAAACATGGATACAGAAACCCCCCAAACCCAGCCTGGTCAATCAAGATATGAAACAACTATGATAGAAGTTGCATCACGTATTTTTTCTGCCTATATATCCAGCGGTGCAGTCAATTATCCCAATGAGGAGGCCATGATGGAAAGAGCGATCGATTATTCCATCGGCCTGATTAAAAAGGTGAAAGAACGACTCAGAAAAGATTAGTGCCGGCTGTTGGTTCCATCGGATATAACAAAGGTGCCGTCGCTCACCTGTTGTCCATCTACAAAAAGTACCAGGCGATAGGTTCCGGCAGCCCAGTTTCCCGCCTCCCTCCAGCCCCATCCGAGGGAATGATAGGAGTTCGTCCAAGTAGCCTGGATAGCTGTGTTGTTTATCTGCCGGGCGATTTCACTGCCGTCCCACCGGTAAAAAACCGCCTCGATAGCAAAATCGATCCTGCGACCGGGATCAGGATGCTCCAGGTTCAATTCCCACCATATAGCCCTGGTCGAAAACTTGGTAAAACTGGTATTATAGACTCTCTGATCGTAGGGGATGCCATCATATCCCCCCTCATAAAATCGCATGCCGGTCACCCTGGCTTGAATAGCAGGAATATCATAGATCGTATCACTATCTCCCCGACCTCGGTCATCAAGGATCTCGAACGCACTGATGGCTATTTTTTGTCCCCTATAAAATAGCTCGATTATATAATTGCCGGGTTTCCATTGGCCCGGTTCATCCCAACCCCGGCCAAAGGGATGATAAGAATTGGTCCAGGTTCCTTCCATATAGGTATTCAATGTCTGCCGGACAAATTCACTGCCATCGGGTCCGTACCAGACAGCATCGACAGCAAAATCCCGCCTGCGTCCAGGAGCAGGATATTTGAGGTTTAGTTCCCAATAGATGAATCTGGAATCAGCCCCGGCAAAACGCTCTCTGTATTCTCTTTTTTCATAGGGAACTCCGTTTTTGCCGCCCTCATAAAAATTAACTTCAGTCACTACAGCTTGAAGGTCCGGGATGTAATCCACAGGAGCTTTTTCGAGGATGAATCTTTCATTTTCATTGGAGGGAAATATCGAAGGGGATTTGAGGTTTCCGGTTAGTTTATTCCAATAATCAGGACTAAACGGCCGGATCTCAGGAATATTATCTTCTCCTACTACAATGCTCTGTCCTGCAGGAACATTCCAGACTCTTTCTTCTCCCTCGTTGGTAAAACTTACCTCACCTTCATAAACATGGATGGAAGCCAAATCAGTCACTGGATCAAACTGGATCACAAATTCCGTTCCTCTGAATCCTCCAATGCCAGGAATTCTTCTGTTCACAAAAACCTGTGTTGGAGACAACTCATGTTGTTTGCGGATGACCCACATTATACCCTGTTTCAGCCTAAACAAAAGGCTTTTAGGGGGAAATGGCTCATTAAGAAGAGCATCCACACACAGAGAGGAAACAGTATCTTTTCCAAGGCGGATCAATAATCCCTTATCCATAAGGGCGCTCAAATATCTTCGCCGGTCTTCGCGGTCTAAAGTGTTCATAAAATCCGTTACACTGTCTCTATCCGGAAGCCTGTAGGTAAAAGGCTGCTGGGGATTTCCATATTTATCCCAATAATAATAGTTTACGGAACGCTGCCAGCCTGACCGCATCCACTCGCTTAAAAATACAGCCATAGGCTTGTCCTCCCCCCCAGCTATAACAGTGTCTCCCTCAAAAAGAGGCATACCAATCCACGGTCGAAGCTCGGTCTGTCCTCCATCCCCACCGGGCCTTAAGATCCGGGTATCGCTTCCTGCAGTTAGCATGTGGCCAACATATTTTCCTGAGACCTGGGCATCAGCACAAACAGGATGGGGACGGTCAGTCTCCACCTTTTCCGGCGGAACAACGATATCCCCACAGGGATTGGGCATACCTGATACTTCAAAAGCAGCACCCAAGATGGTGCTGATTATCTGGTCTACAAGCTCCTCGTTAACCGGTTTTGAATCTTTAGTGCCAGCATTTATGGATATTTCAAACGCAGGATTCGAACCTTTAACCTGGGCCCTAATGTTTGTAATAAAATACATATCCATAACCCGGCGAAGAATTGTATACTGGCCTCCGGTGCTCCCGGCAATGGCGTATTGTTCCAACCGGTATTTATCTTTGAATATTTGTAATTCAGCCTGGAAGCGGCCGCCGCAGTACTGCTTCTGCTTGAATTCACAGGTTTTTATAGGGCCGGGCAGCACCTGTGATTGGATCTCTGGCGCCGGCCCCATGGAATAGATAGTGATGGTTTGGTTGGCATATGTCCGGTTATGGGATTCCGCTCTACTCCTCCAGTCATCCCGCCACAATGACCTTCCATGACCATCCGAAATAGTAACACTGATCTGGCCGCTGAAATAATAAGCTTCCATCTGCATATCCTGATCCCAGTACATATCAGGCCGCTGCCCTTTGGCCGTATAGCGGAGGTATGTGTAGGGCCACTTCTGCCGCATCTCAGCATATGTCATCCAGGTTTCGGCAGTGCCGGATCCTGAGAAAGACCAAACAGCGTCTCTGGTTACAGGAAACGCAGGATCCCAGAAACCATGAAGGTCGGGGATCTTTGCCAGTCGGGGCGTGGCTGTCAGGCAGATGTCTTTAATACGGCTGGAAGGAGCATTGTCAGGAACGATCTTGCGCTGATCCGGGTAGATACTTTGATTGAAAACCAGAACACATAGCAAAATGAGAAAAAACAAGGATTTCATTTGATCGACTTTTCCGGCTGCTTTCTTCATATATTCCTCCTGGCTTCTGTTTAAAAACTAATCTTAAAGACTTAGATAGTTTTTAGTATACACTATCCAAAGAAAAATAAGCCAATTCCCAGATTGTTTATTTAACGACACCATAACAAGAAAATTTGGGGAAAATGATCTCTTAAATTATACCCAGGTCACTTATATTATTATTATTATTGATTATTGCGTCTTGGCTGACATAAATACCTGCAATAAAGCAAATAGATTAATTCTCCCCCATGAATAGGCTGCTTAGAAGCGATTTTTAGGACCAAAGGCTCTTCGCATTAATGAGTACCTGGCGAAGCATAACTGTGAAGATAGGGAGGGATGAGAAAGTTCCATCAGGTTCTTAACGCCG
>Ga0180433_10012316_pt1 | contig 10018 bp, 7 predicted proteins | sample SS_ome_8_FD_132980 | JGI IMG/M metagenome (GOLD analysis project Ga0180433, IMG submission 132980) | Hypersaline lake sediment archaeal communities from the Salton Sea, California, USA - SS_1_D_1 metaG | ecosystem: Environmental > Aquatic > Non-marine Saline and Alkaline > Hypersaline > Sediment...
CAGCGTGGTGTTTGCCGGCCTGGTGGTGAAGTTCGGCCCGCAGATCGGCGAGTGGCTCCACATCGGCTGGGACCACCTGGCGAAGTAATGGCCAAACGCAAGGGGCAAGCGCGCCGGCTGGCGGTTCACCTGGCCCGCCTCTGCGCCGAGAATCGCTGCCGCGACGTCGCCGTCCTGGACCTTCGTCGTCTCTCGCCCGTGACGCGGTTCTTCGTCATTGCCACCGGCACCTCGCCCCGGCAGATGCGGGCGGCCGCCCATCGCGCCATCGAGGGCGGCGAAGACCTCGACGAGAAACCCTTCGGCGTCGAGGGGCTCGAAACGAGCGGCCAGGCGGAAGAGGCCCGCTGGATACTCGTCGATTACGTCGACGTGGTCGTCCACCTCTTCTCGGCCGACTCGCGGACGTACTACGACCTGGAACTGCTCTGGGGCGACGCCCCGCGCATCGACTGGCAAAAAGGCTGGACGCCGAAGCAACACAATGATGAATGACGTATGTTGAAGGACGTAGGGCGTTCTCCCAAGTTTCCAGGAAAGGGAGGTTGCGATGACCGTCAGGGCCACACGCCGGGCGTTTCTGAAGCAGGCGGCCGTCGCCGGCGCTCTCGGGCCGGTGATTCTCTCCGGCCGGGCGCAGGCCGAGGCCGGGGGCACGTTGCGCCACGCGTCCATCGGCGTGGGCGGGATGGGCGCCAGCGACTTGAACCACATCGGGGGCCATCCGGACGTGTCGATCGTGGCCCTTTGCGACGTCGACCGCCGCCGCCTGGAGGCCGCCGCCAAGAAACACCCCCACGCCACGCTCTACCAGGACTGGCGCAGGCTCCTCGAGAAAGAGGGCGGGCGCATCGACTCGGTCAACGTGACCGTGCCGGACCACATGCACGCCCCGATTGCGATGACCGCCCTCAGGATGGGCAAGCACGTGTGGTGTCAGAAGCCGCTGTGCCACGATATCCACGAGGTCCGCGCACTGACGCGGGAGGCTGCCCGTCGTTCGGAGCAGGCCACTCAGATGGGCATCCAGATCCATTCGCACACGGCATACCGGACGGCCGTGGCGATGATCCGCTTCGGCCTCATCGGACGCGTCAAGGAGGTCCACTCCTGGTCTGGCAAGGCGTGGACCGGCAAGAAGGGAAAGACCGAGACGCGGCCGGACCGGACCGACCCCGTGCCCGAGCTCCTCGACTGGAACCTCTGGCTGGGCACGGCGCCGGAGCGGCCGTTCGTCAAGGGCATCTACCATCCGGGGCACTGGCGGCGGTGGATCGACTTCGGCACGGGCACGCAGGGCGACATGGCCTGCCACATCGTGGACCCCGTGTTCACGGCCCTGGACCTGACGGCGCCCGAGTGGGTCATGAGTTACCAGACGCCGCCCTACGCCGAGACCTACTCGCCGAACAACAAGATCGTCCATCACTTCCCGGGCACGAAGTACACGGCCAGGGATATCGACTATTATTGGTATGACGCCGGCGCCTGGCCGGACACCAGCGACTGGCCCCTGCCGGGCGACCTGCCGGGGCAGGGCTCGATGTTCGTCGGCGAGAAGGGGCACCTCCTCCTGCCGCATGTCGGCGGACCCCAACCCCTGCCGCGCGAGAAGTTCGCCGAAGACATCAAGCGGTTCAAGGAAAAGGTCACCTTGCCGGATATCCCCGACCACTGGCGCCAGTTCGTCGAGGCCGCCCTCGGACGGGGCAAGACCAGTGCACCGTTCTCCTACGCCGGGCCGCTGACCGAGACCGTCCTCATGGGAACGGTCATCAACCGGTTCCCCAAAGAGAAACTCGCCTGGGACGCCAAGGCTTGCCGCTTCACCAACAAGCCGGAGGCGAACGAGCACCTGGCCCGCACCTACCGCGACGGCTGGCACGTGAAGGGCCTGGGGTAGGGGAAACAGGTGGCGCGGTGGGTCTCTGTACCCACCGCCCCAAGAGGGCGAGCACCGCCGGGTGGCATGGTCACCCGCTGTTGGGTGACCACGAGCGCCTCGATGCTCATGGCCACGCAAGCGTGGCCATGCCACCCGGCGCGGTGGGTACGGAGGCCCGCCGCGAAGACACGCGAGACGCCCCATGCCGAATGTCCGCCAACTGCTCGAGAGCCGCGTCTCGGCCGCCATTGCGGAGGCGTATCCGGAGGCGGCCGGCGCCCCCGCCATCGTCCAGGCGGCCACAGACGGGCGGTTCGGCGACTACCAGGCGAACGGGGCGATGGCCCTGGCGAAACGGCTCAGCGCTAATCCCCGCGAGGTCGCGGCGAAGATCGTCGAGCAACTCAAGGGCGATGCCGACCTTGCCGCGATGGTGGATACCGGTGAGGCGGCGGACGGCATTGAGATCGCCGGTCCTGGGTTCATCAACTTCCGCCTGAAGGCCGATTGGGTGGCGGCCCGCCTGGGTGAAGTGAACCGCGTGGAAGCCGGAGGCGAGGACCGCCTGGGCGTCGAACCCGCCGCCGAGCCGGAGACGGTCGTGGTGGATTACTCCGCCCCGAACCTGGCGAAGGAGATGCACGTGGGGCACCTGCGCTCCACGATCATCGGCGACGCCCTGGTCCGGATGCTCGACTTCGCCGGCCATAACGTTCAGCGCCAGAACCACGTCGGCGATTGGGGGACCCAGTTTGGGATGCTGCTCGCATATCGCTCGATAGCCTTAGCGGATGCTCGGGAGGGCGATGCCGAAGCAGCACACGCGTACTGGCATAGCACCTTGGGCGACATTGAGAAGCTGTATCGTCTTGCCAAGGCCCAATACGACTCCGATGGCGTATTCGCGGGGTTAGCCAAAGCGTATGTCCGCAAACTCCAGGAAGGTCCTAATCCTGAATCGCAAAGTGCCGATGAGTATAAACTGCGCCTGAACGTGCGCAACGGATGGGAGCGGCTCGTTCATCTTACGTTAGAACACGCTCAGGTCATTTATCGTCGCCTTCGCGTGACGCTCACCACAGATGATGCGCGCGGCGAGTCGGCGTACAACGACGTACTGCCGGACATCGTCCGGGCGCTGGAGGAAAAGGGCCTCCTGACCGAATCCGAAGGCGCCCAGTGCGTCTTCCTTGAAGATGCAAACGGTAATTCGCTTTTTGCCAACAAAGACGGCGAGCCGTTACCTTTGATCGTCCAGAAGGCCGACGAGGGGTACCTGTACGCCACGACCGACCTCGCGGCCATCGCGTTCCGGACGGGCTACTTCAGCGATTTGCCGGACGGGTCGAAATCGCCTCAGGCGAACCGCATCCTCTACGTCGTCGACGCGCGCCAGTCCCTGCACTTCCAGATGGTCTTCGAGTGCGCATGCCAGGCGGGCTTCGCGGAGCGCGAGGCGCACGAACTCGTCCACGTCGCCTTCGGCACGATGATGGGCGAGGACGGCAAGCCGTTCAAGACACGCGAGGGCGGCGCCGTCAAACTCATGGACCTTTTGGACGAGGCCGAACGCCGCGCACGCGACCTCGTCGAACGCAAACAGGCCGAACTGCCGGAGGACCAGCCGCGACTCTCGGAGGAGGAGAAGCAGGAGATCGCCCGCAAGGTCGGCATCGGCGGCGTCAAGTACGCCGACCTCGCCCAGAACCGCACCTCCGATTACGTCTTCTCGTGGGACAAGATGCTCTCGCTCCAGGGCAACACGGCCCCGTACATGCAGTACGCCTACGCGCGGGTCCGCAGCATCTTTCAGAAGGGGTATCCGGACGAGGCGGAGCGCGGGCGCGTCGAGACCGACCTCCAGGCCGACGCATCGCCCCTCCCCGTCGCCGACCCCGCCGAGGCCGCCCTCGGCAAGATGCTGCTGCGGCTGCCGGAAACGCTGGAGCGGGCCCTGGCGGACTACCGCCCGAACGTCCTTGCGGCGTACCTGTACGACCTGGCCCAGGCGTTCACCCGTTTTTACGATGCGTGCCCCGTGCTGAAGAGCGAGGAGGAGACCCGCCGCCACCGCCTGCGCCTCTGCGGCCTGACGGCCCGGGTCATCGCGAAAGGCCTGGACCTTCTCGGTATCGAAACCGCTGAGCGGATGTAACCGAATGCGGAGTTCGGATTGCGGATTTCGGATTGGCACATGATACCCGCCCGATGTGCCGGTCGCACAATCCGAAATCCGAAACCTTGCCTGCTGGAGGCGGGCCCAAATCCGAAATCCCGAGTCATGCGCGTCTACGAAATCTTCCGCAGCCTCCAGGGCGAGACGAGCCGGGCCGGCGTGCCGATGGATCTCGTCCGCCTGGCCGGGTGCGATCTGGCGTGCACGTATTGCGATACGCCTGAAGCGTGCGACGCCTCGGCCGGGCGGGAGATGAGCGCCGGCGAGGTGCTGGCCGCCCTCCCCTCGCCCCCTCTGCCGTGGACCGCCATCACCGGCGGCGAGCCGCTGCTGCAACGCGATGCGCTCAACGCCCTGGTCGCCGCCCTCGCGGAAACCGGCCGGCGGGTGCTCGTCGAGACCTCCGGCGCGCACGCGCTGGCGGACCTGGACGACCGGGCCGTGCGCATCCTGGACGTCAAAACGCCCGGCAGCGGCATGGCAGAGCGCATGGTCTGGGCGAACCTGGAGCGCCTCCGCCCCACCGACGAGGTCAAGTTCGTCCTCACCGGCCGGGCCGACTACGAATGGGCCTGCGACGTGGTGGAGCGGTACGATCTCGCGGACCGGGCCATCGTCCTTATGGGCCCGGCCCGTCCGCAACTTGAGCCGGCGACGGTGGCGGAATGGATCCTGGCCGACGGCCGGCCCGTCCGCCTCAACCTCCAGGTTCACCAGGACCTGGGGCTTCGCTGACCGGGCGGCAGACCTAAACGCTTGCACGGGGTCGGCGCGGGGTCTAGAATCACGGCGAGGTCACCTCCGCTCATCGGAGACGCTGCCATGCCCGACGCCCTGACGCCCGCCGAGACCTTCCTGCCCTATGCCGAGATGATGGTCGACTGGGACGAGCGGCTCCGGCGCGAAGGGCCGTTCCTCCAGCGGGCCTTCTCCAGCGCCGGCGCCCAGCGGGTGCTGGACTGCGGGTGCGGCACGGGTCACCACGTGCAGCAGTTCGCGCGGTGGGGCCTGGACGCGGTCGGCGCCGACGCCTCGCCCGTCCTCGTCAAAGAGGCGCGCCGGCAGGCCCGGGAAGCGGGCGCCGCCGTCCGCTTCGAGGTAGCCGAGGCCCGCCGGCTGCCCGAGATCTTCAACCAACCGTTCGACGCCGTCACGTGCGCGGGCACCCTTCCGCTGGCCGGCTCACCCAAGGCCATCCGCCAGGCCGTCGCCGGCATGCGCGACGTGCTCCGGCCGGACGGCCTGCTCCTCCTCCGGTGCCGAAACTTCCAGATGATTCCCGAGGGGCGGACCCTCGTCCGGGGTCCGCGCGTGCGGCAGGTGGAGGACCGTGAAGTCCTGCTGCTGGAGATCTTCCGCAAGAGGCGCCGGCGATGCGACCGGACCGTCCTCGCCCTCGAAAAACTAGCCGGAGCGTGGACCAAACACGAGCACCACGAGCAGGCCTGGGCCCTGGCGCCGGACGAACTGGAGGCCATCCTCACCGAGGCCGGCTTCGGACGCCTCCAGCGCTACGGCGCCTGCGAGCCCGTGCCGTTCGACCCGGAGACGAGCCCGGACCTGGTCCTCCTCGCCCGGAAGGCGAAGGCGTGATCGAGGCGTGAGACAATGTGCGGCGGGTCTCCGCACCCGCCGCGCAGAGAGCATGGTGACGCGGGGCGCGGCGGGTATTGAGACCTGCCGCGCAACCCTAATTGCACAACCGATACGCACACGCATTGAAAGGCGCCCATGTCCAACACCCCCGTCGGCTCCCGGCCCGACGACCGCGGCAGCGTGACGTACCTGGTGCTCATCTGCCTGGTGGCGGCGCTGGGCGGCCTGCTGTTCGGGTACGACACGGCCGTCATCAGCGGCGCTATCGGCTTTCTCCAGACGCATTTCGTCCTGACAGCCACCATGAAGGGATGGACGGCCGCCTGCGCGCTCTTGGGCTGCGTGCTCGGGGCGGCCCTGGCGGGCACGCTCAGCGACCGCTTCGGCCGGCGCAACACCCTCATCGTTAGCGCGGTGCTCTTTCTAATCTCGGCCATCGGCACCGCCGTGCCGCGCACGCTGACGCAGTTCATTGTCTTCCGCATCGTGGGCGGACTGGGGGTGGGTGCGGCGTCGCTGACGAGTCCGATGTACATCGCGGAGATCAGCCCGGCCCGTATCCGCGGCCGGATGGTCTCGGTGAACCAGTTGGCCATCGTCTCGGGTATGGTGGTGGTGTATTTCGTGAACTACTTCATCGAAGGGCTGGGCGACGAGGCATGGAACACGGCGGTCGGGTGGCGGTGGATGTTTGGCTCGGAGGCGATTCCCGCCACCTTGCTGCTCCTTCTCCTGCTGGCCGTGCCGGAGAGCCCCCGCTGGCTGACCGAGCGCGACCGGGGCGAGGAGGCCCACAAGATCCTGGCGCGGATCGACGGCACCGCCAGCGCCGACCGCGCCATGGGCGAAATCCGCGAGACGCTCTACATGGAGACCGGATCGCTCCGCCAACTGCTGGCGCCTGGTCTGCGGCTCGTGCTGGTCATCGGCGTGGTCCTGGCGATTCTCCAGCAGATTACCGGCATCAACGTGATCCTGTATTACGGGCCTGAAATCTTCAAGCAGACCGGCGTCCAAATGAATCAGGCGCTGCTGTGGACCATTATCGTCGGAGCCTGCATGCTGTTGTTCACGCTGCTGGCGATGTGGAAGGTCGATCAGTTTGGGCGAAAACGGTTGATGATTATCGGAGCCGCAGGGATGGGCGCTTGCCTGACGGCCTCGGGTCTGGCGTTTTATTTCCAGCAAGCCGGCGCATGGGTGCTAGTGTTTATCCTTGGCTACATCGCGTGCTTTGCCATGTCCGTCGGGCCGGTGACGTGGGTCATCCTGTCGGAGATTTTCCCGACGAAAATTCGCGGGCGGGCAATGGCCATCGCCACCGTCTGCCTTTGGCTCGCCAACTTCGTCGTCTCGCAGACGTTCCCCATGATGGACGAGCACCCGGGCCTCATCGACCGGTTCCACCACGGCTTCCCGTTCTGGGTGTACGCGGCTTTCTGCGTGGTGCTGGTGGCGTTTATGGCCCTGGCCGTGCCGGAGACCAAGGGCCGGACCCTCGAGGAGATCGAGAAACACTGGCTGACGGGCGCCAAGGTCTGATCGGTGCAAGGGCGACTCTGGCCGCGGCGCGTGCGGAGCGGTTAGGTTCTGTCTGACGAATCCGTCGTCGGCCCGAGAGCGAGCGAATTGGCCCCTGGCAAGGAGCACGAAGCAGGCGATTCGTCTCTGAATCGGAGATGCAGGGCGACGCCGCCAGGGGCCAATGCAGCCGCTCGAAGCCAGATCGGATTCGCCAGACAGCTAGTCCGGAGACCCACCGCGCAAGCACCCGGTGAGGCACACTGGTGTCACCATGAAGATCGTCGTTCTCGACGGCTACGCGTTGAACCCCGGCGACCTGAGTTGGGATGACCTGGCGGCGCTCGGCGACTGCACGGTCCACGACCGCACGCCGCCGCAAGAGGTCGCAGAACGCGCCGCCGGCGCCGAGATCGTCCTGACGAACAAGGTCGTTCTCGACCGCACCCGCCTGGAGGCGCTGCCGGACCTCCGGTACGTGGGCGTCCTCGCCACCGGGTACAACGTCGTGGACCTCCCTGCGGCGCGCGAGCGCGGCATCGTGGTCACGAACGTTCCGGACTACGCCACGCCGGCGGTGGCACAGACGGTGTTCGCCCACCTCCTTGAACTGACGCACCGTGTGGGGCACCACGCGCAGACGGTCCGCGACGGCCGGTGGTCCGCCGGCCCGGACTTCTGTTACTGGGACTTCCCGCTCGTGGAACTGGACGGCCTGATGATGGGCATCGTGGGGCTCGGCCGCATCGGCTCGGCCGTGGCGGACCGGGCCCGGGCGTTCGGGATGAAGGTCCTGGCCTTCACCGAGCCGCCGCAGGGGCCGCGGGAAGGCATCTCGTTCGTGGGGCTCGACCGTCTCTTCCGCGAAAGCGACGTCGTCAGCCTGCACTGCCCGCTGACGCCCGAGACGGAAGGCTTGGTGGATGCGCAGCGTCTGGCGCTGATGAAGGCGACCGCCTTTCTCATCAACACCAGCCGTGGACCGGTGATCGACGAGCCGGCGCTGGCCGATGCACTGAACGCCGGCCGGCTGGCCGGCGCGGGCCTGGACGTCCTGGCCACCGAGCCGCCGCCCCCCGACCATCCGCTCCTGACGGCGCGGAACTGCTTCATCACGCCGCACTGCGCCTGGGCCACCCGGGCGGCCAGAGGCCGGCTGATGAAGACGGTCGTCGAAAACGTGCGGGCGTTCCTCGCCGGCCGACCGCAGAACGTCGTCGGATAAGGGCCTGCCGGGGCGGAAGCGCCGGCTCGGCCTTTCGCCTTGAGGCGGTCGGGGCCGGCCTCTATAATCGCACCGGTTGAAGGCAAGGGCACAGGCACGGATGCCGCCGCGTGGGCCGCCAATCCTGCCTGCGTCCCTCCGTCCCTTTGCCCCTGTGCCCCTTCCGTCACTCGCACGTTGCTGTGAGGGACCCGTCGATGGCCCAGACGCTGACGCACAAGATTCTCGCGGACCATCTCGTCGAAGGTCGGCTCGAGCCCGGCGAGCCCATTGCCATCCGCATCGACCAGACGCTGACCCAGGACATTACCGGCACGATGGCGATGATGGAGTACGAGGCCATGGGCGCCCCGCCGCCCGCCACCGACGTGTCGGTCAACTATGTCGATCACAACATGATGCAACTCGGGTTCGAGAACGCCGACGACCACGCCTTTCTGCGGACGTTCTCGGCCAAATACGGGATGGTCTTCTCGAAGCCGGGCAACGGCATCTGCCACCAAGTCCACCTGGAACGGTTCAGCGTGCCCAGCGCCACGCTGCTCGGCGCCGACAGCCACACGCCGACGTGCGGCGGGGCGGGGATGATTGCCATCGGCGCCGGCGGGCTGGACGTGGCCTGCGCCATCGCCGGCCGGCCGTTCCGCCTGACCTGCCCCCGCGTGCTGAACGTTCGCCTCACGGGGCGCCTCGCGCCATTCGTGACGGCCAAAGATGTAATTCTCTACATGCTCGAAATGCTCTCGACGAAGGGCAACGTGGGATGGGCCGTCGAGTACACGGGCCCCGGCGCGCGGACGCTCGGCGTGCCGGAGCGGGCCACCATCACCAACATGGGCGCCGAGATGGGCGTGACGACCAGCCTGTTCGCCTCCGACGCCGTCACGCGGAGGTTCCTCCGCTGGCAGGGACGCGAGGACGCCTGGCGGCCGCTGCATCCCGACCGCGGCGCGCCGTACGAGCGGACCCTCGAGATCGACCTCGCGTCCCTGGAGCCGCGCGTCGCCTGCCCGCACTCGCCCGGCAACGTAGTGCGGGTGCGAGAGGTGGCGGGCCTGGCGATCAACCAGGTGTGCATCGGCAGTTGCACGAACTCCAGCGTGCGGGACCTCTTGTCGGCGGCCGCCATGCTGAAGAGCCGGAAGGTGCATCCCGCCATCGACGTGGTCATCGCGCCCGGTTCGCGGCAGGTGCTCCAGACGCTGTCGGAATCCGAGGCGATGGACGACCTGCTCGCCGCCGGCGTCCGCCTGGACGAGTGCGGGTGCGGGTTCTGCATCGGGGCGGCCCAGGCGCCGCAGACCGACGCCGTGAGCGTCCGGACGAACAACCGGAACTTCGAGGGCCGCAGCGGCACCAAGTCCGCCCAAGTGTATCTGGCAAGCCCGGAGACCGCCGCGGCGTGCGCCCTGACGGGTGAGATGACCGACCCGCGCGACGTGGGCCTCGAACCGCCGCGGCTCCGACTGCCGCGGCGGCTGGTGATTGACGACGCGATGCTTCTGCCGCCGCCGGCCGACCCCGCGTCGGTCCACGTGGTGCGAGGTCCGAACATCGTCCCCCCGCCGCCGTTTGAGGCGCTGCCCGATAGGCTCGCCGGCCCGGTCACATTGAA
>Ga0180433_10012317_pt1 | contig 10017 bp, 10 predicted proteins | sample SS_ome_8_FD_132980 | JGI IMG/M metagenome (GOLD analysis project Ga0180433, IMG submission 132980) | Hypersaline lake sediment archaeal communities from the Salton Sea, California, USA - SS_1_D_1 metaG | ecosystem: Environmental > Aquatic > Non-marine Saline and Alkaline > Hypersaline >...
ACCAGTAATTTAATGCACTCAGAATAATTTTGAGGATTGCCAAGATTATATTTAGCTGTCAGATGACAGGCAATATCTATAACGATCTGTATAGACTCAAATATGCCATAACGCAAAATCCATCGGGTTTGAAGATTTTTATTTAAATCTGCGACCGAGTACTGATCTTTAAATTTTTCGAGTTCACCAATGTTAGTTTCTAACTGATGTAATCTTTCAAGCATAATTCCGTTTTCCTAATTTTTTATTGGTTATACGCTTATACAAACTATTTTGTACTAATTTTCGCAGTCCGGCAGTATCAAAATAATGAAGAAACGCTTTTCTCTTAAAATCAATTAATGCTTCATCGTTTTTGCTGAAAAGCACCCGGGAGTGAGTAACAATCTCATACGCAAGTAACGGCGACTTTTTATAAAGATCATTTAATTCTATCAGATCAACTTTTCGATTGGTAATTTTTTCCAGTGCAGTAATTACTTTCCCCAGTTCGATGAGTTCAAACTTATTTTTACAAAAAATACCTATATCAATATCACTGAGTTGATTATTTTTACCGGAAATAGAAGAACCAAACAGTAAGGCAAAAATGATATTTTCTTTGTTTATTAATAAGTCTTTCATATCATTAAATATTTTTTTAGTGATCATGTCTGTCTCGTTCATTTTATATAGTTTTTATATGATAAGGATAAAGGATGAAGGAAAAAGGAAAAAATCCCCACAGCCCTACCTATTTCAGGCTATTATTTTCGTATTGTTCTTATTAGTTCTCTTACTTTTTCCTTTTTCCTTGCTACTTTATACTTGCTATCTTTTCCTTTTTCCTTGCAACTTCTTACTTTTTCCTTTTTCCTTGTAACTTATATCCCAGAACCACTCAACCGTCTTCCTCAGATTATCCTGTATATCAGACGACGGTTCCCAGTCCAGCAGTTTTCTGGCTTTGGAAATGTCCGAATAATTTCGCATGACCTCACCTTTGCGAGGCGGTGCATGGGTGCTCTGGACATTGATATTGTAATCTTCCTGAAAAATCACCTTCACATACTCCAGTATCTCATTCACGGTATGTTCCCGGTTGGTGGCGATCTGGATGATCTCTCCTCCGGCCTGAACCAGGGACGCTTTCAGAATAGCATCCACCAGATCATCGATATAAATGAAATCCCGGGTCTGAGTGCCGTCTCCGTATACAGTGAGTGTTTCTCCCCGGAAGGCCTGACGGATGAACTTTGCCACCACACTGTTCTTATGCCCGGACCGGGGGCCGTACACATTGCCGAAACGGAGAGCAATGGTGTTCAGCCCGAAAGAACCGTGGTAGGCGGAACAGTATCCCTCTCCGGAGAGCTTGCTGGCGCCGTAGGGTGACAGGGGTCTGGGCACTTTTTCTTCGTGTATGGGAGGCTTCTGTTCTCCCAGCGGTGCGCCGGAAGAAGCAAAAATGAACGATCTGACCTTGTGCATCCGGGCAGCTTCCAGCACATTCAGCGTTCCCAGAACATTGGTTTCACAATCATCCCTGGGATGTTTGATGGAAGGAATCACTCCGGTATTGGCTGCCAGGTGTACAATGCAGTCCCTGTCCTGAGCTGCCCTGAGCATAAACTCTGCATCCCGGATATCCCCCACCCATAATTCAACGGAATCGCTGTCAGGGTGTGGTTTGTCAGTTTCAGTGAAATCGCACACCCGGGCCAGATCCTCTCTGGTACCGGCACTGAGATTATCCACCACCCGTATGCTGCAGTCAGTCTGCTGTTTGAGATGGTATATCAGACTGGTGCCGATAAACCCGCATCCGCCAGTTATGAGCCAGTGTTTGGGTGATTTTTGTTGTTGTATCATTGTTTTGTAATTTTTTTGATATTATTTTAGAATCTCATACACAGCTACGAGAGCTAGAGTACTTAAAGTGCCTAGAGTGACTAGAGTGCCTAAAGTACTTAAAGTGACTGAAATAATTAGTGTCCTAGGGGAGAGTCCCGCCCTCTTCAACCACAACGCCGTCCGCCCTCTGCGGTCCGCGGTCATCCCTGACCTCTGTCCACTGACTTCTGGCTTCTGAACATACACTGTCTCACTCGCTCTAAAGATCTCACGTTATAAAATTCTGTTTTTTATTCACCACGAAGTACAGGAAGTGCACGAAGGTTTTAATAATTATTTTCTCTTCGTGTCCTTCGTGATCTTCGTGGTTCCCCTACTCACCATTAATAAGCAACAAACAAGACGAACTATGTTTTTATTGTGTCTTTTTGGTTTTTTCTTCATGTCATAGGGTCGTTGAGTCGTAGAGTACTAAATACTTGCAGTGTCTCACTCTCTTTCACTATATCGCCCCTAAAGGGGCTTGTATTACTAAGAACTTTTTTACTATAAATATATCGTCCCTGGCGGGACTTTGATAATCATTATTCATTATACATTATTCATGAGACTATTCTAAAAACCTACGAAAAATAAGAAAACCACGGAAAACAATATATAAACTCAATAAAAACAATTTTGTATTTTCCATATATTTAGTAGGGAAGATTTTTAGAGTGGACTCATTCATTATTAATTATATTTAAAACTTTAGACACTTTAGGCACTTTAAGTACTTTAGGCACTTTTCTCTTTTCTCCCCTCTCCATTCTCCGCTACATATACCCCAAATCCCGAAGCCGGTCTTTGATGATATCCTCTTCTTTTTTACTGGAATCTGACGATCCCTCTTTCCCGCTCTCGGACAATGCCTGCTCGATCAGCTTCTGCAGCTGTTCATCAGTCTGGGAGCCGGTTTTTCGGTCAACTTCCTTTCCGTTTACAAACAGCAGAAAAGCAGGCAGCCCCTGCACTTTATAATCCCTGGATATGACCGGATTACGGTCAATATTTATTTTCAGAATCTTGCATCTGTCTTTATAGGTCTCTGCCAGCAGATTAAGCGCCGGATCGATCTGCTTGCAGGGCAGACACCAGGAAGCCCAGCATTCTATCAGTACGGGGACAGAAGACTCAATAACTTCGTTTTTAAATGATTTAGTAGTGATCTCTTTTACCATGACAATACCCTTGTTATTTATTCCAGATCCAGAATTCCCTGATATTCTCCATAGGTTTTGGATCCCGGTTTATAGGTTTCAATAATGTCTGCATCTTTTTTCTCTCCGGTCCAGTGAGTTTTGGGTAGAATAGTATGTGCCTTTTCTGCAATGCGTTTCTTGATATGCGGCTGGGTTAACAATTTGAATATACGATCAATTTCTTTTTCTAACGATACCCTCTGCTTAAACTTGAACTCATTGGGTAATTTCCGGGAAACTGTTTCAAACGGATGAATTTCAGTTTCCACTCTGGGATTCGATACTCGCTGAATTTTTGTATCCAGATTATACTTTTCATTGGCAACACTGGCAATAGTTTCGGCAGCATCATTTAATTTATATAATCCTGACACCTGATTAACCACATCATACTGACCGGGTTCCGGAGGAGACACGATCAGGCGCACCATACACTCCATAGCATCTTCCAAGGCAATAAAACCCTTTATCTGCTCACCTGCTCCGTAAATACTCAAAGGAATACCCATAATTGCCTGAGCCACAAAACGGTTTACCACAGTGCCGAACCATTCATCTATATCAAACCTGGTGCGCAGTCTGGGATCAGCAGCAGTCTCATCCGTATGTACACCATAAATCACTCCCTGCTGGATATCGTAAGATCGCAGCCACCAGTATTTACAGGCTTCGTACACATTGAAAGTATCCTGCACTTTACTGACATGATAAAAACTGACCGGATCCCGGGGAGTGATCTCACCGCCCAGACTCCACTCTTTTCCCCGCCATTTCAAAATAGCATCAGAGGGAAACATACCCTCAAAGAGCGGTCTTCCGGTCAAAGGAGCGCCGTATTCACCCATGGTACCCAGCTTGATCAGACTGGTTTCCGGAACAATATCCTTGATTAACCACAGCAGTCCCAGGGTACCCAGGGTATTATTATCCTGCACTGCCAGGGCATGATCCACATCAACCATGGAATAGGGTGCTGAGGGAATCTCACCATAATGTACAATTGCTTCCGGCTTTTCTTCTTCCAGAAAAGGTCCCAGCTTGTCTCTTTCCCGGATATCCATTCTTCTGAAGTTTATATGTAATCCCAGTACGTCCTGAGCAGCATGAAGCCTGTCAGTCATTTTTTCAATAGGTACAATAGTATGAGCGCCTTTTTCCATTACTGTATCCCGCCGGGTGTAGTTATCGATACCGCTTACTCTGAAGCCCAGTTTGGCAAGTTTCAGGGCCAATGCCCATCCCAGGTATCCATCCATACCCAGGATCATAACCCGCATATCTTTTAACTGATACCCATACTCACCTTTTTCCCATTCCGTACACTGCTCAAAAGTGATGGTGGGTTCAAAATAACCCAGTTCCGGTCTGCGGGCGCATTCGATCATGATCTGCCCTTCTTCACCCAGCTTGGCTTTTATCTCTTCCTGTGACTGACCACAGGCACGGAAATCAACATTTCCTTTGAATAATGCTGCAGGACAGTTCCAGCAGGTTTTTTCTGCATTATGAGGTTTCATATATATTATTCTCCTTTCATTGTATTGACAATTGGTAAAATATCCTCGGTTTTGGGATTCTCAGGAACAGCGGAGGCAGCGTTACTGCCATGTACATACAAAAAGGCATCATCACCCCGGTGCATGCCCTTGATCGTATCCGATTGACTGAAGATTTCCCTTTTTCCCAGGGTGCCGCGTAAACTGAATCCTTTATGGGAAACGAGCAGAAGGTCCGGAGCATGTTCCATCTGATCGCCAGAATAAATTTCTTCTTTGCGCACTACTTCTGCAATAATGGTTTCATTACTGTCCGGATAAGACAGGTCTTGGAAAAGGTCGGTCAGGTCCCGGATGATCGGTTCCCTGTCCTCTTTAGTAACTTTTCCGTTCGGGTATTGAGAAGCATAGTTCAGATGAATCCGGGCAGGCTCCAGGACAAAGGCTTTGGTTGTATTAGTAATGTTATTATAATTGATCCGTTCACTTTTACTCAGATCCAGAAATCCGTTTTGTTCCAGATAGGTATTTAAATGTACTTCAGCTGTTATACGCTCCATCCCGTGATCTGACATCATCATCAGAATATCATTGTCGTTTTTCTGATCGGTAATCCAGCCGATTTCCTCATCTATCTTTCTGTAATACTCCAGATAGGAATCATAATACTCACTTTCTTTCTTTTCCAGCACATCCTGAAAATAATGACCCAGTCGATCTGTGCCGGTAAAAACGATCATAAAAACATCCCAGTCCACCTCATCCCAGATGGTACGATACACCTGTACCCGGTTTTTGTGCACCTGAAACAAACTGTTCAGAAACATCTGCTTTGACTGATAGATCTTCCTGGTATCCGCATCTATCTGATAGTCATTTTTTTTCAGATAATCCAGAAACTGCTCCGGATATACCGACTTTTCCATATTGGGTGATACAAATCCTGATACCATATATCCGTTTATGGTCTGCACCGGATAGGTAAAGGGAAGATTGATGATCACATATTTTTTATCCGGTTCTCTCTGCCAGAAGGTTTCAGCCTGTATACTGAGAAAATTGGGAAAATGCATGGTATAGGTGTTCGGTATGATATCAGTAAAACCGAAAATACCGTGTTCTCCCGGATTTTTACCGGTCATGATAGACGACCAGGAAACAGCTGAATTATCAGGCAGAGGAGCAGCCATGCGAGAAAGGGTGCCCTGAGATTCCAGTTTTTGCAGATTCGGCATCACACCGGATGCAATAAAATCCCTGAGCAGAGTGAAAGGGGCACCGTCAATACCTACTAAAATAATTCTTTTTTTATCAGCCATGATTATATATTACTGTCCCTTCTTCTCTGTATTTACTTTGCAATGGTTGTCTTTTTTTACTGCATAAAATTATATAAAATAACCAAAATTTTTCTAATCAGCAAGTAATTCCTGAAGTGACTAGAGTACTTAAAGTGCCTGAAATAATTAGTGTCCTAGGGTAGAGTCCCGCCCTCTTCAACCACAACGCCGTCTGCGGTCCGCGGTCATCCCTGACCTCTGTCCACTGACTTCTGGTTTCTGAACGCAAACTTTCTCACTCGTTCTCAAGCTCTCAGGTTCTAACGTTCTTAATTCTTTTTCACCACGAAGCACATGAAGGTCACAAAGATTTAATATTTTTCTCTTCGTGTCTTTCGTGATCTTCGTGGTTCCCCTACTCACCATTAATAAGCAATGAACAAGACGAACTATGTTTTTTATTGTGTCTTTTGGATTTTGTCTTTGTGTCATAGAATCGTAGGGTCGTAGAGTCTTCATGATTGTAATAAATACTTGCAGTGTATCAGTAATAAAGTTGGTTCTCTTCTTACGCTACCTCTGTTAATGTATTAACAAACCCCCTCAATCCCCCTTGTCAGGGGGACTTTATTATCGTTTTTTTTGTTAATTAATATTCTCCTATCTGTGTCTGAAAAACAATCTCTCCACTCCGCTAATTCCCCCATACTCCCATACCCCGATACCCCGTTACTCTATACTCAAAGATGCTAACTAATAAAAACTCGAAACACAACTCTAACGTCCAAATGTCCTGAATGTCACGCCGTCCGCCGTCTGCGGTCCGCGGTCTTTTCTGGTTTCTGAACGCAAAGCTTCTCTTCTCTCAAGGGGAGACCCTCGGCGCCAGCCGAGGAAGAGGGGTGTCATACAATACAATCCCAAATCCCAAGCACCAAATAACAAATAATATACACATTATTTGCCGCAGGGGCAGGAGCCCCAGCGGAGCGTGAATTTACCAAAATGATGATTATCTATAACTTTAGGCACTTTAGACACTTCAGGCACTTTAGGCACTTTAAGTACTTAAGGCACTTTAGACACTTTTATTATTGATCTTTCCTATTCCGTGTTCCTCTTATAACACCTACCTAAATCCTCCTTCAAGGGAGGATTTACATTACTCTCCCTTCTCCTCAAAACTCCACCTGCTTCCAGATCCTGTCCATGAGTTTCATGGTTTCCAGGCTGTTATGATTACTGACCGGAAGAGCAGTGCCGTCCAGAATATGTTTATAAAACAGTCTGAACAGGGTTTCATGACCCTCCAGCAGCAGTCGCTTTCCGGTAAACAGACTTGCTATCTGTTTCCGGCCTGTTCGGAGCATTTTCTTTGCATGTCGTCTGGAGATCAGATTTCTGCTCACAACTTTAGGGAGCATTCCCATATTATTATAGAGAAAAGCAACTCCTAAAAGAAAATCAATTTTTATGGTACCCTGACTGCCGTATATATTCAAAAAACTGTGACGCGGTGTTACTCCAAAGGATAAGGTCAGGGTGCCCAGCATATCTTTCTTCTCCAGCAGGATTTTCAATTCATCCACTTTCATATGGGGAACATATTTATTATACCTGGATATGACTGAGACATCATCCACAGAATCAACCACATCCAGAAGTACACTGACCGGATGGGGCATTAAATCCTGAAACAACTGCCCCGGCATTTTATATACCCAACTGTCTTTGGCTTCGTACCGTAAAAAAGGAGAGCCTATGTTGGTACTGAAGGCTGTCCCAAACCAGCTTTCTATCTGATGTATGGTGCCGATACGACCATCCTGGATCCACTGCCGTGCTTCTATCATGGCATCATTATACAGCAGAGTATGATCCGTACAAAGGGATACTTTATTTTCTTCTGCAGTTTTAACCATTTTTTCAGCTTCCCGGGCATCAAGCGCCATGGGTTTTTCAATCAGCACATGACATCCGCGCTGCATGGCCTCAATGGAAAGCGGTGCATGGGTCTGAGGGGGTGAGAGAATATGCACCACATCTATACTTTCCTTGTCCAGCATTTCCTGCATAGAACTGAAGCTTTTGGGGATCTTATACTTTGCTGCTGTGGTCTCAGCAGCTTCTGTATCAGGATCGCAGACTGCTGCCACCTCTGCCTGGGGTAGTCTTTTCAGAATTTGATGATGCCAGGCACCGAATACACCGCATCCCACTACTCCAACCTTTAACTTCTGTTTACTGGTGACCTTTACCGGCAGTTCCGGGATAAGCATTTCAGATTTTGGTTTGAAAATTTTCTCTCTGTGCCAGGACAGCATTTTTTTTATCGTCTCAGTCAGATCGGTAAGACTCTGCCATCCCAGATCCTGTTTTGCTCTTTCACTTTTATAAAACACAGACAGAGCAAATAATCGCATATAATGAGGATGCAGTCTGGTGGGAGGAGTTTTTCCTATCATTTTCAGCATGGTGCGCATGCCAAACGCCATAATACGGGCAAACAACAGGGGAATTTTTACAATTTTAAAAGCGGGGAAAAGATAGGTCCTGACCATTTTTAAAAACCCTACCCGGGTAATTATACCATCTTCGATGACATTGTAACTTTTCCCTGCAGCTGTATCATTCTGAATCGAACGCCAGATCACTTCAGCCACACTGGAGGTGTGGCTCATGGGAACCACTGATTTTCCATTTCCGAGCAGTACATACCGCTGTGAACCGGCTGAAAACCCCAGCCGGGCCGGTACCCAGTTTCCGCCTGTGCCATAAATACAACCCGGACGTATGATCACTGTGGGTACATTATGCTTACTGTTAAAAGTCTCTATGATCTCCTCAGCCTGAATTTTGGTACGGCTGTAATGGTTGGAGGGATTGGGATCACGGGGTGAATCCTCATCCAGTACTGTTCCGTTTTTACAGCCGGAATGATCATATACATCTATTGAACTGATGAAAACAAACCGCTTTATATTGTTCTCCCGGCTCAGTTCAAGCAACCGGCGGGTACTCTCCACATTCTCAGCATAAAAATCTTCGGCACCTCCGAATTTTGTGGTCACTGCATGAATAACCGCATCCACTCCCTGCATAGCTTTCTTGAGTGTTTCTTCGTCTCTGATATCGCCGGTAATGTAATCGATGGAATACTTTTGTAAATGTTCAATTCTGCTGGTCGGTCTGATAATAGCTGCTATATCCGCACCTTCATCAGAAAGTTTTTTAATAATATGCTGGCCTAAAAAACCAGACGCACCTGTGACAAGTACTTTCATGTAGCTCCTTTCTGTGTTTTATTAGTGATTTTTTATTGAATATTTTAGGTTTAGGTTAAGGTTGAGGTTTAGATCTTAATGTTGTTATAATCTTATTTATACTTTTGACCACATTTATTAAGCTTTCATCTAATTTTTTAACTGTTTCTTTTTTTAAATATCCAACTCTTTTACCATATTCAAGATGATTTTGTGTTTCAAAAATGGATCCTCGACAATAAAAATAAAGATTTAATTTGTCAGCCGTATGATTTCTACCAAAAAGCCTCTGCTATATTCGCAGAAATACTTAAAGCTGACCTCCTGATTTGGGAAGTAAATCCATAATCCTCTTTTTTAGGTAAATCTTCTGTAATGTTAAATACTTCTGCGGCAATATTCATTGCTTCTTCCCAAACTGGCATAGTTTTAAAAGTTTTGTACATTAACTTGCTCTAAATCTTAACCTCAACCTTAACCTAAACCTCAACCTTAACCTCAACCTTCCTGTTCCCTGTTTCCTGTTCACTATACCCTTAAAATGTCAACTACTCCCTCTTCCTGATCAGCAGCAGTACAATAATATCCAGTAAAGCGATATTGGTACAGGCACGGGAGAAGGCTTCAGCTGTAACATTTAAAATCGGACCGGTGAATAACACCACTACCACTGCTAAAACAAATCCCAGTGCTGCCAATGCTAATAAAATGATACTGATTCCCTTCATTTCTCATCCCTCCTCTTTTGGTTAATGTGTCTTTATGTCATAGAGTCGTAGTGTTCACTATATCGCCCCTAAAGGGGCTTGTATTACTAAGAATTTCTTTACTATAAATATATCGTCCCTGACGGGACTTTGATGATCATTATTCATTATACATTATTCATTATTAATTATACTTA
>Ga0180433_10012318_pt1 | contig 10016 bp, 8 predicted proteins | sample SS_ome_8_FD_132980 | JGI IMG/M metagenome (GOLD analysis project Ga0180433, IMG submission 132980) | Hypersaline lake sediment archaeal communities from the Salton Sea, California, USA - SS_1_D_1 metaG | ecosystem: Environmental > Aquatic > Non-marine Saline and Alkaline > Hypersaline > Sediment...
CGGAAAATCGACCAGAACTTATGCTAAAGTTAATGATTTCGTTGAGGAATATGATACTTTAAATAGCAACTATTACCTAAATTATTCTTACAACAGGAAAGGGTTCGATCAGTTTATTGCATTTGGAAAAATATCTAATGAATCTATAATTAAGAGGGATAAAAAAAATATTTTTTCAGACAAAATTACTTGTTTCTATTATTCTTCAAACAAAGAATTTTCAATTTCTTTTTCATTAAAGCCAAATCAATCCGGTTCATCATATTTCATTGCAAATGGCAAAAAGATTCCCTTACAGGGTAATTACGGTCGATTGAAAATTAAGTATAAATCATATAATAATGTATTTATACCTATTACAATAATTTCTTCAGATATTGATATGAATACATTTGCAATAGATGATTTACAGGACATGGAAGAAGTAGATATATTTTTATAAACAAGATATTAGTAAGTTAAACATTATCTCTATTCCAATAGAATCTTTTTGTAATATAGGTTATGAGCCGGAAAATAAGAAAAGCACAGGCATACAAAGGCTCATACGTAATGCGGGGTTTAGTAGTAAATTTGAAAATATGAATATAAAATATACTTTGGTATAGTTTGAAAAGTTAAGTATTTTAGAAATCCGCAATAAGCATAGCCAGAAACCGTTGACAGTAATAATACTAAACAAAACATAAAAATAAGGAGGTTTTATGAAATTAAACAAAAATTTATTAGTAGTTCTCGTAATAGTTATGACAGTTATTAATACCTATTCTCAGGATAAGGAGAAGGACCATCCGGCCTTGTCGCGTTATAAGGGAGCTGAAATAATTGCTTATCAGCAGCAGGATTATGCCCCTTATGTATTGGCTTTAGGTAATCAGGAAGAACTGGATGAAGAATTCAGGGGTACACGATGGTATTTTTCAGATTATATTGATCTGGAAGGCAGGTTGACCCGTATACAGTATCGTGTGTCAGTGGAAGAAGGAATTTTTAAAGTATTCAAAAATTATGAAAACGGCTTGAAAAATGCCGGCTATCAGATTTTATTTACTACTTCGGAAAAAGAAAGCAGCTATCCTTTCTGGAATGAAGACGTATATCATCGTGAATCTGGGATTAATGCCCTGCGGGGTGAAAAATTTGAAAAACCCTTTGGTCGCTCCGGATTTAGGTTTATTACAGCAAAAGGCGTATATGAAGGGAATAACATATACTTTTCTATTTTTATAAATAATTATGGTGATTATATTTACATAACACAGGACGTTATAGAGGTTAATCCAATGGAAAGCGGTCTTGTTTCTGCAAAAAAAATTGAAGATAACATTGAAATGAGTGGTTTTGTGTCGATCTATGGGGTACACTTTGATACGGGAAAATGGAACATTAAGGAAGATTCAAAACCTGCATTAAAAGAAATGGCTTCCTTTTTAATAGACCACCAGGAGAATAAATATTTCATCGTAGGGCACACCGATAACACCGGAGATTTCTCTTCTAATATGACTTTGTCGGAAAAAAGAGCAGAAGCAGTTATGAATACACTTATAAATGATTATGGAATAAAAGCACAGCAGTTGAAAGCCTATGGGGTTAGTTCTCTTTCACCTGTAACTTCAAATTCAACAGATGAAGGAAAAGCAAGGAATCGGAGAGTAGAAATAGTAGAACAATAATTAACATTGCCAGCATACTATAAATTCAAGCGGGTAGAAAGTGCTTATATGAAACAGATTGTAACTAATAAACAGCAGTGAAATTTGAAGCAAAGTGCAAGAAAATGCCCGCCTGGAATTTTATACCTTTCCTTTGTAGGCCAATTTAAATTGAAATAATAAGAAAAGAAAATCGAATTACATGAACCACTTCTGACGCAAATGTCCCGTGACTTTTTTACGAGAGGCATGTATCCGGTGAGCTGTTTAATAGAAAGAATTTTCTTTCTGTGAGTGTGTTATTATAATTTATAGATATTAAGACTAAAATATTTATTAGAATATTTAGTAATCAAATATCATTAAATAGCAAACAAAAAAACTTTTGGTTAATAACCTGCTTTGTGTTTTTGTGGAACTCAGGGTTTATTGGCGCTGAGTATGGACTGTCTTATGCCAGCACATTTACCTTGTTATTTTATCGCTATCTGGCTTTAACACTGTTAATTTTTATTTACCTGAATCTAAGAAACCAATTTTATTGGGTGGGATGGCGCTATGCCTGGCATCAAATGTTAATTGGTGTACTTGCACATGGGGTGTGGCTTTCATGTGTACTCATTGCAATAGATTATGGTGTACCTTCCGGCATTGTAGCTCTTGTTGTTGCTTTGCAGCCTTTGGCAACCGGAGCCTTGTCGGGTATGGTGGTTGGCGAGCGAACGTCCCGGAACCAATGGCTGGGTTTGATTGTTGGTTTCTCAGGAGTAGCTATTCCTGTGGTATCGCGGGTAAATTTTAACGATCCTTCTGAGGTTTTTGCCTGGTTTATTCCACTGGGTTCGGTCATTGCCATAACAGCTGCTAGTCTTTTTCAGCGAAAAATCAGCCTTAAAAAAGATTATATGAATATTCCGAAAGGTTTATCACTTTTTTATCAAAGCCTGGCAACAACAATCGCAGTCATTGTGCCCGCTGTTTTAATTGAGCGATTATCTGTTGAATGGAGTCCGGTTTTTGTTACGGCATTAATATGGCTTGTATTAGCCGTTTCACTCGGCGCTTATGCCCTGATGTGGATTTTGATAGACCGCATTGATGCTACCAGAGTCGCTTCTCTGTTTTATTTTGGTCCGCCGGTTACAATGCTCATGGCATGGGTAGCCTTTGGTGATAAAGTACAGATAATAGATTTAACAGGACTAGCGCTTGTGTCTTTGGGTGTTTTTATTACATATTATAAATGCCCCAGGGATACCGTTTTCTTGTAACGCAAAATAACCCTTCTGTTTCTTCTGACAAATCTATTTCAAATATTAGTTGGGGTTGTTCTCCACAATAGGGCTCGATGAATTTTATATGATATTTTTGTGTAACGACTCCTGTAATCTCTATGTCCAGATCATATAAACAATTACAGTCGCAAAGAGCTTCTTTCTCAAACTCATGAATTATTAAAGTATCTTTGCTTAAGGACACATTACAGTATAACTTTTCGGGGCAGCAGTTGAATCCGGCATTTATATGTTTAAGAGTGAGCTTATTGTTTTGACTATCATAAGAATAATCAATACAAGATAAAGTGTCAGGTGTAACAGAATTCTCCGAAGCCGATTTGAAATTATTTTTACATGTTGAATTTTTAATTATCTGTCCTGTTATAGCCGGCTGCTGTCCATGATATTGTTCTTTATCACAACTAATCATAATATAGCTCGCAATAAAAGTAATTAGTATTAAGAAAACTCTTGTATTCATATTATTTAGTTTTTAATTTGATTCTTAAAGTTACTGTTTTTATCCATAAAATAATTTATAATGGTATCTGACAGGTATTCATATATTGCAAAATTTAAGCAATCTGATGTTCCTCTCCTGCCGCCAACGTTGTCTAAATCAATTAAATCAGATAGACACCCGCCTTTGCAGATTTTAAACCATTTGCATATTCTACATTTTGATTTGCCCCAAAATTTTTGTAAATTATTTTGCATTAATTAATTTGGATATCAATCTGGTAAAAATTATCTATAATACTTTCATTGCCATGAAAAAGTTTGTCTTTATTTTATTGTTTATTATCCCCATATCAGTATTTCCTCAGGTAGAAATTATTTTGGAAGTCAACCAGCCTCCGGAGCTTGGTTATGAGCTTTCAAAGCAGGATACAACGATTGAAGTTGGCGACTCTGTTACAATAGCCAATGATATTGTTATTTTTGGCGGTTCAGGTGAATACTATTACCGTTGGGCACCTTCTGAAACGCTGGATGATCCGACGTTGATCAATCCTGTTGCAACACCTGCAGATACAACTATATATGTATTAAGCGTAACAGATAATAATGGTTGTAATTGTCGTGATTTTTCAATGACATATACTGTAAATGTAAAAGAAAGTTCTGTAAATACTGAAGTTATTCCTGAAGATAAATTTCCCCTGAAAGTAATTCTTTATCCGAATCCCAATGACGGATTATTTAAAGTTGAGCTAAAGGGTTTACCTGCTGATAATATTTTTCTGAGTGTTATTGATAATGCCGGAAGGCATATATATAATAAGAACATTTCAAATTTCGCAGGTAAATATATAGAAACATTTCATTTGAAATTAGCTTCCGGCGTTTATTTCCTTGAAGTCGTTGTCTCTGACAGAAGATTAAAAAGACAGTTTATCATTAATTAATTCCAAAATTTTGTTAAAAATGAAAAAGATATATTTCTATATGATAATTATCTTTCTGGTCTTTAGGGCAGGAAATATCGAAGGGCAGATAGTGACCACTAAAAATGATACTTTAAGGTTATATAACGATACCCTCTTGCTTAAAGTTAATGAATTCAGAGGTGAAATCAGATGGCAATACAGTAATGATTTCATCTATTGGGCTGATATAGCCGGTAATTACAATAATACATTACTTCTTGAATCTACAGACAGTACTTGCTGGTACAGGGCTAAGATTATTGAAGGCCTCTGTTCCCCTGTATATTCTGACACGGTTTACGTTCAACTAACTACTCCTGTTATTGAGACTTTACCCGTAACCTCGGTTGGAAGTAATTCTGTAAGACTTCTTGGTGAGATAATTGATGACGGAGGAACAGAAATAATCGAAAAAGGTTTTTACTGGAGTTCAACTGATCAAACTCCGGATGCCGGTGATAAGAAAGAAGTAGTTAGTGGTACCACCAGTAGTTATAATAAGAATATCACGGGTTTGTCTCCAAATACCTCTTATTACTTTGTTGCTTTTGCAACCAATAGTGAAGGAATATCGACCGGCATTGTGTATAGCTTTAAAACGGACCAATTATCACCACCCATTGTTCAAACTGATGCAGCAAGTGATGTTGATGAAAACTCTGCCACATTAAATGGCAATGTGACATCAGATGGAAATGGAATAATAACAGAACGTGGTTTCTACTGGAGCTCAACCGATCAAACTCCTGATACAGATGATAACAAAGAGGTGGTTAGTGGTACCATTGGCAATTATAACAAGAATATTACAGGTTTAACCGAGGATATAACCTATTACTTTGTTGCTTTTGCAACTAACAGTAAAGGGACTTCTACCGGCAGTGTACAAAGTTTTAAAACATACCAATATAAAGCGTCACCGGCATCGACACCCACGGTTCAAACTGATTCAGCAAGCGATATCACTACAAATTCTGCCAAATTAAACGGTAATGTAACATCAGATGGAGATGCAACAATAACGGAACGTGGTTTTTACTGGAGCTCAACCGATCAAACTCCTGATGCAGATGATAATAAAGAAGTAGTTAGTGGCACCACTGGTATTTATAGTAAAAATATCAAAGGATTGACTGCGAATACATCTTATTACGTTGTTGCTTTTGCAACCAATAGTAAAGGGACTTCAACAGGATATCCACAAAGTTTTAAAACGGAGCATGATTTACCAATACCTACGGTTCAAACTTATATAGCAAGTGAAATAACTTTAAACTCTGCTACATTAAATGGTAATGTGACATCAGAGGGCGATGCAACAATAAATGAACGTGGATTTTACTGGATACTGACAGATCAAATTTCTGGTGGCCGTTATAACAAAGAAACAGTTCCTGGTGCCGTTGGTAGTTTTAGTAAGAATATAGCAGGTTTGAATCCAAATACATCTTATTCGTTTGCTGCTTTTGCAACTAATAGTGAAGGGACTTCAACCGGTAGTACACAAATTTTTAAAACATATCCTAAAGTAAAAGCACCCACGGTTCGAACTGATACGGCAAGCAACGTTGCGGCAAATTCCGCCATATTAAACGGTAATGTGACATCAGACGGAGATACACTAATAATTGAACGTGGTTTTTACTGGAGCTCAGTCAACAAAATACCAGATGCCGGGGATAATAAAGAAATAGTAAGTGGTACTACAGGCAGCTTTAGCCATAATATTACTAGTCTGATTGCAAATACAACTTATTATTTTGTTGCTTTTGCAACTAATAGTGAAGGGACTTCAACAGGCGATACACAAAGTTTTAAAACTGACCAGTTATCACTGCCTGCAGTTCAAACTGAAGCAGTAAGTGATGTTGACGAAAACTCTGCCACATTAAATGGCAATGTGACATCGGATGGATACGGAACGATAACAGAACGTGGTTTTTACTGGAGTTCAACTGATCAGACACCTGATAATAGTGATAACAAAGAGGTGGTTAGTGGTAGTGTAGGTAATTTTAGTAAGAACATCACAGGACTGATTCCAAATACAATTTATTACTTCGTTGCTTTTGCAACCAATAGTGCATGGACTGCAAAGGGTAGTGCACAAAGTTTTAAAACTGACCCTAAATTTGAATTACCTACTGTTCAAACTAATACTGTAAGCGATATTACCACAAATTCTGCTACATTAAACGGTAATGTAATATCAGATGGAGATACAGCAATAACGGAACGTGGATTTTACTGGAGTACAACTGATCAAACTCCGGATGCTGGCGATAACAAAGAAGTAGTCAGTGGTACAACCGGCAGTTATAATAATAATATCACGGGTTTGACTTCAAATACCTCTTATTACTTTGTTGCTTTTGCAACTAACAGTGAGGGGACTTCGACAGGTACTGTACAGGATTTTGTGACAAATCATTATGATAGTGAATCAGGAACATTTACAGATTCCCGTGACGGTCATGAATACAAATGGGTGAAAATTGGAGATCAAATATGGATGGCCGAAAACCTGGCATACTTACCAAGTGTATGCTCTCCCAATCTAAGTGATTGTGAATCTTATGTTGATCCTCATTATTACGTGTATGATTATTATGGAACCAACGTTGCAGAAGCAAAAGTAACTGACAATTATGAAAATTATGGTGTTTTGTATAACTGGCCGGCAGCTATGATAGCTTGTCCCGAGGGTTGGCACTTACCCACCGATGACGAATGGAAGCAATTGGAAATGTATATAGGTATGAGTCAAAGTGCCGTGGATTCAAGAGGATGGCGGGGACCAGGTATATCGACTAAATTAAAAGCCACCAGCGGTTGGGATTATATTTATGGTAATGGAACTGATGAATATGGTTTTACAGCCCTTCCGGCCGGCTTCCTTAATTATGGCGATTGGTTCATCGACAAAGGGGAGTTGCTTCTCATATGGTGTGCTAGTGATGAAAGTTGCACGGAATATGAGGATACTAATTGGGCATTTTACCGGAAAATTTATGGTCAAAATTCTACTGTCTACCGGTCTTGCGAACTGAAATTATTCGGAGTTAGTGTTCGATGCGTAAAGGATTAGCCTAATATAAAGAGGTAATAACATAAAGGTTATCAGTAGATTATATCTTAATACTATGAAATACGAATATCCGGAAAGTTTTGCACGGTTTTATGACTTGATTTATAAACAACAGAGAGGGGAGGATGATAAGGAATATTTTTTAAATGAGATCAGAGAATCGGGAAGGAAAATATTGGATATAGGTGTAGGAACAGGAAGAATATTTGTCGATGCATTAAAGGAAGAAGCAGACATTTATGGAATTGATATTAGCCGGTCAATGATAAATATATTATGTGAGAAGCTTGACAGTAAACAATTTAAAAGAATTAGTTTGCAGGATTTTGTTGATTTCAGGTATGATTTTAAATTTGACTTAATAATTGCTCCTTTTCATGTATTTATGCATCTGATTGAAAAGGATGCCCAAATAAAGGCAATCAATAATGTATACAGTCACCTTAATAAAAACGGAAAATTCATTTATGATGTATTTGTTCCGGATTTGAGTCAGTTAACAAAAGGAATCCATAACTGTACTGACTATATTGGGGAGTATGAATCCGGCAAAAAGATAAAACGGATTGTTTCGACGAAACCGGATTTGATAAATCAGATCATACATATAAAATTTCGTCTGGAGTGGGATGAGAATAATGAAAAAAAACTTGATGACTGGAATGTACCATTAAGATTTTTTTTCAGATATGAACTTGAACATTTGATTGATAGATCAAGATTTGAGAAATATAGAATAATAGGTGATTATAAAGGAAATAAATTATCACCAAAATCTGAAACATTCATTATGGTATGTCAAAAATAATGTCTGATAAACAAATAATTAAATTTATGAATATGAAAAAAATGGTAATTAAATTGAAACTTTTATGGGTTGTTGTAGTGGTTTTAGTTTCTTGTCAAACTATTAACACAAAAGGGCCATATTTTGCTACCGGGATAAAAATCGGAGAGGTAACACAATCCGGCGCTATTGTTTGGGTGCGGCTGACTAAAAATGCAACCAGAGTTAGTAGTGACGCGCCAATGCCTACCATAAAATACAAAGATCCAAAATCTGGTGAATTAATAGAACGAAAAGGTAGACCAGATGCAATCCCTGTGGTTAATTACCCCGAAGGTTACACAATAAATACCATACAGGGAGCATGTCCGGGAAGCAAGGGGAAAGCCCGGCTAAAATTTAAAAGAGCTGATGAACAGGATTGGACACAATTAGATTGGCAAAAGGTTGATCCTGGCAGAGCTTTTACTTCTCAATTTATACTTTCAGGTCTTACGGCTGGGAAAGAGTATGAAATATTCGTTGAGGCAAGTCCCATGGAGAGCACTAAAGTGAGCTCATCAATAAAAGGGAAATTTAAAACAGCCCCGGCTATTGAAGTGCCCGTTGAGGTGAACTTTATAGTAACAACCGGAACTTCATACCCTGATGTGGACAGTGATAACGGCTATAAGATGTATCCAAACTCATTAAAACTGGATCCTGAATTTTTTGTACATACCGGTGATATTCTTTATTACGACAGAATGGGAAAAACTGCTGATTTGGCCAGGTGGCACTGGGATAGAATGTACAGCTTACCTAATAATATTGAATTCCACAGACAGGTTGCCAGCTATTTTATTAAAGATGATCACGATACATGGATGAATGATTGTTACCCAGGCATGGAAACTAATTTTATGGGTGATTTTACTTACGAACAGGGTACAAAGATTTTTTTAGATGAAGTTCCTATGGGTGAGAGAACTTATAGGACAATACGCTGGGGCAAGGACATTCAGATATGGTTAGTCGAAGGGCGGGATTATCGAAGTCCGAATCCTATGGAAGATGGTCCGGAGAAGACAATTTGGGGCAAAGAACAGTTAGAATGGTTCAAATCTACTGTGGAGGCATCAGATGCTACTTTTAAATTACTCATTAGTCCTACACCAATCGTTGGTCCTGATAGGCCAAGTAAATCCGATAATCATGCTAATGATGCTTTTGCTTATGAAGGTAATATTATAAGGCAGTTTATCAGTCAGCAAAAAAATATGTATTCAGTTTGTGGCGACCGCCATTGGCAATACATATCAAAGCATTTGGATACAGGAGTAATGGAATTTAGTTGTGGTCCGGCCAGTAATGCTCATGCGGGTGGCTGGAAACAGGATAATAAATTACCTGAACATATTTACCTGAATGTTGTCGGTGGTTTTCTTGAAGCAGAAGTTTCAAGAAAAACAGGTGAGCCCAAACTGATTTTTAAACATTATAATCCTGATGGAGAATTGTTAAATGAATATGTTATTAAATATTAATTTTCCGGTTAAATATTTGCCTGTCAAATTTATTCAATTACCTGCCAATATACTTTCAATGAAGTAATCTTATTGGATCAATCCTCACTAAATTATTATTAACCGTTTGAGCAAAAATTCAGTAATTTGAAAAGTACAGATATCCCCATATTAGCCAGTATTTCATCTCTTATTAACGCTGTTATTTGTTTGGTAAGTGCATCCAGTTTCCGTATATCCCCCCTGAACCATTCTTTTTTTACTTCTACAGACA
>Ga0180433_10012319_pt1 | contig 10016 bp, 7 predicted proteins | sample SS_ome_8_FD_132980 | JGI IMG/M metagenome (GOLD analysis project Ga0180433, IMG submission 132980) | Hypersaline lake sediment archaeal communities from the Salton Sea, California, USA - SS_1_D_1 metaG | ecosystem: Environmental > Aquatic > Non-marine Saline and Alkaline > Hypersaline > Sediment...
ATATTCCAAGATCTTTGCTGTTGGGGTCGGTCTTGTCGCGTCGTTTATTATGACAAGTAATCTATCAGCACGTTCAGCAAATTCATCGTAGGACTTAAACCCTAACGGGTGTTCTAACGCATCGTTTATCAGTGTGTCTTGATCGTTTACTATTACCTTATTTGGAACTAAGGTGTGACAAGGTTCAGGAATAGTAACAGCAATGCGTTCCTTTCCGTATGGAATATGTACCTTCATGTTTCTCCCTCAAAGTGACAGATTACTCGCTATGGTAAATAGACAATCACCTAATATATTTATATGAAACGCAGCATTCTCCGAACAGATGAAAAACTTCCAGATTGCTATTATTGGAGGGGGGGTCATTGGCTCTGCCATTGCATGGGAGTTATCCAGATATACGGTGAATGTTGCTGTATTTGAGAAGGGAAGTGACGTTGCATCTGGTGCTAGTAAGGCAAATAGTGGTGTTATCCACAGTGGTATAAATTCCGCTCCATCGTCACTCAAAGCGAAATATTGTGTAGAAGGGAACAAACTGTTTCAATCTATAGCTGATGAATTACATTTTCCAATACGATGGATTGGAAAGTTCGTCATTGCAAAAGATGAAGAGGAAGTAAAAGAACTCAAACATCTTCAAGAGATTGGTAAAAAAAACAACGTTCAAAATTTGGAAATACAAGATGGATTGCATGTACAGAAAAAAGAGAAAAATGTCCGCTGTCATGCGGCACTCTGGGTCCCTGGTGCAGGCATTACCGAACCGTATAACTTTACCATTGCCTTGGCTGAAAACGCAGCTGAAAATAAGGTATCCTTTTTTCTAGAAACAGAAGTAAAAGGCATGGGAAAAGAAAAAGATTTTTTTAAACTACAAACAAATAACGGTAGTTTTCAAGCCCAGATCATCATAAATGCAGCTGGAATCCACTGCAGGGAAATTGTTGGAATGGTTGAAGAACCAGACTTTCAAGTGTATCCTTGTCGTGGAGAATATCTGGTATTGGATAAGAACTACTCTTCATTGATCTCTTCAATGATTTATCCTGTTCCTGTAAAAGAAATGGGCGTTCTTGGTGTTCATCTCACTCCAACGATTGACGGCAATATTCTTCTGGGCCCAAGTGCAGAATTTATTAATGATGTTGAGGATAAGAAAACAACCAAAGAAACCATGAAAACATTATTTGCAGAGGCAAAAGACATCATTCCAATATTGCCAGAACGAGCAGTGATTAATGCTTATGCTGGCATTCGTTGTAAACTTGCATCTCCTAGTAAAGGTGGGTGGGCAGATTACCGCATTGAACAAAGTGAAATAACCCCTGGCCTGATCAATCTGCTGGGAATTGAATCACCTGGACTTACCGCCGCCCCTGCGCTAGCAAAAGATATTGTACGGATGATTGGAGAATCGATAACGCTTAAGAAAAAGAAAAAAGTTAAACAGCCTATCAAGCGAAAACGGTTCATTGAACTATCAAAACAAGAACAATCACAATTAATTGCTCAAGATGAGCGATGGGGAAGAATTGTCTGTCGATGCGAACACATTACCGAAAAAGAAATCATCGATGCGCTGTCGAATCCACTTGGAGCGAAAACCATATCTGCAGTGAAGTATCGTTGTCGTGCTGGAATGGGACGGTGCCAAGGAGGATTTTGTACACAGCATATTGTAAGAATTATGGAAGAACAATGTAGGATGGATATTCGCGACATCAAATTACGATCTCCTCGATCTACTCTTTTTTACAATAGAACCCGAGAGGTAAAACATGGCCGATGAAGCTGTTGATGTCGCAGTTATTGGTGGTGGTCCTGCAGGATTAGCGGCAGCAACGGCAGCAAAAGAACATGGTGCTACAAACGTAGTAATAATCGATAGAAACAGTTGGCTTGGTGGCATTCTTCCACAGTGCATTCATGATGGATTTGGTCTCGAAGAAACAGGGGCATCAATGACTGGTCCAGAATATGCAGAACGGTATATCAAAATGGCTGAAAAGCAACATGTTGCAGTAATGAAAGAAACCATGGTACTACAATTGAATAGAAAAAAAGAGATACTTGCGGTTAATAAGCAAGGAATTCACAACATACGAGCAAACGCAATTGTTCTTGCTATGGGGTGCAGAGAAAAAACCAGATGGCATGCTCTGATACCTGGTGATCGGCCCAGTGGCATCTTTACGGCAGGTGTAGCACAAGCATTCATCAATCTGTATAATATCATGCCTGGAAAAAACGTGGTTATTCTTGGGTCTGGCGACGTGGGTCTGATCATGGCAAGGCGCTTGAAGTTCGAAGGCGCTAACGTCTTGGGTGTCGTAGAGATTTTACCTCACGCAAGCGGCCTCCCACGAAATGTTGTACAGTGCCTCGATGATTATGATATTCCGCTCTTTCTCAATCATACTGTTACCTTCATAAAGGGCAAAGAGCGGGTCGAACAAGTTACTATTGCTCAAGTCGATGAGCACATGGCGCCAATTGCAGGCACAGAACAAGACATTATCTGCGATACGCTTCTTCTCTCATTAGGACTTGTTCCCGAGAATGAATTATCAAAGCAAGCTACTATCGAAATTGACTCTACAACTGGAGGGCCTGTCGTCAATCAGCGTTTAGAGACTTCTGTGGACGGCATCTTTGCTTGTGGCAACTGCCTCCAAGTATATGACGTCGTAGATATGCTTTCACATGACGCGAAAAAAGCAGGGAAGTATGCGGCACGGTACAAACCAAAAAAACCATCAAAAAAAGCAATACCTCTTGTGTTAGGGAAGGGGGTTAGACAAGTAGTTCCTCAAAAAATGACTGAGGCAGGGAAAACAGAAATAACTATGCGATCCGAAAAAATTCAAAGCGCGTCAACCTTACGAGTTTTGGTCAAGAATAAGGAGATTTTCAAGAAAAAATTGCCATTCGTCAATCCTGCAAATATGATCAAAACATCGATAGATATTGACTCACAAATCATTGCATCTGGACAACCGTTGGAGGTGATGATCGATGACTGAGCGAAAGGAGATTACCTGTATTGTTTGTCCAATAGGTTGTAAAATGTTCATAACAACAAAAGGAAAGATAATTGAGCATATTGATGGATGCAAATGCAAGAGAGGAGCTGAATACGCAACATATGAGGCACTTGATCCACGGCGAATGCTTACATCATCCGTAATCGTTCAGGATGGTGAATGGCCTCTCGTAAGTGTAAAAAGTTCACAACCGGTTCCAAAGGAACACGTGTTTACTGTGCTCAAAGAAATTAAAAAAATCACAGTAACGGCTCCCGTCAATCTAGGACAACCCCTATTAAAAAATGTGGCCCGTACTGGCATAGATATTGTTGCAACAAAAACTGTTAAAAAAAGGTAAGAGAGGGAGCATCCTCTCATGTTTATTTCATCTTTTTATCAAGGTTGTTTGCAATGGCCTGAATGAACTCTTCCGTATTAGCGACTTTTTTTGCTGGTGGATTTGATATTCTTGCGAGATCTCCTGTCATAATACCGTCTTTCTCAACCGTTTCAAGAGTTGCTTTTTCAAGGTTGTTTGCAAACGTAACAAGTTGGGGAATGTTGTCAAGTTCTCCCCGTTTTCGCAATGCACCTGTCCATGCAAAGATGATTGCCATAGAATTGGTAGATGTTTTTTCTCCCTTCAAATGTTTGTAATAGTGTTTTTGCACCGTTCCATGGGCTGCTTCATATTCAAAGTATCCATAGGGCGATACAAGTACCGAAGTGAGAAGCGCTAGACTTCCATACGCAGATCCAAGAAAATCAGAAAGGACATCACCATCATAGTTTTTGCATGCCCAAAGAAATCCTCCTTCGGAACGAACCACTCGAGCGACTGCATCATCAATAAGAGTGTAAAAGTAGATAATTCCTGCTTCTTCGAATTTGTTTTTGTAACTTCCTTTAGCATATACTTTTTCAAAAATTTCTTTAAAATTGGCATCGTAGGTCTTTGATATGGTGTCTTTTGCTGCAAACCACAAATCAACCTTTTGATCAAGAGCATAGGTGAAACATGCTTTGGCAAAACTTGCTATCGATTTGTCAGTGTTGTGTATTCCTTGAATAATCCCTGGTCCCTTGAACTCTTGGATTATCTGACAGTGTTCGTCACCATTTTCAGATGAGTAAACAAGCTGTGCTTTTCCTGGTTTTTCTACCTTAAATTCAACGTTTTTATACACGTCGCCATACGCATGTCTACCAATGATAATAGGCTTTTTCCAAAAGCGGACAGCAGGTTCAATATTCTTGAGCATCAGTGGTGCTCTAAAAACAGTCCCATCGAGGATTGCTCTAATCGTTCCATTGGGACTTTTCCACTGTTTTTTCAGATTGTATTCTTCAACTCGTGCAGCATTTGGAGTGATCGTTGCACATTTAACACCAACGCCGTATTTTTTGATTGCCTCAGCAGCATCAACAGTAATTTGGTCATCACTTTCATCTCTTTTTTTGAGGCCAAGATCATAATAGTCTGTCTTGAGATCTATGTAAGGCTCCAGAAGTTGTTTTTTTACCATGGCCCACATGACCCGGGTCATCTCGTCTCCATCCATTTCTACAAGTGGAGTCTTCATCTGTATTTTTTTAGTCATTTTTTTTAACCTCTCTTCTTTTAAGTGTCTATCTTACCTTTTCCGGTTTGTCAGGCATCATATATTGGATATCATCCCACGGATGACGATACAATCCTGCCTTCATACGTTTCTGATCTATAATATGGCCCATGAAGCCAATACTTCTTCCTAAAACAAATAACGCATTCAATACCCCGAGATCTACGAATTCTCTTACTTCATTTCGTGAATATCCTATGCCTCGTAGCATATCACAACAGAGAACACCGATACAACCGTCAACATTGAGAATGAGATTGTTTCTCTTTGCTGTGGTGAGTTTTTGAACTTCAAGAGCATAGTCTAATGTCTCAGTTATGGGGAAACTTTTCTTGGCAAACTCTACCATAACGGTCACTCGAACATCGGGGTTTGTTACTGATTTAATTCTATGCCCAATTCCTTGAATATTCACATTTTTATTTTTCATATCTTTGACCATAAATGCAGGTGTTTCGCCAGCATAGAGGTACGTTGTAAAATGATCTGCTGAGCCTTGTACCGCCCCGCCAAAGCGAGGACCAATAGTCAACAGTCCACTAACGAGCGAAGAAATCAAATCTTTTCCAGCCCGTGCCGCAACAATGCTATTGTGTGCACCAGAAACTGCGGGCCCATGGTCTGCAGTTAAGAGTACAACGCGCTCCAAGAATTCTCGTGCCCACATCGGAAGATCTTTTTTAAACCAGAGGAGGCCGATAACCCCGCCCAATCCCCATTTCTCTTCAAAGATTTTTGAAATCTTTACGCCACAATATCTAAGTTCATCACCACGGTCATCAGAAATTGTGCTGATGAAATTTGCTGATCTTCGTATCACTCCTTGTTTAAGTGCTACATCATAGTCAAGTGGTATCCGTGGTGGTTCGACATCAGGAATGGGTTTGTGCTTGCCTGAGCTCACAAGTTTGGTAAATGCTTTTTTAATCTGCACATCAAAGTCATCAAAACTTGAGGGAACATAGGCACCTACTTCCTTGAGCGCTTTATTCTTTGCATCAGATGTTTCCCTATCGGCGCCAGCTCGTGCCCCCGCATGACCAAATTGAACTTCAGCAGGAAACACCTTGGAGCAGGTTCCGATACACCAGGCTACCACGGGTTTAGTGATTTTTTTCTTTTTTATTGCTTCCACGACTTCATATTCATCTGTTCCCCCAACTTCCCCGAGAAGAACCATCATTTTAATATTGGGGTTTTTCTCATAACGCATCATATGTTGGATAAAGTTTGAACCAGGGTAACGGTCACCACCGATTGCTACTCCTTCATAAACACCATCGGTGTTCATGGCAATGATGTTGTTTAGTTCGTTTGATAGACCACCTGATTTGGAGACATAGGCGACACTTCCTTGTCGATGGAGTTTTGAAGCAACAATGTTATCGAGTTGTCCTGCAGTGTTGCCGATTCTAAATCCTCCTGCTGCAATGCCACCAACCGTTGCGGGACCAATAATCCATTTGTTTTTTTCTTTTGCAATATTGATAAGCTCTTTTGTTCGGTGCTCTGGAACCCCCTCTGCAATTACCGCAACTGTTCTAATGGTTTTACTTTCCAGTGCTTCTTTGGTTGTTGGATATGCTGACCGGAATGAAGCAAAGTTGACCATAAAATCAGCATCGGGATGTTTCTTTGTCGCTTCTGCAAGTGTACGATACATGGGAATCATGATTTCTTTAGTACCCCAGAAACATTTATGCCAACCTTCTCGCGTGGGGTTAACAATGGCTACAACAGACGGTGTTTCACGTCTGCAAATATAATCAAAATCAAGCATTCGTTGGATTGCACGCTGCTGATAGCCAAAAACAATTGCCGTAGTCTTTTTATCCATTAAAATGTAATCTGGGCGTTTACCAGATTTTTTAATATTCTGTTTTTTAGGTTTTGTTTTCATCACAGTAATCGCCTCCATCATTTCCCCCCCAAAGCCATATCGACAATTCTCGTCATATGAGTTTCAGGGCCATACACTTCAATGGGAACGCCCAATTCATCGCCAAGATCCCTCATAATTTTCAGACCCTCTTGATAGTTTGGCCCTCCTCGTCGAACGTAAATCTTTACTTTGGTATCTTTAAGTTTTTTCTTATAATCGCGAAGGGCTTTGGTGATGCCGGTAAACGTCTTGGCGACATCAGTGAAATTTGCAATGCCTCCGCCGATAAGTAAAAACTTTGATCGCCCTTTGGTATCTTTTTCCCGAGTCATCAAATCAAGAATAGTCTTTGCGTACTCGTACGTCTGATCGGTGGTGGGATTACCACTATACTCACCATAGTTTGCAAGCTCGTCACGATAGCCAAGATCAACAATCGTATCTGTGTAAATGACACTACCGCCACCACCAGCAACCATGGTCCACACTCGACCTTTTGGGTTGAGTATGGTAAGTTTTAATGAGGCTCCACTTTTTTCATCCATCATTTTTATGTATGCTTCCTCCTTGGATAGTTTCCTTCCAAATGGCGCAGGAAACGCGATGTTTCCCCACTTTTCACCACTTTCAAAATGTGCGGTATCATCAAGTCGTGCAACAAGATCTAAGGGAACGATGTTTTTCCCTGATACGGCAAAGGGATTAATCTCAAGATATGCATAATTAAGCTCGCGATAAAACTTGAACAATCCTTTAATGAACTCTGCAAACATTTTCCTATATTCTTTTGGTGTATCTTTTGGCAATTTACTTTCGACATTTAGCTTGCTAACGTCCTGATCGACACCGACATTAATTTCTGCGACCGTACCCCAAACTGATTCAATATCAACCCCCCCGTGGTTTGAGAAGTAGATGGTATCACCCTGGCGGTTGCTTTTGATTGCCACATAGAACTCCCCTTTGTGAAGCACATAAGGCTCGATGATAAAATGCGTAAGTTTATCGGTTACTTTACCTACCGTTGCTTCTTTGTTCATTCGTTCTTTAATCCACTTCTTTGCTTCTGCAAAACTTGCGTTTGCTTTGATAAGGCCATGTTTTCCTCGCTTACCAAACAGTTGATCAGGTTTAACCACCAGCTTCTCTTGGTTTAACCATTTGTATTTTTTTGGCAAGTCGTCCAGCTTTGTTTTTGGATCGACCAATATTATTTTTCCAGGGAATGTAAAATCCTTGCTAATGTACTCTGTCCAGTATTTTGCAAGCATTTTTTTCCCATCATACTCCCGTATACCTCGTTGTGCCATTTTTTTCTCCCTCTCCATTCTAAGCTTTAGTTTTCATATATGCAAGTGTACCACCTGCAAAAATAATCTCTCGTTGTCTATCGGAGAGATTATAAGTAACTTCAAATTCAATTCCTTTAGTATTATTTTTTACCTTTAACATTCCTCCTGCACCGATAACACGTTTAACATCAGGTATTTCGATGTCATCGCCCTGATCAATTTTGGTGTAGTCTTGTTCATTTCTAAAAGTCAGGGGGATAATGCCAAAGTTAATCAGATTTGCCGTGTGGATTCGTTCAAAGGATTTTGCTATCACGGCTTTGGTTCCCATGTACATCGGACAGAGCGCTGCGTGTTCCCTTGATGATCCTTGACCGTAAGAAAGTCCTGCAACGAAAATGTTTGCTTTTCCGCTCTCCTTTATTTTCTTTGCACGTTCGTAAAACTTCGAATCGACAACTTCGAACAAGAATTCAGAATATTTAGGGACATTTGAGCGATATTTCATCTTGGCTCCAGCAGGAATAATATGATCCGTGGTAATTTGATCCTCTACTTTGATGGTTACTTCACCAGCAATAGACTCGGGCATAGGTAAGCTTGCTGGAGGATCACCAATATTGGGACCTCGATAAATCTTGATATGCTCTGGGTGTTCCGGTGGATAGATAAACATGCTATCATCTAGATAGAATTTCTCTGGCATCTTGACATGAGGATAAGAAATGCCCATTTTTTCAAGATCTCGAGGATCGGTCATTTTACCAGTAATGACTGCTGCTGCTGCCGTTTCAGGGCTGACGAGATAGACATTTGCATTTTTCGTGCCAGATCTTCCCAAGAAATTTCGATTGCTTGTTCGCAATGACACCGCCTCTGATTTTGGTGATTGACTATTACCAATGCAAAAACCACAAGCAGATTCTGCGATACGTGCACCTGCTGCAATTAAATCAGTAAGCCCGCCATCTCGTGCGATATTTTGGAGCACTTGTTTTGATCCTGGCGCAATAACAAAGCTAACGTTTGGATGGGCATGCTTTCCCTTCAGAATGTTCGCAACGGTCATGAGGTCTTTGTAGGATGAATTTGTGCAACTGCCCAAGCATACTTGATCCACATTCATCCCTTCAAGTTCTTTCACTGTTTTGATATTACCTGGACTGTGCGGGTATGCAGTAAGTGGAACAATTTCACTTAGATCTACTTCGATTTCTTTGAAATACTCAGCATTAGGATCTGCCTTTAGTTCCGTCCAATCCTTTTCTCTCCCTTGCGCTTTGAGGAATGCTTTGGTGGTTTCATCACTGGGAAAAACAGAAGTGGTAACCCCACACTCTGCACCCATATTGGTAATCGTTGCTCGCTCAGGGACCGAGAGCGTTTTTACCCCTTCACCCCCATATTCAAAGACGCAGCCCACATTGCCTTTTGTAGTGAATATCTCTAACAACTTTAAGACGACGTCTTTGGCGGCAACCCATGGCTTGAGTTTTCCTTTTAAATTAACCTTAATGACGTTTGGACATGTCAGATAAAATGGGCCGCCTGCCATAGCTACGGCAACATCGAGACCGCCTGCACCAATAGCAACCATACCAATACCACCTCCAGTTGGTGTGTGGGAATCACTTCCTAGCAAGGTTTTTCCGGGTTTACCAAATCGCTCTAAATGAACTTGATGACAGATGCCATTTCCAGCCCGTGAATAAATAATACCATATTTTGCTGCTACACTTTGTAGATACTTATGATCATCAGCGTTTTCGAATCCAATTTGTACGGTATTGTGATCAACATAACTGACCGATAATTCGGTTTTTACCTTCGGAGCACCCATTGCTTCAAATTGAAGATAGGCCATTGTACCAGTAGCGTCTTGGGTGAGAGTCTGATCAATTTTAATTGCTATTTCTTTACCTGGCTCCCACGTACCTTCCACAATATGTTTTTCTAAAATCTTTTGAACGATACCTTTACCCATGTGAATCGATACCTCCCCACAGTTTCATAGGGTATGATACGGTAATGAAAATTTACTACTTAAATTATTTGTAAGATATCCTATAAATAGGCTGTTGAAAAATTAAAAGAGCCCTCCCAGCTTTTCATTTTGCTGGGCATGCATAAATGAAAAAAACTAGGAGGGTTAGCTTAAGAAAGATTATCAAGAATTTAAATCTTTCAGAAG
>Ga0180433_10012320_pt1 | contig 10015 bp, 14 predicted proteins | sample SS_ome_8_FD_132980 | JGI IMG/M metagenome (GOLD analysis project Ga0180433, IMG submission 132980) | Hypersaline lake sediment archaeal communities from the Salton Sea, California, USA - SS_1_D_1 metaG | ecosystem: Environmental > Aquatic > Non-marine Saline and Alkaline > Hypersaline >...
CCCGGACAAAAACTTCTTTTTGTCCCCGAAGAAGCCATACATAATTAAGTCTTTGTTTGAAACGGATGAATCTATAATAGGAGGCACCGATTATATTCAGCAGACTATATCTATCCAAGACAACATAAATACTAGAAAAAGGCAGGTAGAAGATATCACTCAGAAAGTAGCTAATCCATATTTGCTTATTGACTCCGACACAATGTCAGAAGAAGAGGCGGCAAATATAACAAACGAGCCAGGAGCGATAATATACGGAAGAGATGCTGCTTCCGGAACAAAGATAAGATTTGAACAACCAGGACAAGTTCCAGCTTATGCTTTCCAGGACCTTGAATACTCAATAAGAGACTTCGACAATGTATTCGGAACACACTCCACCACGAGAGGAGAAAGGCAAGGAAAAGAAACCCTTGGAGGAAGGCAGATTCTAAGAGAAGCAGATATGGGAAGAATAGATGCGGTAGCAAGGCAGTTTGAGAGGGCTCTTGACGAAATAGCAGAATACTGGACTCAGATGATTAAGCTGTTTTATACGGAGGAAAAGACTTTTTCTATTATAGGAGAAGACGGAATAAGGTTTGTTAAAAACTTTACTGGAGACCAGGTAGGGAAGGTAAAGCCTATGGTAAGACTTGGGTCAACCTTAAAAGAAGACGACGCAACTATGAAGCAGAATGCGATACTTTTATGGCAGAACAAAGCTATCGGGCTTAAAACTCTTTATAAGATGTTAAGACTTCCTAATATGCAGGAAGCGCTTAATGATTATGCCGAAACCGTATCAGGACAGATTGTGAGACAAAGAGTCGGGCAACCTCTGCCTCAAGAGGAAACGCAACAAACACAAAATGCCATTTAAATCTAAGTCACAGGCAAAATATCTTTTTGCTAAGCACCCAAAAATAGCAAAAGAATTTGTCAGGAAGACTAAAAGAATAAAATCTCTACCCGAACACAAATTAAGTAATTTGACAAGAAGATTAAAAAGAAAGAAAATAAAGTAAGGATGTATGCGGTTCATCTCCGCCGAGAGACACACTCGTAACAAGCGTAAAACACTATGGAAGAATTTAATGATGATGTAAACGGTTCATCACCGGAAGAGAGTCAGACTGTTCCTTATGAGAGATTTAAGGAAGTCAATGACAAGGTGAAATCCCTTACTGAAGAAATCTCTACAATTAAAAATCAAGCCGAAACGCAACCTGGAGGATTAACTCCTAAGCAGAAAGAGGAAATCGAGGCTAAAGAATATCTTAAGGGTCTTGTAAAAGACACTTTGAGTGAGTTCGAAAAAACCAAAGCTTCTGAAGAAGAGCAAGAAATTGCAAATTTCCAAAAAGAGCTTAACAACGTTCTTGAACTTAACAGTTCTGTTGACAGAAAAGAATTTGAAAAGTTTCTTGAGAATGAAGCCGATGAATACGGAGTTGAAACCGTTTCAGGAGCTATGAAAATCTACAAGAAGCTCAACGAAACTACTCTTAAAGCTAAGGAATCTGCCAAAAATGAATTATCCAAGAAACCAAAGATGCCATCTTCGGACGGCTCAGGCGTAGGAGAAGTTCATAACGATACAGGAAAATCCTTATATCAGATTGCGGAAGAGGCAAAAAAGTCGCTTTAATACGCAATAAAAACAAATGCCCGCATTATCTACGTTTGTCACATCTATCACTCAAGATAGATTTATCCCTAGAGTTATAGACAATGTTCTCGACTCTAATGTTTTGACAATGAGGTTGATGAGGAACCAGCGAACCTGGAACGGTGGACACCAGATTGTCCAGCCGGTCAACCTCGAGGCATACAGTCAGCTTGGTTCTTATTCTGGATTCGATGTTCTATCGACTAACCATCAAAATACCAGGCAGACCGCTACCTTTAATCCCTCACAGATGTATGTTTCTATGTCTATTTCTGGTATTCAGAAAGCAACTAATTCCGGCGATGCCGCTGTTGTTGACTTGATTGCTACTGAAATGGAACAGAGAATGAAAGACCTCAAGAATGAATTTGGAAACCAAGTTTATTCCGACGGAACCGGGAATGGTGGAAAAGACATTCTTGGAATTCTCGCAGCTATAGATGACGCAACTTCTGTTGCAAGCTATGGAGGAATTAGCCGTTCCACTTATACTAATTGGAAGGCTACCAGAACAGCACAGTCAGGCTCTTTGTCTCTTGCCGACCTTGCTGCCGACTTCGATGCAGCTGAGGTCAATGGAGAAGTTCCTACTTTGATAGTTACTACCCCTTCGGTATTTTCTATCTATGAGGCTCTCTTAACTCCTACTGTTTCTCATCAGTTCTCTATGAATGACTTCAGAATGAGTTCTGACGGAATGGCTAGAGTTGGTGGAGCTGTTGCAGCCAATCAAGGCTTCAGAGCCCTTACCTTCCGTGGAATTCCTGTTGTATCCGACCCTAAGTGTACTTCTGGAAATATCTTCTTCATTAACGAAAACCACCTCTTCTTTATGAGGCTTCCTCAGCCTACTGGCTTCACGGTTGAATCAGAAAGAGAAGGATTTGGTTGGACTGGATGGAAAGAGCCAGTAAACCAGGATGCTGTAACCGGTCGTCTTCAGTGGTATGGTCAGCTTCTGTCCGATTCCCCAAGGACTATGTCCCGCAGGACAGGTGTAACCAGCTAAAGGTCGTAAGTTAAAAACTTAAAATGGCATTCAAAAACCCCGCAAATTCAAACCCTAAAGCAAGAGTTCAAAGCTTTACGGTAAAGGCTCATCTTCCAGGTACTTCTGCTGCTACTGCAGCTAACTATGGAAGGTTCTGGACTGCTCCAGCTAAGTGTGTAATAGACTCAGTTGAAGCTGTCTGGTCGGCGAACTCGACGAGCGGAACAGTAACTGTCCATAAAGTTCCTTCTGGAACTGCACAGGACGGAGGAACTGCTCTCTTGTCTTCTGCTATCAGTACCGCTTCAGGCGCTAATACAAGAGCTCAAGGAACTCTTTCGACCACTAAAGCTACTGTCGAACTTGCCGCTGGAGATTCTCTCCAAATAGTGGACAGCGGAACACTCACTTCCCTTACGGATTTAGCTGTTACCGTCGGAGCCCACTGGATTGTATAAGATTAAAAAAGTCGCAAAACTTCCCCTTGTCCTATGCTAACGCTTAAAGTTCAAGGGTAATAAAACAATGCTTACAGGCGTACCCGTAATATACGGATTAGACCCACAAAAGACCGATACTGTTGCACAGCACAATCTCGGTTCTAAGGGTATCGATGCAAACGGCGATACATACCGTTACGCAAAAGCAAGCGAGGCTCTCGTCGCAGGAAATCTCGTTTGTTCTCAAGATGTCGGAACTACTCAGGTTAACTTAGCTGTTGCTGCTGCCGCTTCTGTTGGTGATAAAGAAATCAGTATTACTTTAGGAGCTGCCGCTGTTACTGCTAACGAATACTCTGAAGGATACATAGTCTTTAATGACGTTGCTCCTGAAGGAAGAGTTGTCCGCATTTCTTCTCATCCCGCTTCATCTGGTTCTGAAGCAATCACTTTCAAGCTCGCCGAACCGCTTCCTGAAGCTGTAACTACCAGCTCGGAGGTAACCTTGGTTCACAACCCTTGGAATGATGTTCAGACTACCACTACTCAGACCAGTGTTGTCCCTGCAGGATTCGCTATGTGCGATGTCGCAGAGGATTCATACTGTTGGGTAAAGACTCGCGGTATCGTAGCCGCTTTAGCTGATGAAGACGGAACCGTCGGACAGCAAGTTACTATCGGAACTAGCACTGCTGGCGCAGTAGAAGCTAGAGATGATATGACTCAGAGTACCGATGGAAACCGCTTTATGCTTGAGCCTACTGTCGGATACCAGATTGTTGCTATGGCTGACGGAGAATTCCGCCCGATATACGCAACTATCGACTAAGGGAGTTAGTTAAGGGGAGAAGGGCTTGTTTCCCTGCAAGCGAACTTGGACGGAACAAATCCGTGGTCACCAAGACGAAAAGGGCTTCTCCCCACAAACAATGAATAATCAACACGACGTTACAAGATTTATTAACATAGACAACGAAGATTTTACTTGTCACCTTAATAACCAGCCTATCGAATTCAAGGCAGGCGAAGAAACTATAAAACCTATATTTGTTGCCCAGCATTGTGCTAAGCACTTAATAGACAGAGTTCTACAAAAACAAAATATAAGAAAATACCTTGCTCCAGATGACCCAGTAAGAAGGAGTTATATGTCAAAAATACTTCCTGACCTTGCTGATGAAGCTGGAGAAAAGCCTCTTGATAAAGAACAGGAAAAAAAGGAGATAGATAAGAGACTCGATGAACAATCTAAGTTAATAGAAAGCCTTTCTGCTAAAAAGAAGGATGAAAGCGATAAAATGAGCAAGCTCGAAAAGGAAAACGAGGAACTCAAAAAAATCGTTAAAGACATTCAAAAACAACTTAAAGGTCAAGATAATAAAAAATAATGGCTAATATATACGGAAATTTCTCAGCAAAGACGGTTGCTGAAACAGCCGTCAACTGTCCAAATAATACTTGGACAGCCCTTCCTACAACTGCTCTTTCCGGACGAAACTATATGGAAGTTTATAACAAAGGAGAACATAAGCTATACCTATCCTTTGATGACTCCGCAGTAGTCCAGCATAGAACAGCATTAGGGGGAGGTGAAATGCGAGGTTTGCCGGTACAAGATAACCTGACTTTGTATGGCAGGTCAGGCGGGTCGGGAAGTACAAGAGTAATAGTCACAGAATATAAATAATATGTCTGAATACTTATTTGGAAATAGCGATTTAACTTGGACAAGCACTTCAAGTTCTTCGACTTCCACCAGTACCTCCACCAGCACCTCAACAAGTAGTACCTCAACAAGTACCTCTACCACTAGCACCTCAACTTCAACCAGTACATCAACTTCAACCTCTACCAGTACTTCTACGAGTACCTCAACTACTTCATCCACTTCTACATCGTCGACTTCAACATCAACTGTAACAGCAGCATAATGAATTTTAGCAAGATAGGCTTAATAGGCGTCGGTATGGTAGGGACGCAGGTAAAAGAATGGTTTGAAAGCCAAAATATCGAAGTTCTCGCATACGACAAAGGAAAAGAAATAGGCTCCTTTGAAACAGCTTGTGAGGCAGATATAATCTTTGTCTGCGTTCCGACACCATACTCCGAAGGAAAAGAATATGATACATCAATACTTAACGAGGTTATAGAAAAAATCCCTAATAATAAATTGGTCGTAATAAAGTCAACAGTAAATCCTGGGACAACGGATGAATATCAAGAAAAATATCCCAAAAAGATATTTATGTTTAATCCTGAGTTCCTTACTGAAATGACTGCTAAAGAAGATTTCTTTAAGCCAGATATGCAAGTATTAGGAGTTCCACACCAGGGATATGAACTCGCTTCAAAAATAATAATGATGTTGCCTAAGGCACCAATTATAAGAATAGTATCTCCAATAGACGCTGAATGGATTAAAAAAATAAGAAATGCCTTTTATTCTATAAAGGTTATTTTCTTTAATGAAATATACGACATTATGCAAAAGTCAGGAGGAGATTATGAAACAGTTAGAAGCGTAGTAACTCACGACCCAAAGATAGGAAATTCTCATTCAATCGTATTCCATAAAGGATATAGGGGATATGGAGGGAAATGTCTTCCTAAAGATACATATTCTCTTATAGACTTTGCCAGAAAAAATGGAATAGAACCTGAACTACTTGCTATATCTAGAAAGATAAATGAAAGATTGAATAATGGAAAAAACTGAAAACAACACAAGTGGCACCAATTTCAAGGTTTTTGTCTTGGCGATGACAATAGTAGCTTCTTGTTTAGCCGGTTTATTTGGTTTATATATGGCTGTTAAGTCAGAAATATCTGTTTATAATACTAAGTTTTCTACTGATTTAGGAGATATGAGAGGAGACGTAAAGGCTATTAAGACAGATATAACTTGGATTAAAAGCACATTGAAAGGAGCTGAAATAACACGATGAAAATTAAAATAAATAAAAAACCACTTAAGATAAAACTTAAGAAAGTTCCTGCTAATATAAAGATTAGACTGAAGCCTATGCAGGAAAAAATGAAAAAATTAAAAAAGAAATACTATGCCTAAAGTTTGTATTACTGGTAACAGGGGATTTATAGGTTCTCATCTGGAGCAAAGACTAAAGAAAGAAGGTTATGATGTAATTGGATATGATTTGAAAGACGGTAAAGATATAAGAACTATGACGCCTGAAGATTTAGAGAACGTTGATTATGTATTCCATATGGCTGCACAAGCCAAAGTCCCCTTATCAATAGACGACCCTGTAATGACGCACGACCATAATATAAACGGAACACTAAATGTTTTAGAGTGTGCTAAAAAGGCTGGAGTAAAAAGAGTAATATATTCCGCCTCTTCTTCTGCTTATGGAGAACAAAGCACTCTTCCATTACACGAGGGCAAGTCCCCCAATCCGATGTCCCCTTATGGAATACAGAAAATGGTGGGGGAATATTACTGCAAGGTTTATTCCGATGTTTATGGATTAGATACTGTATCGCTAAGATATTTTAACGTTTATGGGGAAGATATGCCTGTAAACGGAGCTTATTCTGCCTGTTTAGCTATCTTTTTAAGCAATAAAGCAAATGGCAAGCCTCTTACTGTATTTGGAGGTAAACAAAAAAGAGACTTTACCTATGTTGGAGATGTTGTAAGCGCGAACATCAAAGCTATGGAGAGAAAAGGAGACTTAAAAGGCGAAGTTATAAATATAGGTACTGGAACTAATTATTCTATAGATGAAATTGCTGAAATAATAGGAGGAGAAATAGTACACGAACCACAGAGAGAAGGAGAGCCAATGGAAACTCTTGCAGATGTAACTAAGGCTAAAATATATTTAAGATGGCAACCAATAGAAAATCTGAAGAGCTGGCTTCAAAGGAACTCTTAAATGTTCTAAAAAAGGCAGTAAAAAAATGCAAAGCTGACGCTATATTCCTCTCGGGAGGAATAGACTCTGGGACATTAGCGTCTTTATCAGGCGTTAAAAAAGCTCTTACTTGCAAGTTTCCGTATGGGAAAAAGTATGATGAATTTAAAGACTCAAAATCTACTGCTGAATATCTTGATATAGAACAGATAGTAATAACTCCTACAAAAAAAGACTTTAGAGAAAATATATATGACGCTGTAAACGCATATAAGCCTACTACTCATTTTTCTCTTGTACCTCTATATTTGTTATTCAAAAAAGCATCTGAGCTTGGAATAAAGAAAATACTTTTAGGAGAAGGACCAGACGAATTACTTGGAGGATATTCTAGATATATTCCATTTTATAGGGAAACAGAGCTATATGACATTGAAGCTTTAAAAAACTACAAACCGACAATAGATAGATTTATAGGAAACCCAGTTAAAAGATATTGCGAGCTTGCAGGATATGATTATGAAAAAGCAAAGAAAGTTAAAAACAAAGCAAATGGTCTTATAGGATACCTTGGGGAGATAGACTTAGAAATGGGCGATATAGAAGATATGGAACAAGCTCTTGCTAAGCATTTCGGAATAGAACTCATATATCCATTTCTTGACAAAGAAGTAATAAAGTATTGTAAGAAACTCCCTGATAATCTGAGAATTAAAGATAACTACACTAAATATATATTTAGAAAAGTAGCTGAAAAACTTATTCCAAATAGCGTAGCTTGGAGGAAAAACAAAATGGGAGGTCCGGTAGCTCCAGTAGGAAAATGGCTCGGAGAAAAGAATGAATTTTCAAAAGATAAATATCTAAAACTTCAATGGAAACTGTATCAATTATAATTACTCACCATTCGTCTAACCCAGACAGAAGCGAGCTAATGAAAAAATGTCTTGAGTCCATATATAAGACAGTCCATTTGCCTTGTGAGATAATAATGGTTGATAACGGAGGTGATATAGAAACAAGCAAATGGCTACTCAATGAGTGCGAGGAAAAGAGAATAACTCATTATATAAGAAATTGCGATAATTGCTGGTTTGGTTATGGAAGAAACCAAGCTATAAAACTTTGTGAAGGAGATTATATATTTTTTACTGATAACGATATTATCTTTGAAGAAGGTTGGCTTGAAGAGTGCCTTGAGGTTCTTAAAAATACAGGCAATAAAAGATTAGTTACCCCATTATCAGTTGATAGAACTCATAAAATAGAAAGATTGTATGTGTCGCATAATGAACGAATAGGAGAAAAAGAGTATGAGATAAATACTTTGGCAGGCTCTAATTGTTGGGGGATGAAAAGAGAAGATTTAGATATTATAGGATGTTTTGAAAATCATATAATAGCCGGAACTCTTTGGTGCAGAGAATATACAAGATTAGGATATGCGGTAGCAGTTCTCCCAGAACCGAGAGCAAAAGATATAGGAACACCGAGAAGCCAATATTCGGGATACAACAGAAAAGCACCGATAGTAGTTAAAAAAACATTACATAACGGAGAAAAAATTATATTTGAAAACAAATGATTTCAGTAATAATACCAGCATACGATAAACAAGAGCTTACCATCGCCCATATTAAAAAGTGTATGGAGTCGTCAGTTATGCCTGGGGAGATAATAGTTGTAAATGACGGAGATGACCCAAAGCTTCTTGATATGATTAAAGATATTGAAAAGATTAAATGCCCTATAAAATATGCCAGAGTTACAGAAGATATACCCTGGAATCAGTGCGGAGCAAGAAACTTAGGTATTTTTATATCCAAAGGAGATTATCTATCCATAGAAGACAATGACCATATTCCTTCGGAAACCTACTACGAGGAGGCTGTTAATCTACTAAAGGAAAATGATAGAATTATACCGAGGACTCGTCAGATAGTTAATATGGAAGATATTTTAAAAGGAATATTTAAGCCTACATCTACGAGAGGAAAAACAGACCTTACTTGCATTATAACAAGAGAGCTTGCAATAAAACTAAAAGGATATGAAGAAAAGTTTTGCGGAAGATATGGATGGGAAGCTCCCGATTGGATAAACAGAATAAACAGAGTAGGAGCAAAAACTATCTGTAATGGAGTTATGTATATGGTTATAGACGGATTAGTAGAAAAGATAGAAAGACCACACGACGGCAAGAATTTTAAGATGGAAAGAGAAAATTCTTGGGAACTAAGAAGAAATAACAAAGCAGAAAGAAAACAGTCAACAAAAGGAATAATAAATTTTAATTACGACTATGAGGAAATTCATACCAACATTTAGTGACCATTTGGCAAGATATATATACGCCTTAGAACATTCTTATAAAAAGTCAGTAATAGATGTAGGATGTAATTCAGGCTTCGGTACTCAGATACTTAGTTACGGAGCAAATAGCATAACGGCTATTGATATAAATGATAAAAACTTGTTCGGAGCTGAAAAAGACAACAGGTTTTTCTGCCCAGTCGAGTTTCAAAAAATAGATTTAGAAAAAGAATATCCTGAAGGAAAGTGGGATGTAGCCGTAGCGTTTGAACTTATAGAACACATTGCCGATACAGATAAGCTGTTAGATAATATATTTAAAGGACTAAACGACGAGGGGATACTTATATTCTCAGTCCCTCATATGGTAGCCAACAGAGAACATAAAGTTTTATTTGACGAGCAGAAGATAAAAGAAGCTGTTTCAAAATATGGAACTATCGAAGAATTTTACATACAAGATAAAAAAACATTGTCGGGAAAGCCAATGTATAAAGGCTTAAAAGTATATGTCGGAGTTGCAAAAAAAAGATAATATAGTTTTTGACAAGGATTGGTTTAAGGAAAAGCAACAGACACTCCTTTGGTTATTAAACAACAATATAATAAAACACTGGTTTAGGTGGATACTTAGAATTAGGAAATATGACCTTGATATTAAAAAAGAAATTATCAAGATAACCCCTAATTCATTTACTTGGAAAGAAGGTAATAAATTAAAAACTGATTTCAGAACACACAA
>Ga0180433_10012322_pt1 | contig 10013 bp, 4 predicted proteins | sample SS_ome_8_FD_132980 | JGI IMG/M metagenome (GOLD analysis project Ga0180433, IMG submission 132980) | Hypersaline lake sediment archaeal communities from the Salton Sea, California, USA - SS_1_D_1 metaG | ecosystem: Environmental > Aquatic > Non-marine Saline and Alkaline > Hypersaline > Sediment...
GCGGCACCCCGCCCGTCGGCACGTCGTAGATGCGGAACTCCATGTTGACCTTATCGGTCAAGGGATTGCCGCTGCTATCGGCCAACCGGCCCTGGTAGGAGATAGTTGAGGTGGAAGTGGCGGACGGGGCAACCAGGGGCGCGGCTAGCGACGGGATGGTCAGCAGCAGGACGACGACCAGCAACAACGTACCAATGTTCGGCACCATCTGTCGCCCTAGCCAACGCAGCCAGCCGGGTCGGCTTTTCGCGGGCGGAACTCTATCTTCTTGAAGCCCACAGCGTGACGAGTGGCGATCGATCACCTCAGCAATCTCCAACAAAAGGCTCTTCTGCTCATTCATTTGGAATGCCTCCTTTGTCTGCGGGAAACAGAAACACACCACTACAAACACCAAAGCACCCTGGCAAGTGACACACACATCACCCACCGGGGCGCTTGTACGTCTCGGATAAGCACACATCTGGAAATGTCAGTGGACGCCCGCTCGCCCATGCTGTCTCCCATGCAAATAGAGAGAACCACCCATCACGGAGCAACCAATATTATACTACAATTGAGGAAATTAACGATGACAACCAAAGATCTTATCTTGCCTGATATGCCGCCGGGACCTGGCGAACAATCAGACAATTGGCATCCCGATCCCCCAACATCCCCCGGCACAGAGTCCGAGTCTCTCCCTCAAAGACAGAGGAAGCCCTGAAAGGGTTCCGTCTGCCTCTTGCCAAGTACGATTCCGCGGCTATCATCAGAAGGCCCAGAGCCCCCACAGGAATCTATGTGACTGGTGCTCGCCTGGCCTGCTTACAAACCACTACCTGCGACGCCAAGTCCGGGTCAGTAGGGATCACCCGCTTTGCCGTAGCTGTTAATGCAAATGCCCCAGTCGTAGGCATTGACCACTCCATCACCGTTCTGGTCGCTGCGATAAAGCTCCGAGTATGGATCCGGGGTCGTAGGTGCTGTTTGGCCATAGCGTGAAACTATTCTCGTCATGTCTTCCCTGTTGACCTGATTGTCCTGATTGACATCACACGTCCAGAGAACGGCATCTGGATTCAGATCAGCATCGGTGTAGTCTATGGCCATCCCATCCGTGAGCGGCACTGCCACCCGTTTAACCAAATGCATCGCGCCTCTCACAAAGACCTGGTAGTATTGGCCAGATATTAACCCGGCGCTCGACACGTCAACGGAAGCCGTACCCCAGTTGTCGCTGCCGCTGGCTGGTGTCACTGATACCCAGCCAGATTCAAACAGGACCTGGTCAAGTGCAAGGTTCTTGATCGTGACCTTGGTGGGCACGTTCTGTGGTTCATCCGCAGTGTTGTCCCTGCCATAGAAACTCACCCTAAAGTTGAGCGTTTCGACGGCCGTCGGGGGAGGATATGGCGAATCCGGATTCCGAACTACAATCGGCAGATAGACTTGCGAGAAAGGCGTCGGCCTGCTCCCCATGACGGACAGCCCATACTCGGTAGTACAACCGTAGGCCCAGGGATCCCAATGTTCCACCCTGGCCCAGTAGAAGTCGTCCGTCGAAGGCTGCCAAACGATCTTTGAGGCCGGCCATCTGTCCGGGGCGTCATCGTTCGAAGTGATGAGCGTGGTTCCATCCCTGTCGTAGAGATACAGCACCGTGTCGGAGTGGCCGCCGGTATTGGTCGTCATGAGCGTGTAGGTGATACCGGTGGCAGCGTAGAACCTGACCCAATCCCGATCTCCCTGAGCGTAGAACGAGCGCACCTGCATCGGGGCGTCAGGTATGATCCATCGAGCATCGGCGCGCGTGTCGTCCACTTCATAGGCATCGGGGGGAATATGACATATCTCTACCATATGCTGCACATCTCCATCGCCGCCAGCGTAGGCGCTCTGGTTGCCTGCTTGGTCACGGGCGCGGGCACGGAAGTAATAAGTATGACCATCGAAACCGACGAAGCGGGTGTACGTATCGTCAGTGTTGGTGAGCAGGTCGGTCCAGGTACCACTGGCCCCATCACGGTATTGGACGTCGTAATTGGTTATGCCAGATAAATCGTCTGAGCCATACCACCAGACGTGGAAGTCCCTGAAGGGGGCATCCCCGTACATCGGCGAGACACTGGCGCTGGCAGTTGGCGGGGTGCGATCCAGCGTCAGGCCCCACGCGCCAGCGCCTGTCCAATTGCCTGCCCAGTCGAAGGCCCAGACGTAAAGTGTGATACCAGACTGCTCGGTTATTGCACTCGTGTCCCACTCGTAACTCCAGCCGTCGCTACTGTCCCAATCCGCGCCCAGCCACACCCAATCTGAATTCTGCCAGTCGCCGTCGTGCCACAGGAACTCGACGCGGCTGACACCACTCTCGTCGTCGCTTGCCTCAACGGTGATGGTGGTGAGCGTCTGACCAAGATAGCCATCGCTTGTAGGTGATGTGATCTGGGCTGTCGGGTTGGCGTTGTCGGTGAGGAGGTGAAGGGTGTAGAAATGATTAGTCCCACCTACATTGGGATGACCATAGTCGCGCACTTTGATGTAGTAAGTGCCGTCGTGGGGCAGTTCGTACACTAGATGCGAGTCCAGACTACCATAGGCATCATCGTTCTCCGCCAGGTAGGTGCTTCCGTCGCTGTCCAGCAGGTAGACGTAAGAGTCAAGATACGATCCGGTGACTGCGGCATCTATGTCAACGATGACCTTCTCACCAGCCACGCCGTTGAAAGTGTAAAAGTCAAGATCTCCCTGCGGGCAAACCTGGGCATCCAAAGAATCGCCGTAAGAGATAAACGTTGCCTCTCCAGTCCAATTATTCGGCTCGTAGGGATCGGAACAGACCGGCGGCGGCGTAGTCGAGATTGAGACATCGTCTACGTACCAACCACCATAGTCGTTATACCAATCGTCAACCGTGTCAAAAGCAAAACGGACCTGGATCGTGCTACCGGCATAGGGCGAAAGATCAATCGCCGGGCTGGGTATCCACTCCTGCATCGGGTCGCCAGCGAGTTGCAGTACGCTTGTGAACGGGCCGTCGTCGGCCGAGATTTGTACCTGTCTGGTGTCCCACAGAGCACTATGAGTCTCCGTTTCGTACCAGGACCAGAAGCGCAGGTAGTAACCGGCAGAGGGAACGTAGACGGGTGGCGAGGTCAAGTCGCCGGAATTGGCCGCGCCGGTGTCATAGTCGCCGGTGGCGTCCTGACCATACCACCAACTATGAGACCAACTGTGGCTTTGGGGGTAGGGACTGGTGTACTGATCCACCTGGTGCCACAGGCCTGTTGCTGTCCAGTCGTTGATACCATTCTCCGCATCGTCGCTGTATGGAGCCGTGGAAGCCCAGTAGAACTGCTGCTCCCACGTGTTGTTGGTCTCGTCTGATTCGGCAATGGTGTCGTCTGGGTCCGTGACCAGACGCACGTTGTGCCAGCCTGGGGTAGCAATCCCTTCCATCCAGTCATCAGATCCGCCAGTCCCGCCAACGCCATAGTTAGAGTAAGGATAACGCATATACCTGGTGTCGCCCACCCATAGCTCGACGTGAAAGTCGCCTGAGGCGGTCGCGTTGCCGCTGTTGATAAAGTGCCAATCAAAGTAGGTGGGCTGACCGGCGATCAGTGTATTGGCTTCGTGTGTACCCTGCAGGGATGAAGGTACAACTGGATCAGGATAGCCAGGCGGAGCATAGGGGCGCAGGTCGGGCAAGGGACACACGACGGGCACATCGAAGGAATCGGACCAGGGGCCACCGTTGGATGCGTTGATGTCCAGGTCGAACTGAATGACGTGCCCATCGGGCGTGCCAGGGTCCAATGCGAAGTCGAAATCGTTGCTATTGGTGCTCGTCCCTCCACCTGGGATGTCGGGATAGCCACTATTGGTGTTGTAAAGCCAGGTGACGTAAGGATCGCTGGTGCTGATAGTGGCATTCACATCGGTGGCCGTGCCATCGCCCAAGTTGTAGAGAGCGGCATACAACTCGATGGTTTCCCCGCACTCCACGATGCCATCGCCATCACCGCTGCTTTCGCCGTTGTTGTCATCATCAATTGTGTGACTGTCGTACACCAACGGCCCGACTGGAAGCGGCTCTGCTACGGTGAAACTCCAGGTGCTGCTGGGGTCGCTCTCCCCGTATTGGTTCCGGGCTCTGACGTCCCAAAAGTAGGTGCCCGGCCACAGTTGGCCGATGTGCCAGTCAGTGCCTCCGATCCAACCGGAGTTGATGTCTATGCTGGGCCCACCCCAGAGATGGGCGTAATACTCGGTGGCACCGCTGCTGCCGTTCCAGTCCAGGGTGATGTCAGCATGGTCGGGTAGAGTCGCGCCGTCAGAAGGGCTGACGAGCGTGGGCGGATCAGGCGCGGGCACGACAGTGACGTCAATGAACATGTTGGGTCCGAAGGTGTTTCCCCAATGATTGAGCATCCACTGGGTCCGATACACGCCGGGGCTGGACGGAGCCGTCATTTGGATATCCCATCTCTTTGTCGCCCCAGGTGGTACGTCACCTCCTATCTCCTGACGCGGCCACGCGCCAATCGGTTGGTCATTGATGTTCTCCAGCCCATAGCCATCGCTGTCCCGCCAGGTCGTGTTACCGATATTCCTCACCTCAAAATAGATAGAGAATTGCTGCTCAGCCTGGACCGTCGGGGGTGGAGATTGACCAACGAATTCAGCATCGTCCATAGGTGCGGGCACGACAGTGACGTCAATGAACATGTTTGGTCCGAAAGTGTTTCCCCAATGATTGAGCATCCACTGAGTCCGATAGACACCAGGACTGGACGGAGCAGTCATTTGGATATCCCACCTCTTGGTTGCCCCAGGCGGTACGTCACCTCCTATCTCCTGGCGTTGCCACGCGCCAAGCGGTTGGTCATTGATGTTCTCTAGCCCGTAGCCGTCACTGTCTCGCCAGGTTGTGCTACCGGTATTCCTCACCTCAAAGTAGATAGAGAATTGCTGCCCAGTCTGGACTGTCGGATATGGAGATTGACCAACGAATTCAGCGTCGTCTATAGTGGACCCACAGTTGCTGTTATCAAAGACCTCAATTGATGAAACGTGGTCATTGATGGGCGTGCTGGAACCCGGGAAGTTTCCTTGTGGCCCAAAATCGCTAATATCACTATCAAAGCACACGCTAGGTTCCCCACGATTTGCGTCTGCAAACAATCGTACCGACCAACCAGATGGGACTTTCACCGAAGATGCCTTGTCATTGAATTGTCCATCGTCAACGTTCTGCCAGCCGGTGTTCGTGCGCTGGCGATACCCAGGGTCGCCTTCATTGTTGTCGCAATTATAGTTGGCGTTCCAATAGAGGATGACACCACCAGATTGGGGGCAAGCGCTGCCACAATTGTAGTTTTTGGTGAAATGCCTGACGCCGCGGGGTGAATTGGCTTGGTTTCCTTCATTGTCCCAGATGTCCAACCCTATAGTCACCGGGCCGTTTGGCACTCCATCGTTGCACATATCCCAGTCAAAGCCAAACGGTGAAGAGGTGAAATCTGGTCCCACCTGCCGCCAGCTACCATTGTAGTAGGCGGTGAAATGGGCATGATTGAAACCGCTGCCACCTGCGTTGTCTTGAGCCCAACCAGCCAGGTGTACGGTGCGGTTCGTTATGGTTTCATTCTCGTTCGGACTAGTGATATCGCCATCGGGGGGGATGGTATCGCCACCCTCACACCAGGGTGTGCCATCGTAAATGCGCAAGCCGGTTGGCATCCAACTGTTGCTCGTATAAGCTGATAGACTCTTTACTTGCCCATCCCACGGGTCATTGATAGTGTAGCCAGAGCCACTGTTACCACTTCCAGACACAATAACGACATAGTGCCCGTTGCCACCGTTTAGTTGAACAATCACTGGCCGCCCCGCCGACAAATTTGATTCGACAGTGCTCCAGGCGAAACCTGGTGAGCCAGAGTAGGTTGCCTTGTTTTCACTGCAGTTGGATGCGGCTGTATTCCAATCGATTGGACAAGCGTGATTGCCCAGACACTGGTTTAGCGTGCACGGACTTGTTCCTACTGCATAATATCGGAAGACCATCGCTACTGAAGTGACAGCGCATCCTGAAGCACCAATCGTATGACCACATGTTTGCATTATATCGTCTCGCCACTCCGGATCGTTCTGACTGAACTGTGTTACCCCACAGGGAAGCGTGGCCAGGATTGAGACCCGAGATTGCTCAAACGTGTCCAGTTGGTAACGCGATGAACTGATTACCCCAGTGGCTAGGTCAACCTCGTATTCTGTCTTGAAACCATCACTGGCAGTATAGTCGGTGTATGTAATACAGGTGCCATCTTCTGACCAGCGCATTACCGGTAAGGTTGCAAAGCGGAACAGTTCTGGGCGAAACGAGGGATCCGAGACAACTGGTGTTTGTTCTCCGGTTTCGATATCTATTTTCCACAGTTCGATGCCTCTAATGCCCGAGGAAGACGTTGTCACCTTCGTAAAAGCGACTTGCGTTTCATCGGGCGACCAAACGAGCGGCGCAATCCAGAACTTGCTGGGAAAGGTTGCTAGCAGGCGGCTGTTACCACTCACCAGATCAACTAGCCACAGTTGAGCGTTTTGCATACTCAGGTTGTCAGCAGAGACATAGGTAACATACCGTTCATCTGGCGAAAGCGTGATGAAGACACCGAACTGAGGTAACAACACTTCAGCAAACGGCATATCGACGATTCTTGCCGGCGTGTCTCCGTTTGAAACAACATAAATCACCGAACGATCACCTTCAACTGACCAGGTTATGCTTGAGGCAGGTTGAGGATTCAAAGGAGTGGGGATAGGTTCAGTCGATGATTTATTTTCGCCTTTCTTGCTTGATGATGTTGGAATTGCGGCCGGTGGAACCGCAGGTGTGGTCCGGGGCCGCTGCGGGGCATCAGCTTCCGCGACTTGCGCACGCAGTTCACCCCTCTTACTTGACGGCACCAGGCTCTCCGGCACAGCATCCACCCACTGAAGATACAATCCGTCGCTGCTGGGTATCAGCGCCTGCCAGGCACCATCTGCCGAACGATGGGCCAGGATGTGAATCGGCTCCCCCAGTGTCCTGGTCTGGCTCTCCCACTGAGCGACGCCATGAGCCCACTCGCCTTCAACCTTCACCTCGACGGCAGCTACCTGGTAGCGCGGGCCCCAATAGCTTAGGTGCTTTTCCAGCACGGCCTCAATCGCCTGTCGCGCGCGAGTTTCCTCCACCTCGGGAGGCAGATCGTAAGGAGCAGGTGGGGTGGGCAAGGATTGGCTTGCCTGGTCGGGCCCCATAAACGGCGAAGTGGCCGGCGCCGGTAAGGTAGGCAGTGGGGGCGCATAGGCGGACGCGGTTTGGATAGGTGTTGAATGGATCCCGGGCAGAATGCTGCCCACGGTCAATAGCAGCACCATCAGCGCAGCAAACGGCTTTCTCATCATGCACCTCCATCAATCAGGTTGTCAGGTTACAAACGCCAAAGCGCCCCGGTCAGGTGACACACAGGTCACCCACCGGGGCGCTCGTACGTCTCGGAGAGACAAACTATCGCAATGTCAGCCGACCCCCGCCGGTCCATGTCAGCCCTCGCATAAACAGCGGAACCCACAGAAACCTGCCCATGACAATGTCAAGGGCTTTGATATTATACACCTTTTTCCCCAGCACGCAAATAGCAATGAACCTCTCAAGTTAAGAAATTCTCGTCACGCACACATTGCGCATTCTCAGACCGAATCTCTTCCCCGAGGAGCGAACGCTACCTTGACTTTCCGCTAGCAGGGAGCTATACTAAGAATAGGTGTCACGTCGCGAGCACTCCGCCACCCTTGCGCAGGTTGCGAGCAGCATCGAAAAAGCAGCACTGTTCGTCGATCCAGGATGCTTCCGGTCCGAAATCTGTCACCAACCCTCGCAAGCGCAAGGATATGGCCGTTATTGCGAAGAGGTTGCCCCATGACTACAGCGAACCGCACCAATCAGCGCCCCTATTTCTTCTGGGACTACGACATCAGCGAGGGAGAGATCCGCCGTATACTGCGCCACGGCAGCCCGTCCGAGAAAGCCTGGGTCATCAGCCGTATCCTGGAACACGCCAAGTGGGACGATATCTGGCGCTACCTGACGGTGGATGACATCCGCCAGAACTTCGAGCGCCTGCATTTCCGCCGTCCGCAGGACCGGGAGCTGTGGGCGTATGCCCTGAACAGGTGGGCACGCCATGGCTAAGGAGAGGCGGTCTGAACTCCATAGGGAATGGCTCACACCCCTGCAAGTGGATTTCCTCACGCGCTTTTTCGCCACCGAAGTTGGCCCGCGTTTCTTCTTGACCGGGGGCACGGCCCTGTCCGCCTTTCACCTGCACCACCGTGTGAGCGTGGACCTGGACCTGTTTACGCTGGATGATCTGGCCTTGCGCGAGGCTGGCGTGCTAGTACCCCAGTTGGCCACCGACCTGGCCTGTCACGTCGGTCGAGCACGGCGAACGGAATACTTTCGTCAGTTTCTCCTCGAGTCAGAGGCTGGAGAGCAGTTACAAATAGACCTGGTGCGGGACTTCGGCCCCCAGTACGGTGAACACATTACGGTAGGTGGCATCGTCGTGGACAGCATCGAAAACATTGGCGCTAACAAGCTCACCGCTATCCTGGGCCGCACCGAGCCCAAGGATTTCGTGGACCTGTACTTTATCCTGCGTGCCGGCTACGATTTCAACGATTTGCTGGCGAAGGCCCAGGAAAAGGACCTCGGTATGCAGCCTTTCTATCTCGCCGGCTCATTGCTGCAGGTGCATAACCTGCGGCACTTGCCGACCACTACCCCCCCGCTCACGTTCTCCGAACTTCAAGAGTTCACTATCACTCTGGCCAATCGGCTGGTTGACCGGTCGCGTCCATCAAGTAGCGCCGAAAACTAGGCACCGCAACCTGAGAACGCCAAAGCCCCCGACGATGTGACACACAGGCCACCCACCGGGGCGCTCGTACGTCCCAATCGTCTATCTCCCCATCCGCGGTCATCCCCGCCACCCAAAACAAAAACCCGCTGCCTCTCCGCAGCGGGCCTTGTCACCTCGTCTCCGTACCGTCACAAATCACTCACCGTCGTCCGACGCGAGGATCTCCGTCAGTCTCTCGCTCACCTGCGCCTCGGCGTCCGCCATGTTGGTAGACTGTGCGGCCGCGATCTCGCCCGACAGGATCCGCACGCCCGCCCCGTAGATTCGCTTCCCCTGCGTGGTCAAGTGGCCCTGTCGCTTCCGGCGCCAGGCCATATCCCTCACCGCCTCGGCCACCTGGAGGACGTCCCCCGCGCGAAGCTTCTCGTTCAACAACGCATAACGGGCCTTATGGTCGGAGGGCAGCTTCTCAGGATCGGAAAGCAACACGCGCCACACCGTTCTTAGCTTCGACTCCGAGACAGCACACCGCAGGCCGATCTCATCCGCAGCGCTGACCGGGACCATCAGGCTGGTACCCGGCTGGCCCAGCAACTGGATGCGATAATATTGGTTACTGCTCCCGTGCCACTCCCGCTCCTCGACGCACACTACGATGCCAGCCCCACGAACAGGATGAACGATCGCGTCTCCTGCCTCAAACATCGTCACTTCCTCCATCTATCACACCTGCCGCCACAAAGTTTTCAAGCCATCCGGCGGATCACGTATGCTCGCCAGCCTGTGCACACTTGATGCAAATCTGCGTATCCGGCAAAATCGCCAGGCGATCCGGGTGGATGGGCCTCCCGCACCGCACGCATATGCCATACGTGCCCTGGCCGACCCGCGACAGCGCTCGCTCGAGCTCTGTGGCCCGTTGCTTGAGCCGCCGCAGAAGCGCCTGGTCAAGTTCCCAGCGCGTGACCCCCGGATCACCCCGCCCAAGCCCGTAGTCGGGCTTTTCCTCCAGGGCCTTCTCCAGCGCGGTGATCTGGGCACGCAATTCGTCCAATTCTTGCTGCAGGACTGCTGCTCTGTCCATTCCACACAAAGCCCAACCGTCCGCCCCACCGTCCGCCC
>Ga0180433_10012324_pt1 | contig 10012 bp, 12 predicted proteins | sample SS_ome_8_FD_132980 | JGI IMG/M metagenome (GOLD analysis project Ga0180433, IMG submission 132980) | Hypersaline lake sediment archaeal communities from the Salton Sea, California, USA - SS_1_D_1 metaG | ecosystem: Environmental > Aquatic > Non-marine Saline and Alkaline > Hypersaline >...
ACTCGGCCGCGGGCAGTGTGGAAGTCACGGCGTCCGGGTCAATCACGGAACAATGCGATCTGTATGCGGCTAACGACGGCAAGATGTCTGCCACTATCAGCGGCAGGCGGCAGGGTATTGCCCTGGAAGCGGCGAGTGACGGCGCCGATTTCGAGATGATGCCGGCCGGAGTTGACAGCTAAGTCGGGCTGAGTCGAAGAGACAGCGGACAAAGGGGAGAATAAAGGGATGAATACAGGATCAAATGCAGACGTTAGGCAAGATATCGCCGATGTGCTGATCGAGAACGCGATGGGCGGCGGTCAGTTTATCGGGCTGGAAATTTTCCCGGTACTGCCGAGCGAGAAGAAGAACGGAAAACTGCAGAGGTTGGCATACAGTCAGATCAAGACGAAGGTCGACGTTAACCGCGCGCCCGGCAGTAATTACAACCGGGTGAAACACGCCACGACATCGGTGTCTTTCGATTGCCTGGAATACGGCATTGAGGAACCGGTGGACGACGGCGAGGCGGCAGTGCTCGGCAATTATTTCGACGCCGAAGTTGCGGCAGCGGGAATCGCCGATTACTACGTCAGGCTGAGGCAAGAGAAGCGTATCGCGGATATCGCATTTGACAGCACGACTACATTTGCCAGCTATACAGCGGCAGTGTCTAAGTGGTCAACGGCCGCGACAGCAACGCCGGTAAAGAATATTCAGGATGCACAGGATGCCATACTGGATAATCTTAACGGGCAGGTGTTCGGTCCGGCGCGCTGGGTGTTGGCGATGAACAAGACGACTCGCACACACCTGGTCAATACCACGGATATCAAGAATCGCGCTATGTATGCGATGAGGGGCATGGGCGAGGTAACGGACGAGGCGCTCGCCACGGTACTCGGCGTCGATAAGGTCGTCTACTCTAAGCTCAAATATAACGGCTCCGCCGTTTGGGCTACGGACAAGGTGGGTCTCTATCTCGTCAGCGATGGCACGCGAATCAAGGATGCGCCGCATGTCGGGCGCAGCGTGCTTTGGACGGAAGGTAGCCCGGAAAACGCGATGGTTGAAACCTATCGCGATGAGACTATCCGCAGCAACGTTGTGAGGGTAAGGCAGCACGTTGACGAGCTGCTACTCACCGCGCGTGCGGGATATGTGCTGACTAATATCCAGTAAGGATGAGGTTGAAAATGGCGTCAGGGCGTGGATGCGACAGACCTGGCAGGGGTAATCAGATGGGGCCAATGGGCGGGCCTGGCGGGCCACGACGCCGGGCAAGCTCAAAGGCCCTTTCTGTTTTTGCGGAGTGTGCAACGTAATGAGTTATCTGCCGCTTACGTATGACGAGCCGCAGGGCGAGGAGACGGAAATGCCGGTTGTGCCGGTGCCGGGCGACGGCGACCTGCCGTATGATGGGCGGCGAGTTGCGCTCGACTGGCGCCCGGCATTGTATTGCTCCGAGCAAATTACGCGACATGGCCGGCTATTGGCCGATGCACATACTTTACCATGGACGCTTAATGTCGCCGAGGTGCGCGTTTCCGGCCGGCGTGTTTATGAGGCGCTGAACAATCTCGGTCGGAACAAGGAGCGGCCAAGGTTTTTCGTTCGGATACGCCGCAAGCCGCTGATCGAGAGGCGCGCGACACAACGACCGGAGACCGCTGCGCCGGAGGGCCGGTTGCCGTTAGCGGTTTTGTGCAACCGTGACGAGGCAGAGTTACAAGTCGGCTGGCGACTGATTAGGCATTTTGGCGGCATGCTCATGGCTACCCCGGAGCCGGACACCGCGCCGCCGCCGATCCCCGATTGCTCTGTCCTTTGCTTGCCGCTTTGCAAGGCGCGCGATTACGCGCCGGCGGTCACAATGTTAGAGCGAGGGTCTAAGATTGTGACAAGTGACGCTGGGTTGTTTGAGGAGTTTTTTGCCAAGCGGGGCCGGCCGGGCGAGTGGCATGTTGTGCATAAGTGGGATTTCGAGCATTTCCGCGAGGCGGTTAAGGATTTGTTGGGGCTGGCTAACGAAGTGACGGCAAGCGCATACGTTGACGATGCGCCCTGGATTAAGCCGACTGGTAAGGAGTCAATGCCTAATCCGGTGTTACCGGTCAATAGCGCATGGCGGGGCGAATGAAAGACGAAGTTACTATATTGATCCTCAGCCGGAATAGAAGTTGGAGCCTTATGCAGGCGGTGGGGTCGATCCGCGAATGGACGCGCTGGCCGTACCGGATATTGATCCGGGATCACGCGAGCGACGAGCATCACAGGGCGCATATCCGGGAGTTGCAGCCGGAGACCAGCGCGGGATCGGATATGGAAACGGAATGGTGCGATAAGTTCTGGAGCTGCAATGAGGGCCGCCGCTACGGACTGGACTTGATCGAGACGGAATACACGGTGTTTATGGACGATGACGAGCGGGTATCTCCGTTGTGGTTGACCAATATGATGAGTGTAATGCTTAGCCGGCCCAACTGCGGGGCGGTTGTTGCCAACATGATACAGGAGCGCGGGCAGGACAGAATATCCGGCGGGCGGGCGTTTGCGGGCGAGTATGACGTGACGGCGCTGCCTTATGGCTCGTGGGGCCGCGTCGAGTTTTGCGCGGGCGGTTGCACGCTGTACCGGACGGATGCGTTACGGGCTACGGAATTTCGGCCGGAGTATAATGCCGGTTACGAGGATTGGGACCAAACTTTGCAGATGACGCGCGAGCTTGGCATGGATATTTTTACGAGTCGGGCAGTCTTCTTTCACACGCATCAGCGGGATATGGTCGATTACGTGGTTGACCGGTGGCGCATGACGGAGCTTATGGATGCGGCTATTGCAATATGGCGGCGGTGGCGGATCAGGACAGGCGTCCGGGTTGTCGCGCGGGCTATGATCAAGATGAACGCTCGGATGCAGGATGAGCAATGGGATGTGTACCGCGAGGTTATGAGTTTATAGGCGCAATGCCGGGAGGGGGTATTTCATGCGGATAATGGTGGCCGGTAACGGACCGAGCGCGCAAGTGCCGGGCGTAAGGGCTTTGGCGGAATCGGGCCGGTTCGATCGGGTCTTTCGGACCAATTACTTTTTCCTGCCGGCGCGGGATGCGCTCGATTATCAATGTTCCGACTGGTTCGTCTGCGAGGAGATAGAGGATTACCGATGTGCGCGGGCCTGGTGCGCGGCGCGCGCAACGCTTGGCGGCGTGTTGCCGACGATATGGATGCCGGGCTTGCGGGCCGATCGTATAGCCGCGGCGGAGAAACATTTACCGACCGCGCGGTTACAGATACAGCGGCTGGCAAGTTATCTGCCGGCGGGCTGCAGGTGGGACCGGGATCAGGCGCCGGAACGCCCGCTCATGGGTTCATTCGCGCTGGCTGTTGCGGTCGGCTTGCAGCCGGCGGAATTATGTATATGCGGCATCGACCTGTTCCAACATCCGGGCAAAGGGCATCATGGAGGGGTGTCATACGATACGCGGGCATGGCAGGACGAGTTTGTCCGGCAATATCTGATTAACCGGCACAGGAATCACACACTACGGGGGGATTTGAAGTATATCCGCTCGGCATTGTCCGAGTATCAGGGGCGTGTGATCTGTGTCGGTAGTGTGATGCGGCATTATTTTGCGGATGAATTCCCGGCATGGGAGTGGATAGATGGATGATATAAACGCAGGGCGGTTAATAGACGAGCTAATACGCGGCGCACGTTATGACGGGCTTGGTTATGAGACTGTTAAGGACATCAATATGCGGCTCGTATGGTTACGCGCGCTTTTGGGGGATTACGAGATTGAGGTAATGCCGCCGCATGTGCAGATATGCTCATCTTACGCTTGCAATTATCAATGCCGCTTTTGCGGCGGGCATGGGATATCCGACGCGCAACACGAGAAGTTGAACAAGGCCGCGTGCATGAGCGGCGCGCGGCTCGAAGACATGCTGCGGGAGACGCTGCCTTATGCGTATACATGGACGTCGGCGGCTTCGGGCGAGTTTTTTTGTCAGCCGGGGATTGCCGATATGCTTGACATTGCGCGTCCGTATCGGGCGAGAGCTTCCGTCACGAGCAACGGCGCGGCGGTGACACCTGAAAAGACGGCCGCGTTCATGTCCAACGCTTGCAGCTTGCGGGTGTCGATGGCGAGCGCGGTGGCGGATTGCTATGAATTCTTCCACCGGCATGGGAGTTTTGCGCGCGTGTGCAACAATATCCGCACGCTGACGCGAGCCAATGAGTTACTGCCTGCCGATATGCGTGTAGGCGTCGGCATGTACGGCCCGATATTGGTGAGTACTGTCCGGGATCTGGCGCACAGGGTAAGGGTAGCGCGCGACCTGGGGATGGAGGCGGTTGGCAGTACGTCCTTTTTGCTGCAGGTCGACCTGTTGGCAAAGAGCGATAAGCGCTGGCTTAACGAGTGCATGGAGTTATATCCGGGCCTCTGGAATTATTGGAGGGCTGCCGCCGGCGCGGAATGCGCGAAATTGAATATAAGTGATTACATGCACCGCCCTTTTGCGGGCGTCGACCCGGAATGTTACCCCGACATGGATGAAGACGGCTTAATGTTTCCAAGGATCGATAAGTATATTGCCTCGGAGCCGCCGGTCGTCGCGCATCTGGACGCGGGCGCGATAGAGCGGAATGCCGCATGGATAGCCGGAAAGGTAAGGGATGCACACGCTTCGCTCGGCCAGCGGTCGGTCGGTGAAATGGAATTAGCGGCGGAAATGCGCGCCCGATTACGGTCGATATTGGAACAGCACAGGAGCGATTTAATACGCATGGCCGGCGACAAGTCGATCAGGCGTATATGTTGGCGGCTCGATCTCAACGCGAACATATTACCCGGTCCGTATTGGCGGCCGTGTTGCGTGGCCAAGCAGCGTTACGCGATGCCGACAAACGCGCCTGTCCGGGTAATGTATAACAGCGCGGAAATGCGTAAGTTCTGTGGAGATACTGCCGCCGGCGAATTACCGGCCGATTGTCGCGGATGCCGCGATCTGGCGCGGGTAACGCGGGCGCGGCTTTTCGAGGAGGCGCTGCAACTTGGTTTAATCGGCGACACGAAACGTATGTATGACTCCGCGCGCGATTACGAGGCGGAATAAAAAGGGGGCGCGAATTATGCAAGATATAAGGGCATTATTGACATATGGCCGACTGGCGATGACGGACGGCGAGGCGGGATTACTCAACGAAATATGCACGCTGCCCGGCGACCATATAGAGATCGGGACGTTATGGGGCGCCACGGCTATCCTGGCCGCATTAGCCAAGCCGGCCGATGCGCGGGTGTATACGATCGACATAATGGAGCGCGGCTATTGGGTTACGGGCGATCCAGGCACGCCGGACAGTGATGTCCCGACAGCGCGGCGGATATTGACAAATTTCATGCGCGCCGGCGTGGCGCACAAGATCACGCTAATGTGCGGCCGATCGAATCCCCTACCCATGCCCGGTATCCGGCCGAGGACGGCATTGATTGACGGCAGTCACATGGAAAGGCTGTTGCGCACGGATTGGCGCAACGTAGCGGCGACTACGGCGGAGTATGTTGCCTTACATGACTACGGGGCGAAATATCCGGGGGTGCAGGCGGTGGTTGAACGAGACATTTTGCAAGACGCCGGTTGGGAGTTGGCCGGGCATGTGGATAGCTTGATCGTTGTGCGACGGCGTGGTGTTTCCGTAGGACAATCCGGGCAGCCGCTCGATGAGATGTATGCGGTAGGCGTGGAGGAACTGGCCGGATCGGCTTGCTGGGTATGAATACGGCGATAGATATACGCGGGCTTGATGGGACCGGCCGAAATTATACGGCCTGGTTATTGCGCGAAAATTTCAAGGTTGATGTCGGACCGCCCGGCGGTACCGATGCGACGGATTACATAGGTGATCGTGTCTATCTGATATGTGTACGCAGTCCGTATAGCTGGGTCGCAGAAAAGCTGCGCGGTTACAATGCGCACACGCAGGATGTAACGCGCCGGCTCGTCGCCTGCTGGAATGACGGTACGCGGAAAGGCTGCGCGCATCAGCGGTCGGCAAACATGAAACGGGAGTCCGCGGCGCTCATCCTGCAGTATGAGGCATATGCGGAATATGGATATCATAATGTGCTGGATCGTATCCGGGCAAAATGGGCATTGAGACCGGCGCGCAAACCGTACATGGACATATTACGGGTGATTGGCCCGGACGTGACGATAACAGAGGCAACACACGACAGGCAGTACGAGATTGACAGGCGGTATATGGCGGACCTTGCCGCCGATACGCGCCGAATCATCCAGGAGGAGACAGACCTGGGCGTTCTGACCGGCGCCGGGTACAGGGCATTATGAACGCCGATAATTGCATAGAGACATATTCCGGGATGAGTTTTGACTTGAGCCGCCCGGCCGCGAGTATGATCCGCATTACCGATATCGCCGCCGCGTTAAGCAAGCAGTGTCGCTATGCCGGGCACTGCCGCCGATTCTATTCCGTAGCCGAGCATTCTGTCTTGGGGTTAGCGCTGGTATCCGATGCCGCTAAGCCGGCGTATCTGCTGCATGATGCCGCCGAGGCTTATTATGGCGATTTATCCCGTCCGTTACGGGCAATGCTAACGGTATACAATCAGTATGTCGCAAGATGTGAGCGCATAATTTACGACGCTTTTCTCGGCGCGCAGCCGTCGGAACAGGTTGCGAGCGATGTTAGCCGCGCGGATGACAGGATGCTGTTAACCGAGGCGCGCCAATTGGTTGCAAGCAAGGGCCGCGGCTGGAGCGCACACTGGACAAGCAACGCGCACGCCGCCCATGTAAAGCTGTGCTATTGGGAGCCGGCACGGGCGGAGCGGGAATTCTTACGCGCTTGGCGGATGTGGGGGGCGCAATGACTAAAAGCCGGTTATGGGAAATTATTTTGACGAGAAAGGCGAACATAGTCGATATCCTTTTGGGGGGCAGGCGGTGAGATACAAGTTGCATCATTTCGGTCTGGCGGGCAAGCTGGCCGGCGGCGACACGATCGCAGGGACATGGATACAGAGCGGATCGCCCGCGGTAGTGCTCATGCTGGCGCCATTATTCGATTTCCTGGTTATCGACCAGGAGCATACGCCGGTGTCGGCGGACAAGGTAGGCGCGATGCTGGCCGCCGGTATGGGCAATGTTCTAGTGCGCTTGGCGCAACCGGATTATTACGAGGCCAAGAGGTACCTGGACATGGGCGCGGCGGGTGTAATCGCGCCGATGGTTGACACCGTGGAGGCGGCACAGTCGATATGCAATGCGTGTCGTTATCCGCCGCGCGGACGGCGCGGGCTGGGTTATTGCCGAGCCAATCGTTACGGCCGCGACATTGATACCGCCCGGCAGGATGGGATTGCCGTTATACAGATCGAGACATTAGCCGGCATGAATGCGCTTGGCGAGATAGTAACTGCGCAGCCCAGGCCGGACGGAATAATAATCGGGCCTTACGATCTGGCGCAGAGCGCGGGGTATAAGGTTGACAGCCCAGAGTTACGGGCAGCGGCACGGCGGATCATTGAGGTATGCGCGGAGGCGGGCGTGCCGGCTGGTCTACATATACCGCGCCCGGACCGGACCGCGGTTGATGAGATATTAACACAGGGCGCGCGGATCGTGGCGCATGGAACGGATATCGAATGGATGTTATGCGGCATAAAGACGGAAGGGGGGTGCGCATGACCGCGGTCGGAATATTACCGATTAAAGAGCACTCGCAAAGGGTGCCCGGCAAGAATTTCAGGTTATTGCAAAGTAAGCAGCTATACAAGTGGACGCTGGATGCTCTTGTCGGAGCGCGGATATGCGATGCGGTAGTTATTAATACCGATTGCCCGGACCGGTTTCGCGGGTTATTGCCGCCGGCGGTTGCGCAGGTTCGCGCGCCCGAATTGCTCGGCGATGAGGTTAGCATGAACCGGGTGATTGGGCAGGTGGTGGCGGAATACCCGGCGGATTATTACATACAGGTACATGCGTCCAATCCATTTGTCACGGCTGACTTATTACGCAGTGTGGCGCAGGCTTTTGAGTCTGGCCTGTTGCGGTATTACGATAGTGTGTTCTCGGTGACGGAACATTATGCGCGGTTTTACCAAGGGAATGTTGCAGTAAACCATGACCCGGACAACCTGGCGCAAACACAGGACTTGACGCCGCTCTATCAGGAGAACTCAAGTTTTTATCTGTTCCGCCGCAAAGCGTTCTGCGGGAGCGGCCGCCGGTTATGCGGCACCATGAGAGGGGTGGTTATCAGCCGTAAATCCGCATGGGATATAGACACGCTGGAAGATTGGAGGATGGCCGAAAGGCTGGCTTAACGGGAGGGGAGGGTAAAGGGGTATGGCAACCGTAGCGATAGAACTGAGCACATGGATAGGCGAGAGCGACGGCTTATTGGCGGGACATAAGATTATCCGCGGCGGCCGCGGTGATCGGGATGACGTTGATGTCCTGATTGCCAATACAGGGCTGATAAGCGAGGGGTGGATCAAAACCGCCGGACGGCTGCGCGGCATAGTCAGGCCGGGCGTTGGTTATGACAATGTGCCGTTGTCGGTATGCCGTGAGCGCGGAATCATATGCGCGTATACGCCGAACGCGCCCAGCCGGGCGGTTGCCGAGTTGACAATCGGGCTATTGATAACCGCCGCTCGCGGAGTGCATAAGACTCAATACGGCTTATGGGACCGGATCATGGGCCGACAGCTCGACGAGATGATTTTGGGGATAGTCGGCATGGGCCGGATCGGTAAGCGCGTTGCGGGTTTGGCTCGCGGGCTATTTGGGGAGATATTGGCATTTGATCCGTTGCGTCCTGACACGACTTTTGACGAGATGCACGGCGTCCGCCGTGTCGATGCGCTATGTCATCTTATTGACGCGGCCGACGCGGTGACTCTGCATGTGCCCAAGTATCGGCCGGACGGCGGCTCGAACGTCGATCTTATTGACGATGATATGATGCGCCGGCTCAAGCCGGGCGCGGTATTAGTCAATACCAGTCGGGGCGGAATCGTCAACGAGGCGGCATTATTGCGGCACTTAAACGAGCGCAGCGATCTGACTGCCTGCCTGGACGTTTTCGCCCATGAGCCTTACGAGGGGCCGCTTGCCGGGCTGTGCAATGTGATAATGACCTGCCATATGGGCGCAATGACAGCCGCCGCCCGCCGGCGCATGGAGCGCGAAGCGATTGATGCCACGCTGTGCATACTCAACGGTGTGGCGCCGAAATGGATCATACCGGGCAGCACTATTGCCGGATAATGTTTGACAAGATGTCAAAAAAAATGTTGTTTTAATATGGCCGGCGTGGTATAGTCTTAAGAGTGGTATAAGGGTTTTTGGGGGTGTGTCATGGGCTTGACTACGGCAGCGATTACCGCCGATATAGAACATATTTTCGAGGATCTGGCGGATACGTCGATTATTGAAAGCAGCGTGTCTGTCTTGCAGGGCGATGATGTATCGACCGAGCGGGGTACGGTGGATGTTTTACGCGGCGAGCAGTTAACGGCGGAGGAGCTTGAGGCGAGCGGGCTGCAGGAGACGTACCAGTTTACCGTGCGCGCTTTTCGCTCAGCGGCGGATGCCGCCGGACTGGTTAAGGGTGACGTGCTGGACCTCGCCGATGGGCAGGTGCGCGTATTGCGGATACGCCAGGGCGGCGCGCGAGTGCTGTTATGGCTGGACTGTGGCGATGTGTGGGAGTGATAAGTGAGCGATATGTTCGGCATGCGGTTGGATGACCGGGAGTTTAACCGGATGCTTACAGAGCTGGCCGGCTCAAGCCGGCGGTCGGCTTATGACGTAATTACGGATCAGGCGCAGAGACTATTACGGAAACTGGCATGGTTTACACGCCGCGCGACGACCCCGAAGAAGTCGGCCCGGAAGAAGGCCGGTAGGGCAAGGGCAGGCTGGTGGCCTGCCTGGCGCGCTCTGGCGATGTCGGGCACGCCGTATGTCCGCAACGCGAAACTATC
>Ga0180433_10012325_pt1 | contig 10011 bp, 7 predicted proteins | sample SS_ome_8_FD_132980 | JGI IMG/M metagenome (GOLD analysis project Ga0180433, IMG submission 132980) | Hypersaline lake sediment archaeal communities from the Salton Sea, California, USA - SS_1_D_1 metaG | ecosystem: Environmental > Aquatic > Non-marine Saline and Alkaline > Hypersaline > Sediment...
AAAAAAATGGATTCCGGTCTACACCGGAATGACGGAAAAAGGTGATTTCCGACTTTTTACGAGACTATCAAACATAGGGCATTCCAACGCAGGGGATTCCCATTTCCCCCGAAGTTTAAATGAGACTGTACTGCCCCTCCTTCAGCTTTGCCTGGGCTGCAGCCAATCTCGCAATCGGCACCCGGGGGGGAGAACACGAAACATAGCTCATCTTGATGTGATGACAGAAACGGATGGCATCCGGATCCCCCCCCTGTTCACCGCAGATCCCGATTTTCATGCCGGGCCGTGTTTTCCTCGCCCACTCGATGGTAATCATCATCAAACGCCCTACCCCTTTGACATCGAGGATTTCAAAGGGATTATGTTGCAAAATGCCGCGTTCATTGTAAAGCGGGAGAAACTTATTCTCCGCATCTTCCCGCGAAAAAGAAAACGTCGCCTGCGTAAGATCATTCGTCCCGAAGGACATGAACTCGGCCAGTTCAGCCAGTCGACCTGCACGCATGCACGCCCTGACGACCTCCACCATGGTCCCGAATTCATAGGGAACCTTGGTCTTGAAGTTCTTTTCCACGTCTTTGTGTATTTCGATCACATACCTGTGGACCCATTTTAGCTCCTCTAAGGTACAGACCTGCGGGACCATGATTTCCGGTACCACCGTTCCCCCTTCATGAATATGTTCGGCGGCAGCCTCAAGGATCGCACGAATCTGCATGGCATAAATTTCAGGGTAGGTGATGCCGAGTCTGACACCGCGATGCCCCAGCATGGGATTTGTCTCGGATAGTGCCCTCACTTTTTCGAGCATGGTTTGTTTTGCCTCAAGAAGGGCTTCGGCGAGGTGCCTGTTCTTGAGCTCTTCCAGGCCTTTGGTGATGCTTTCAAGATTGGCCGCATACCGATCATGGAGTTCAGGGTCCATCATTCTCAGCGTGTCCGGAAGGTCGCCCATGCCCTCAACGGTTTTTCTCATTTCCGTCAGGTGAGCGATTTCATGCACCAATTCCTCGGCGGAGGGAAGGAATTCATGAATCGGGGGGTCCAGAAGGCGGATCGTAACAGGCAGGCCATCCATAATCCGGAAAATCTCCCTAAAATCATCCCGCTGGAAGGGAAGGAGGCGGTTCAGGGCAGCCTCTCTTTCCGTTGTTTTATCTGCGAGAATCATCTCCCTGACAATGGGCAGCCGGCCCGGTTGGTTGAACATTCGTTCCGTTCGGCACAAACCGATCCCCATGGCCCCGTATTTTTTTGCCTTCGAGACCGACTCGGGTGTGTCCGCATTGGTCATGACCTTGAGTTCACTGATGTCATCCGCCCACTCGAGCAACACCAAAAGATCTTCAACAAATTCCGGTTCAACGGTCGGGACCATTCCCCGGTAAACATTTCCATTGCTCCCGTCAATGGTGATCACATCCCCTTCCCTGAGCATCTCACCGGAAATGACCGCCTCTCGATTCATGTGGTTGATTGAGATCGCTTCGCATCCGGAAACGCAGGGCTTTCCCATGCTTCTCGCAACCACCGCCGCGTGGGAGGTTTTCCCTCCCCGGCTGGTGAGGATCCCTTGGGCCGCAAAGAAACCGTGAATGTCATCCGGCTTGGTTTCCTCACGCACCAGAATCACCTTCTCTCCCAGCTTCGCCTTGCTCTCCGCCCGGTCGGCATCAAACACCATTTTGCCGGAGGCCGCGCCCGGGGATGCCGGCAGTCCCTGCGCGAGAACCTTCGCCTTTGCATTTGGGTCAAGCTGGGGATGAAGCAGCTGTGCCAACATATCCGGCTGGATGCGGAGGATCGCCTCTTCCTCGGAAATCAGACCTTCATTGACCATGTCGATTGAGGTTTTGATAAAGGCCGATGCGTTCATCTTGCCGTTGCGGGTTTGAAGGCAGTACAGTTTGCGCTTCTCGATTGTGAATTCGAAATCCTGGACTTCTCGGTAATGATTTTGAAGGGTGTGCCTCAGTTCTTCCAGCTCCTGGTAGGCCTTGGGCATTTCCCTTCGCAGTTTTCGTATGGGCTTCGGCGTCCTGATCCCGGCTACCACATCTTCACCCTGGGCATTCAACATATACTCCCCGAAAAGGCGGTTCTCTCCCGTGGCCGGATCTCTTGTGAAAGCGACCCCCGTCGCGCTGTCATTTCCCATGTTTCCATAGACCATGGTGCAAATATTGACCGCCGTACCGCTGGCCATGCTCTCCGTGATATTAAACTCTCTGCGATAATCCACAGCGCGTTTTCCCATCCATGACTTGAACACCGCCTCCACCGCCAGCTCTAATTGGACATAAGGGTCCTGCGGAAAAGGCTTGCCGGTTTTAGTCTTTACAAATTTCAGAAACTCATCGCATGTCGCTTTCAATCCCTTTGCATCCAGGTCAATGTCCTGTTTTGCATGATGTTTTTCCTTTATTTTCTTGAATATATTATCGAAGTCTTCATCGGTTAATCCGAGAGCGATCGCCGAGAAAAGCTGGATCAGGCGTCGATACAAATCATAGACAAACCGCTCATTCTTCGTGAGGCGGATGAATCCCGCCACGGTTTCATCATTGAGCCCGAGGTTCAGAATCGTATCCATCATCCCCGGCATGGAGATGGCGGCCCCGGACCTTACCGATACAAGGAGTGGCTCCTTCGCTTGACCGAACCCCTTTCCTGTCTTTTTCTCCAACTCCGCCATGGCAGCACGGATCTGTTTCATCAGCTCCGGATCGAGTCCTTCTTTCTTCTGTTTTAAGTAGGCCAGGCACGCTTCGGTCGTAATGACAAAGCCGGGTGGGACAGGCAGTCCGATCTGTGTCATTTCACAAAGGTTTGCCCCTTTACCTCCCAATAGTTTTTTGTTCTTCCCATCACCCTCTTCGAATGAAAGAACATATTGCTTAATTTTCATGACGTTCTCCTTTATCTCGCTTTCTTAAGTACTCCAATAGATAAGCCAGGCCGAACAACACAACTCCCAACCCGATGATCTTTACCATTTCCATGTTCTGAAAAAAGAATCTGGAGATCAGCACAGCGAACAGAATTGAAAGGATCAACCGTAATGCGAAGATTTCAACTTTTCCCATTTTTCGACATTCACCTTCATAAGGATTTCTTGAACGGTATCACCTTTTCCGGTTTGGCACGACGCTTCTTTTTTTCCGGTGCTTCAGGGGCTCGTGGTTTCTTCGAAATCAATGGGCTCTCCACCGTTTCGAGTCTCATCGGTGTGCCTCCCATTGTAAATGGCGCACCATCAATGTAGGGCTCCCGTAAAATCCAGGTGACTGAATGGGTCGGCACGGTCAGAATCAGCAAGGTAATCTGATACCAGTCCTTTTTTATGTCCGGTTCAATTGCCTCCACCCGGGCAAAAACAGTTGGCTGATCCTGATAATAGATCAGGATGATTTCTCCTTTACGGCGCATCGCACCTACTCACTGTCCCGTATAACGCTTCCGGGGTCCGTCCTGAGTTTTTCAACTTTTTCCTCGAAACGGTTGCCGAGATCCACCCCCATCTGTTGTGCCCGTTTCCTGGCATGGAGGCCGATGTTGCGCGTATCCCGGTAAAAATCGTCACTCCGGCGTGCGCTGGGATCATACGACTCGAGCCGATTCCGCTCTGATTCATGATAGGCCACCCGGGAGATGAGTCTTTTGAGATTCCGACTACCGCAGCGGGGACAAATCAGGCCATCCGCCTCTTCCTTTCGTATGATCAAACGTTGAAACTGCCGGTCACAGTGGCCACATTGATATTCATAAATGGGCATTTCCTCAATTCCCCTAAATTCCGGCCCCGAACTCACCGGCGATGCGAACGCTCATCAAAATAATCGCTCCTTAAAGCAGCCGGCAAATGCCATTTGTTGCAAGGAGGCTGTATCAGTACCAAAGTTTAAATATCAGACCGGCAAAGATCAATCAAGTTTTAAAGAAGAACCGGTATGTTGAGGATATTTTTTCTGCCGGATTTTTGCTTGACAGCGTCAACCGGCTATGGCATGTAACATTTTTCACAAGGAAATTTGGGTAGCCTTACCGTACCAGGTAGCACCACCTCAATATTTCCTCACGAATGGGTCCGTTTGCTTCTGCGACTCACTCCAATTTCAACAAAGAGCTCAATCGTTAAGAACCAGGAGACACGCGTTATGGGTCAAGACACACCAAAGGGTTTCATAATGGTCATCGGCGGTGGAATCGCCGGAATAGAGACTGCGCTTTCCGCCGCCCAAGCGGGTTATGGGGTATATTTAGTCGAGCACACGCCTTCACTGGGCGGCATGATACCCAAACTTCATAGAATTTATCCGCTCTGTGCCTGTTGCAAGCTGGATCCGAGAGTTGCCGCTTGTGAACAGGACCCCAACATCAATGTCATGCTCAATACCCGTGTGTTGAATGTGTCCGGGAGGATCGGGGAGTTTACGATCACCCTGCAGCGTGAAAAAAGCGATGAAACCATCAAAACCGGCGCCGTCGTCATCGCTGCCGGCATCGAGACCTTCGATCCGAGCAAGTATGACACCTATTCCTACGGACGCTTTCCGAATGTCCTGACCAGCGTAGAATACGAGCACCTCCAAAAGCCTCTTGGACCGGAAAAAGGCGTCGTGAAGAGACCCTCCGATGGTCGTATTCCGAAGAACATCGCGTGGCTTCAATGCGTCGGGTCCCGTGATTTGAACCGCTGCGATGCGCCATATTGCTCCTCCGTATGCTGCATGCATGCGCTGAAGGAAGCGGTCAACACGAAGGATTTTGATGAAGACATTGAAACGACGATTTTTTACATGGATATGAGAACCCACGGGAAGGGATACGAGGATTACCTGAACAGCGCGATGGAAAGGGGTGTCCGCTTGGTCCGGTGTCGAATTCATACCATTGACCGTATCCAGGGCACCGACGATATGGAAATTGTCTATGCGGATGATACCGGAGGGCTTCGAAAAGAAGTTTTCAACATGGTGATTTTGTCGGTAGGGCTAAGACCGTCCTGTGAAGCGATCAAACTGGCTGAGAAGATCGGAATAAACCTGACCGAGGATGATTACATAAGCGCAAGACCCTTCAAGCCGGTTTCCACAAGTACCCCCGGAATATTTTTCTGTGGAGGGGTGGGAGGGCCTCTGGATATTGGCCAAACGCTCACCCAATCATCGGCTGCCGTCTCTGAAATCATTGCCGTCCTTGCGCCTGCACCATTTTTCACCGCAGATTCCCGCCCAAAGATTTCAAAGGCAAAACACAAAAAGCCCAGGGTTTTGCTGGCCTACTTTCTGTGCCCGGGCATGGATCCTCAACTCGGCACTGAAATCGAAGCCCATGCCAAACGCATCCCCGGCGTCATCGCCACCCTGAAATTGGGAGGAGAAATCATGGCGCCGTTGACTGAAAGTTTGAGGGAAAACGGCGCCAACAGATTGGTCTTTGCAAGCTGCACCCCCGAAGTTCACAAACGTGTAATCGAGGATTCCCTCAGATGGGCCGGAGTGAATCCGTATCTTTACGAAACTGTGGACCTCAGGGTCCTCGGCCCTGAAACCGGCACGGAACAGCTTCGTGACCGAATCCGAATGGGCGTTGCACGATCGGCCCTCATTTCTCCGCCCGACCTGAAAGACGTCCCGGTCATCAAGCGTGCCTTGGTCGTTGGAGGCGGCGTTGCAGGACTGGAAAGTGCCCTTGCGTTGACACAAGCCGGATATCCGGTGACTTTAGTGGAAAAGGAAAAACAGATCGGAGGCCACGGTCGTCACGTGAGAAGCACCTGGCAAGGTTACGACGTGCAGGAATACCTGAAAGCGCTTTTTTCTTCCGTGCAAGCTGATCCGTCCATCACGGTTATGACGGAAACCGTGGTGAAAGAAAACAAGGGGTTTGCTGGAAATTTTCGTACAACCGTCCAACAAAATGGAAAAAACATCGATATTGCTCACGGTGTAACTCTACTGGCCCCCGGGGGGGACCCGGTCCGACCTTCGGAGTACCTGTATGGCCGCCACAAACACGCCTATTTATGGTCCGAAATCAGCGACAAAATGATTCAAGATCCCTCTTCAATCGAGACTGCGGGCACCGCGGTCTTCATTCAATGCGTGGGTTCCAGAGAACCGGAGCGGCCGCACTGTAGCAATGTATGCTGTTCGTTTGCCGTCCGCACCGCAGTGGATCTAAAAACAAAAAATCCGGCAATGAATATTTATATTCTCTACCGTGAGATGCGGACATTTGGGGAAAGGGAAAACCTTTACCGCGATGCACGCGACAAGGGGGTTGTTTTCATCCGCTACGACCTGGAAAACAAGCCGGTCGTCGAGACCGCCGACGCCCCCGACAAGCTGAGGGTGACGGTTCATGATCCGATCCTGGGACGGACCGTGCGCATTACCGCTGATTTTGTCTCCCTTCAAACAGCCATTGTGGGAACCAACAACCAGCGTTTGGCCGACATCTTCAGTGTCGATCTTGACAGCAACGGCTTCTTCGCCGAATCGCCCGAAAAGCTCAAACCCATGAAAACAACCCGTGAAGGAATCTATCTTGCCGGCCTTGCACATTATCCGAAAGACACGGGCGAAAGCATCGCCCAGGCCAAGGGTGCCGCGGCACAAGCCCTGGAGATTCTATGCAAAGACTCCGTCCAGGTGGGCGGTCCGGTGGCGGAGGTCAATCCCGAAAAATGCGCGGTATGCTGCACCTGCGTAAGAACCTGCCCTTTCAAGGTGCCTTATATTGATCATGATCTCGGGGCTGCATACATAGATCCGGGTCTCTGCCAAGGCTGCGGCATGTGTGTCGCGGAGTGCCCGGGAAAGGCCATCGTGATGAACACTTGCAGCGACCGGATGCTTGTGGAGGTGCCGTCGATGCTCTTGGCGGGTGCGTCCGAGCTTTGAGCCCGGGGGATATTCCTCGCGCCCGTTCATCGTGAAACCCTGAACCGCTCAACCTTTGTTCGTATCAATCGGGTGCTTTGAAATAGGGAGAAGGTAAGATGAATGATGAATTTGAACCCCAAATTGTTGCCTTTTGTTGTTCCAATTGCGCAGCGGCTGCGGAAAACGTCGCCGACGGCATGAACAAAACTTTCCCCGGCAACGTAAAAGTAATTCAGGTTCCGTGCACGGGCCGTATTGAAGTTCTGCACCTCTTGAGACCTTTCGAGGAAGGTGCGGACGGCGTCTATGTTGCCGGTTGCCAGGAAGACAGCTGCCGGTACATTGCGGGCATTGTCAAGGCAACCAAACGGGTTGCGAACGTAAGACACATTCTTGAGCAACTCGAGATCGAGCCTGACAGAATTGGGATCTTTAACCTTTCTGCTGCGAAGCGTCATGGGTTCGTCGAAGTGGCTCAAGAAATGATTGACAAAGTCAAAGCGCTGGGTCCAAGCCTCGTAAAAATTAGATCATAGGTATTCGGGGAGGTATTGAGAATGATTGTTGCTGAACCAAAACCCCTTAAAGAAATATGTGAGATGGTCAAGGACTTCCGCAAAATCCTGGTCCTGGGTTGCAAGGGTTGCGTTACGGTCTGTAATGTCGGGGGAACGAAGGAGGCGGCTGTATTGGCTTCCGAATTAAGAATTGCCGGAAGGAAAAACGGCCGAATTACGGAGGTTGAAGAACACACCCTCGAACGCCAGTGCGACCCCGAATACATAGACGAAGTGAAGGATAGAATCGGTGACTACGAGGCTGTGATTTCCATCGCCTGTGGCGTGGGGCCCCAGTTTCTCTCGGAGCGTTACCCGGCCGCAAAGGTTTTTCCCGGTGTGAATACCCGATTTATGGGGGGGGCGATCGAGCACGGAGTTTGGTCGGAGCGGTGTGCCGGGTGCGGGACCTGCGTCATACATCACTTTGGCGGACTCTGCCCCATTGCCCGGTGCTCCAAGAGCCTCCTGAACGGACCCTGCGGCGGTTCTTCCAACGGCAAATGCGAGGTGTCCAAAGATATTGACTGTGTATGGGACATGATTGTTCGAAAAATGACAGAGACGGGTCGATTGAAAGAGCTGGTAGAATTTGTGCCGCCCAAGAGCTGGACCACCGCGAGGGACGGCGGTCCCAGAAGACTGATCAAGGAGGAGCTGGTAAAATGAGCGAGTATAAAGCAGGAAGCAATCTGGAAAAGGTGCTCAAGGGTGGGCATTTCGCTTTTACCGGTGAGTGTGGGCCTCCACTGGGTGCCAATGTGGAGCACCTCAAAGAAAAAGCCCACCACCTCAAGGGTTGTGTGGATGCCGTAAATGTCACAGATAATCAGACTGCGGTAGTTCGAATGTCGAGTTGGGCCGCGTCACTCATCCTCCTGCAGGAAGGACTTGAACCCAACTTTCAAATGGTCTGCCGCGATCGGAATCGCCTGGCCATGCAGAGTGACATTCTGGGGGTCTATGCTCACGGGATCAAAAACATGCTCTGCCTCACAGGAGACCATCAGTCCTTCGGAAATCATCCCGAGGCAAAAAACGTATTTGATATCGATTCCATGCAATTGATCTATACCGTCAAAACGATGCGGGACGAAGGCACCTTCCTCAATGGGCAGCAAATCGATGTGCCACCCAAGATTTTCATAGGCGCCGCTTCAAATCCATTCGCGGAGCCCTTTGATTTCCGCCTGTATCGTCTGGCAAAAAAGGTCGCAGCAGGCGCTGACTTTATCCAAACCCAGTGCATCTACAACATGACAAAATTCAGAGAATTCATGAAACGGGCCGTCGATATGGGTCTTCACGAAAAATGTTACATCCTGGCAGGTGTGACGCCCATGAAAAGTGTTGGTATGGCCCGATACATGGCCAAGCAGGTGCCCGGTATGGAAGTCCCGGAATCGCTGATCAAGCGCCTGCAGGGTGCCGGCAAAGGAAAGGTTGCGGGTGAAGGGATCCAATTTGCCGTGGAACAAATTGAGGAATTCAAGCAAATGGAGGGAGTGGCAGGTGTTCATCTCATGGCCATCGAGTGGGAACACCGTGTGCCTGAGATTGCCGAGTTGGCAAAGGTGCTTCCAAGACCGAGTGTTTGAGGCCTTTCAAAGGCCGAAGCGACCGTCAAGCCCGCGGGATCCCTCTGATGAGTCCCTCGGGCTTTTTTCTTGAATTCTTTTGCAATTCAAGCATATCATGCGGAAATGATTATTACGACGACAGTCGGTCGATCGATCGACACACAGACAGACCTGACGGCACCGGAGCGCCATGTTCTCCAAAAGCTATTTGCATGGGAACTGATGGCCACCGGGATTGATCAGTTCAGAGAAAAAAAGGAAGAAGCCCTGCGGAAGGGATGGAACAACTCCGGGCCTATAACTGAAAGCATGGCTTTCAAACGTATTGTTAAGCACATGGAATATAAGCTGAAAAAGAGATTAGAGCAAGAAAGCGAATGACCGGTGAATCCCGGAAGCCCAAAACCATCCGCCCCGGCCTTCCAGGCGGGTGAAAAAAACCGCCCAGCAACGACTTGTTCCATTGAAACTTTGGAGGGGACGGCATTCCCCGGAGTTTAAATTGGCGGATAGCTCAACAAAATCGAAAAAAGAAAACAGTCCCGCCCACTGGATTCAATCCATTCACGGTAAGGAGGCCGATACCCCGCTTCGAATCGCGATCGTCGGCGGTGGTCGGGCTTGCCGCGAACTCTTGAGGATTTTTGAAGAGAACCATCTCTCCAGCCTGGACATGAAGGTTTTGGGTGTGGCGGATATCAATCCCCAAGCACCGGGGCTAACCCATGCATCCAGGCTTAATCTATTCGCGACGACCCATTTCGAGGATCTCTACACTCTGGATGGATTGAACCTTCTGATCGAACTGACCGGGTCGGAGCGTGTCAGGGAATCGATTCTACGCACAAAACCAGCCGGCGTGTCCATAATTGACCACCGTGGGGCACGGTTTTTGTGGAATTTGATTCGCATTGAGATGGAAAAAACCAGGCTGGAAAAGGATCAACACGCAGAGGAGGAAAAAGAGAAAAGATACAAGCA
>Ga0180433_10012328_pt1 | contig 10009 bp, 3 predicted proteins | sample SS_ome_8_FD_132980 | JGI IMG/M metagenome (GOLD analysis project Ga0180433, IMG submission 132980) | Hypersaline lake sediment archaeal communities from the Salton Sea, California, USA - SS_1_D_1 metaG | ecosystem: Environmental > Aquatic > Non-marine Saline and Alkaline > Hypersaline > Sediment...
TACCGTATGGTAAGTTCTGGAGATCGGATTTGGATAGGATAAAAAAAGGGGGTATTTAGATGAAGAATGTGATATTTGCAGTATTGTTGTTATTTACGATATTGATACCCGCAGTCAGCGATGCCGGCAATGATGTTTATGCCGATGGCGCTTATGAGGGAGAACATTCATTTGTTAAGGTCAGGGTTACGATAAAGGATGGAAAGATGTCTGATGTCGAGATTTTGCGGCATGGAGGCGGCGGCAAAAAGTACGCGGATATGATAAATACGCTGACAGATAAAGTTGTAGAAGAGCAGTCCACAAGTGTTGATGCGATAACAGGTGCAACCGTGAGCAGCAAGAACTTTAAAAAAGCTGTGGACAATGCCTTGAAAAAAGCTGCCAAAAACTAACAACAAATACGGGGTCAGGTCTTCACATTTGACAAAACTGGAAAAAAATAAAGAAATGTCAAATGTTAAGACCTGACCCCGTAAACCGTAAACGTTATGACCCCGTAAACGTTCTAAGATTGTCCAAATCCGTGACACTTCTTTTACAGAACTATTACCGTCGCATGACCATAGTATCATATCAATATGCTAAGCTATATGTGCTATGGGAAAAATCCTGCGAAAATTAGTATGCGTGCTTATCGTACTGACATTTTCGTTCAATACATGTTGTTACGGATTAGCTGTGCTTCCTGCCTCGCAGAATCCAGCTGTAAAACGCGAAATCTCCGCTTTTCTTGCGAGAACCAACGTCAGGGTTGCCGAAGACGAGGGACCTGATGCCATAAAGCTTCTCGCGGCAAATCACGCTTCCGGGATACTTCTTTCTTCGGGCAATATCCTTGTTGCCAGAGAGGTTTACGAAAATGACCTGAAGCTGCTCGGCATATCAAGACACGAGGGAATCGAAGCTATAATGCAGATATTGGCTGATGAACAGGGAAGAGGCAAGAGTACCAAATATCAGGGTATAAAAGAACTGATTTTGAAATATTTCCCACCCGTTAGAGATAACCTTATCAGGCATTATCCCATGGACGACTATCGCAACTTCTCAACAGAGTTATATGTGAACCACGTTGTTGCCAAGGCGTTCCAATGGCTTACCCTCTTGAGGGACGGTATAATTCTAAGAAGGGATATTCCCGATGAAGAAAAGGATTTCATAGATGCAATGGAGCCAATAGTAGACGCGAATAAGCACAATTATTTTACGGGTGAATTCTGGAATTCGAGAATAAGGGGAAATAGGGTAAAGGCGGCTCTAAATGAGGGGATGCGGTTTTATCAGACAGCAAGTAGAGCGGAAAAAGTAAAACAATTGATCGAGTCATTAAAGGATGATTCTAGTTTTATACGCGAATGTACCGTGGAAAATCTTGGTGAAATCGGGCCCGCAGCAAAAGAAGCCGTTCCCGCTTTAATAAAAATGCTCAGAGATGAAGATCAAAAGGTCGTCACGGCTACCCGGGAAGCGCTTGTTAAAATTGGCAAGCCCGCGATTCCGGCGCTAATGAAACTATTGCAATCCAGAAGTAAATACCGCCATATTCTCATAGACGCCGCCGCCGTAGTGCTTGGTAAAATCGGGCCCGCAGCAAAAGAAGCCGTTCCCGCTTTAATAAGAAAGCTCAGAGATAGAGATAGAGATGTTGTTGTGGCTGCCGCGGAAGCACTTGTTAAAATTGGCAAGCCCGCGATCCCGGCATTAATAAAGGTAGTACAATCTGAAAGACTAGACGAAATCGAGCGCATCTACGCCGCCAGAGCGCTGGGTAATGTCGGTCCCGCGGCGAAGAAAGCCATTCCGATTCTGATTAAGGTGTTTGAAGAAGGCGGAGATGTTTGGGATTGTCGGGGTCGAGAAGCCTTTATAGAAGCACTTGGCAAAATCGTTTCCACGGAAAACAAAAATGTGGTTTCAGTCTTAATAAAGGCACTTTTGAAAGATGAAGATATGTTTGTCCGTCGCGCTGCCGTAAAGGCACTTGTCAACATCGGCCCCGCGGCAAAAAAAGCCGTTCCAGCTTTAATGGAGACATTAATTTACGTAGATGCGTATGATCCTAATGATAAATTGAAGGCAGAGATTCGCATGAATGCCGCCATAGCGCTTGGTAAAATCGGCCCCGCGGCAAAAAAAGCCGTTCCAGCTCTGATAAAGGCGCTAAGCGATCCATACGACTACCTACTCGGCAGAGACGAAATTCAAGTTTCACCTGCTGCCGCGGAAGCACTTATTAAAATCGGCAATCCTGCCGCTTTAGACCTGGTAGAGGCATTTGAACATGAAGAAGACGAATCCGTACGTTATAAAATTAGAAGAGCGCTCAGTGAGATAGGGGTAAAAGGTTCTGCGGCAAATCGAGTTCTTCCCATTTTAATAAGGGATTTTGAGATAGCCGAAGAAAGTTCGAGTATTCGTCAAGAGATAGCAAAAACAATCAGCAGAACAGGTCCTGTTACAGATGTAAAATTGTTACCGGATTTGATGGATTTGATCAAATGGCATTCTAAAGACGTTTCATCCATGGCCTTAAAATCCATTGCCTCAATCGCTATTTCTGCAGAGAAGGGTTGTTTATCAGAAAATGACTGGAAAACCATCATAGAGCGGGCCAAAATTAGTTCTTTATTATACATCCTTGAAAAATATCCAGAGTTCTTCAACCAACAAACAAAATGGGCGAATGCAGCAAAAAGACTTGTTCAACAAATTCAGAAAGAAGCAAATAATTATCCTCGAGATCAGCAGGAAAGTTTTCGCAGGCAAATATGTGATAGCATAGATGGCTATATTGTTCCTCGAAAAAATCCAGCTGCCACAATAGCGGAATATTACGAAATTCTCGCATTTTTAGAAATAGTCCACGATAACCTCCCTCTTTGTCTTAATAGTTTTCGGAAAATAAACTTAAAAGCCAAATATTTTACGTCCTTAAGACAAGCACTTCCTTTAAACAATCCTTTAACGCGAATAATAAGGATGCTCGGTGAAAGCAAGGCTGTAATAGGCGGTTTTAGAGATGTTACTAAAAAAGTGCAGAAGGCGAAGAGCTTTGGTAGGTTGTATGACATAATTGTTGATATAGCAGAAAGAAGACAAAGGGCCGCTTCACAGGAAGTAGCGGGTTTGCTTGAGGTTTTAAGAAACTCAAAAGATATATCCGGTTGGAAAACGAGCGACTGGTCCCGGCTTAATGGTCAAATAGAAAGATATTACTCTTCAGGGTTCAAGGTTCTGACTTGCAACCTATTTAAATATTTTACCGAGCACGAGAACGACCCTATGGTTCTTTCTACGATGAGAGAGGACATTCAACAGCAACTCGGCAATATCGCTTGGGGTGGGTTTATGGGATTTACGGATGAGTTTAAAAAGAAATACGGCATAAGCACCGAGGATGAATTGGCCCTCCTAGCCAAGTATATGCCTGTCTCGAATCTTACGGCAAGGGATTACTCTACCAAATACGAAGAAGTAAAAAAAGTATTGGCGCAGAGAGCCGATAGCCGGAGAGACGAGGTTGATAAAAATCTAAGGAAAATTTTTGTTTTCAGTGGAACAAAAAGCATTATTGCGTATCAACCAGAGGGTAAAGACAGAATCGATAGAGATAAGTTGCATAGGAGACTTTTGGACTATTTGGCAAAAGATATACAGGACCCGCTCAAGACGATAGAGAGATATATACTGGGTTTGGGCAGGGTTGGCATTGAAGATGTTAAAAGGTGCGCCATTGTTTTTGCCGTAGAAAACAGCCAGCTTGAGCGTAATTACTGTGCCGAAATGCCTCAGAATGAAGAGAATATTCAAAGTTGGCTTACAAGATGGCATACCCTAATAGCAGACGCATACAAACATGACGCGTTGGATAGAATAAGACAACTTGTAAGAGGGGCCGTTGAAAAGATAGATGAAAAAAGGTTAAATGAACTTCTCAGTGAAAACAGGATCCCTGAATTTATAAGCATAAAAGACAAAAGAAAACTCCTTAGAGAAGACAATGATATGACGGGGGTTCTAACCGATGAAAAAACATCTTTATCGCAAAAACAGAAAAAACTTTCGGACATATTTCTTAAAAAATGGATGATTTTAATTAAGACCGATGAGATAAATGACCAGGCCTTAATAAGTTCATGGATCAATAGAGGAATAGATAGATTCTCAAGAAAGCTCTTCGATAAAGCAAAAAAGAAGAACCCCTCTTTGAAGCCAACCCGGCAAGAGGTGAAAGGCATAGTGGAAAAGGCACTTCTTGATGCAGGACGGGCGGCGGAAGCAAAAGTAAAGCAGAAGACCGATCTTGACAGAAAAAGACCTATGCTTGCTGACAGGATAAGCCAGAAGTTTTTTGCATTATTTGCTCCGGATATATTCGAGATAGAGAAAGAACTAAGGGGCTTTAAGACGGTTGAAAGAGAAGTCGCTCAGGGCTTTTACACAGGATTCTTTGACGATCTATTGCATCTAATGGGTTTTATGATGACAGGAGTATGTACGTGGGATGAGAGGGATAAACAGGTAGCTGATGCAAAATATCATTTCGGAAAAATAGCGCTTAAGGATTCATCAGGGAGAATCTTAGGCTTAAGCCAGGTTCAGCTTCTTAAATCCGGAATCCAAGGCAGGCCAAGAAAAAAGGGTTCTAAAGGCTGGCGCGTCATAGCGTTACCGGGGACGAATCTCTATCAGGGTAATATCGGTATGGAGAAAGAAAGGGCTATGCTTGCTATATTTGAGACTGCCCAGAGGTTAGCAGAAGAATTAGATATGGAAGGGGCGGTATTGCCGGTCGACCCCAATATACATTCAAATTATCCATTTGAAAAAAGCACAATAAGTCAGCTAGTATCTAAAGGCTGGCTTAAAAAGGTTACTTTGAACGAAGAGGTTAAAGTAACACCCACGAGATATCCTTATAAAGGGGTTTATCTTATAGATATACCTAAAAAAGCTATGTTTCTTACCGCTTCTTCCGCAGAAGATAGAGTAAGAGAAGAGCAGCTTGAAACAGAAAGGCTTCAGGAAAAAGCCATATTCGTTAAAGAAGGATTAGCTGAGATTATCTACGGGAAAGAAATACCGGAATCTGTAGCAACTTCTTTGAAGAAAGAAGTTGAGTCCTTAATCTCAAGCATGCCGCAAGGTTTATTGGAAGATATACACCTCAATGCATCCATTAAAAATATTGTCTTGAGAATAAGAATAGAACCTGACGCAGAGACAAGCCATGTAAACAAAGCAGACGCCGAAATAGAACTTATGGTAGGCAGAGATATATTATACGATGAAAGCAAAGTCGAAACAGTGACATTAGGATATATGTTGTCAGAACTCTTTGCTGCCTTTATCCTGGATGATTACACCAAGTTTAAAGAAAATGCCCCTACAAACGAAAATGCATATTACAAGCTTGAAATTATAAAATCTCTTCTTAGCTATAGGAATTATCTTGCTATATATCATAAAACCATGAATAAATCCACATGGACTAAAGAAAAGTACTTATCCGAAAAAACGCCGGAGGAGATCAAGACTTTATCTGCCCGTTATAACGCCGATCTGGATGGGTTCACCACGGGCTGGAAAAAGATAGGCCAATATAACATCTTCTTCGTCGCCACTAATGATAATGACCCTGATTTTCTGTTGGCAAATTATTTGCATCTTCTGTTCGGTAGAGAGTTTATTACTGAAGAGAATGTATCAAGGCTTATTTACGAGATATCGGGAGTTGATATATGGGACAAACCAAGCCTTGCTGCATTAAGAAATTGTCTTAAAGACTTTGTTCTGCCTGGTAAAGTCCATATAACCGTGGGAGAGCGCCGACAAGAAAAAGAAAAGTTTGATCATTTCGACAATACACAAGTTTCTACCGAACTCAAAACCGCCCTCTTAATCACGGAAAATCGAAATGAATTTTACATTGGTCTTCGCACTCTATTGGAGCTAACTCTGCCCTTGACAATGCAGGATATAAACGATGAAATGACAAGACTTATAGACAAAGATATTTTCTCCTCGCAAAACAGGGAAGAGGCGATCAGAGACACAATATTCGAAATCTTTCGAAGAAGAATAGGCGAAACTGCTTTAGTTCGGTTAAGAGAACAGTTGGTTGACAAATGGTCCGGATGGGTCCCCTATATAGGTATAGACCACCACGACTTACCCGAAGGGGGTAACGCTGATGATTATGGATTTTTGAAATATGTAAGCGAGGACGGGATAGATTATAATCTGGTATTTCAAAGTGGGGAAAACGCTGAAGAACCCCCAGAAATTCATGATTGGGTTGAAGATCTATTTAAAATGAGGCCAAGCGAAAAAAGATCTGAAGATAAAAATCTGTCCCGCGGCAAGGTCAGCGAAATAACCGAAACCCACCCCGCTTTAGACAAAGCCGCCAATGAAGGAAGAATGTTTGCCGTTACACCAGATCAAGTTGACAAAATGCGAGACATGGATGAAGAAGCTTTGGTAGATTTATTTGCCGGTAATCTTGTCAACCTAAGAGCTCTTTCCGAGACAAGAAATAAACTCCTTGAGAAGTTAAATGACCCAATATTCAGAGAAAATCTCCTCAAAGGTTTTCAGCTTATGCGAGAGTCTATAAAAAACCAATCCCTGCCACAAGATCAACCTACCCGCCTCTGTATAATGATGGAAAACGAAGACTTTCCCGCGATAGTATATAAAGACCAATATAACAGCTTACTTGCGCACTCGGGAAGCGGCGAAAAAACAAATACGCCTTATACATCAATATACGCAGGTTATAATTCTTTGCAGACTGCCATAAATACGCGTCAAGAAGATGCCTTCCTGGAGCTAATAACACACGAAACTCGAGATGTTATAAGGGGAAAACACATTGACGAAGAAATAGAAAAAGTAGCCAAATTGTACGACGGCACCTTAGACGTATATGACGTCGGTGAATTTAAGGCTCTCTGGTTTGATGTGTTAAACAAGTTTTTCGAAGAAGGCGCAACTTACAAGATAAAATACGATGCTTCACGATTGAGCCCTTCCCAGGTATCTATAGTAGAGGAATACGCAAAACAGTTAAACAGAAAAACCAGTTCTGAATTTAAAGCCATAGGCTGTTCAAGTTCTAACGGCTCCGAAGAAGCGCTGATTAACGTTTACAAGGAGGATAAGGCAGGGAATGCTAAAGGGGAAGGGCATGTGGATGTTGATATACCAGAAGGATACAGCGTCAAACAATACATGCTAAGGATAGCGGGCATGGTGAACTTGGCCCTTGCCACCGCAAACATCGAAGATAAGCAATCCGGAGAAAAGGCCGGATCTATATTAGGTTTTATCAAAAGGCAGTGCCGGCTCATAGTCGGAAGCGGAATAACTGTTCCGAAAAGCCTATCAGAGTTAGTGGAATTCATAAGGAATCTCCCGCTACCCGAAGTATACAGAATGCCCACTGAAAAGATTGAAGAGTACAACCGAAGCGCCAGGAAAGCCCTCATATCGGCGTAAGAGACAAATACGGGGTCAGGTCTTCACATTTGACAAAACTGGAAAAAAATAAAGAAATGTCAAATGTGAAGACCTGACCCCGTAAACGTTGTGACCCCGTAAACGTTACGCAGGACTGTGCAACTGAATTCGCTTGCAAATTTATGCGTTATAGGGTATATTCAACGGAAACAGGAAAAACAATGGAAAAGAAAAAGTTGCTCGTGGGTATAACATGAAAAGATCCACAGCGTTCTTTTTATTTTTTATTTGTGTCTTTGTTTCTTCAAACGTCAAGGGATTTTCAGATTCGGGCTATGCCACCTCTCCAAAGAAAAACGACAAAGATCGGATACGCGTGGAAGTAAGGGGGGCAGGTATCTTTTTTTGATCGCAGCAGTGATTTTCAAATTGCAAATACCGGTGATGGGTCCGCTAGTATTTTTCGGCGAAATGGCAACGAATCCCACCTTTCTTATGGAATGAATAAGTGGGGCGGCGGATATGGGATCGATGTGCTAGTGCCAAACAAAGAGCTGGTTGACATTCAAGTCTCGTTCGAGCAGTCTTTTATGTCAGGAAGGCAGAATGATTTAGTGCCTGGAACCGGCGCAGGGCTTTTGACGTCAATGGCTTTTATCGATGGAAAACGTCGTGGTCCCCAAAACACATATGGTTTTTTTATCAGCGCAGCTACGGTAGCGGGGAATAATACACCGGGAGAAGTTAATCTAAAATACACACTTAATCATTGCATGATATCGTTAGCGGCAGTTCGCAATCTTTGGAAACGGGATCCGGTGACGGTGGATTTATTTGTAGGTCCGTCATATGCCGCTTTCTTGCAGGAATATTTATTCAAAACCAGGGGTAATGAGTTTAGCACAACTACGGAAACCACTTCGTGCACCAAAGAAGAGTTAAACGATTATCTTTTTGGTGGACAAATTGGTATTAAAGGAAAAATGAATATTTGGAAGAGGTTTTTTCTTTCACTTAGACAGGACTTCGGTTTTTTCGCTCGACACAGCCGCTTTTATGGCACGCAGGACATCGTAAATGCGGGTGGAAATCCGCCGTCCGGCGGTTTTGGCGGTTTGAACACTCTTATCAGAACCCGTGATTTTGATACCGATTTTGCATCGCGTTTTACCAGCAATGCGGCTCTTGGTTATGATTTTGCTGATTGGATATCAATAAAGGTTTTTTACGAATTTGACATGTGGCTTAATCTAACACACATTGACAATATCGTTGTTTCAAGTGATTTAACAAGACGAGGCGATAATGCTACCCGGATCAGGGGGGACGACCTTCACTGCAACATGATTGGCGGGTCTGCGGTTATCAGATTTTAGTTCCCCAAACCCCGTGCCATTCCTGCCTGTTGTATAATCTCGGTATAATCTCGGGACGGTTTTCACCGCAAACCCACACCTGTCCCAACCAAATAATCCCGGTTAAGACAGATATGGGGTCAGGTCTTCACATTTGACAAAATTGAAAAAAAATAAAGAAATGTCAAATGTGAAGACCTGACCCCGTAAACGTTAGGTGAGCTTGCCAAACCCCTTGCAATTCTTTCCCGTTGTGGTACAATTATCGTCTGAATCACGGGGCCATCCGCCTTCGCCGGCGGAGAAGCTCATAGAAGGTACGCCACGGCGAGATTGGCCTGCAGGCAGAAATTCATAGTAGGGGCCATAGCTTCCCGCCGCATTTCATGGGCGGGACTTCGGCGCGTATCGTAAAACAAGACGCCTTCGCAATTTTGTTGTGCCAAAGAAGAAGTTCATTGATGTGGGGCCATAGCTCAATTGGTTAGAGCATCTGACTCATAATCAGAGGGTTCATGGTTCAAGTCCATGTGGCCCCACCACCATAGAATAACGAGTAGATATGGGCACATGGCTTAGCTGGTTAAAGCGCTGCCCTCACATGGCAGAGATCGAAGGTTCAAATCCTTCTGTGCCCACCAGATTGACAAATAGCTTAGGAGTATAATAAATATGCAGGAAACCATAAAAATGCTGATAGAGTTGCAGCAGTTTGACAGTGTATTATTTGAGAAAAAAAAATTGATGGACGATATTCCGAAAAAAATGCAAGAACTTGACGCGATGCTGGAAGAAAAATCGACGAACCTCAGGATAATGGAAGAAGAGTCGAAAAAGCTGCTGATAAGTCGCAAGGAAAAAGAAGGGGATCTTAAGGCAAAGGAGGAAGCCGTAAAAAAACATCAGGCGCAGCTGTACCAGGTGAAAACAAATCAGGAATACACGGCGCTCGAAAAAGAGATAGGAAGCGTGACAGCCGACAGCTCGCTTCTCGAAGAAGAAATTATTACTCTTCTTGATCGGGTGGATGAAATCAAGAAAAAGATCGCAAAAGAAAAAGAAATCCTCGATGAAGAGAGGAAGAAAGCGGACGCGGAAAAAATGATGATGGAAAGCCAGCGCAAAGCGGCGGAGGCGGAGTACGAAAATCTGAGCGGCAAACGGAAAGAATTTGCTTCTAAAATCAA
>Ga0180433_10012329_pt1 | contig 10009 bp, 8 predicted proteins | sample SS_ome_8_FD_132980 | JGI IMG/M metagenome (GOLD analysis project Ga0180433, IMG submission 132980) | Hypersaline lake sediment archaeal communities from the Salton Sea, California, USA - SS_1_D_1 metaG | ecosystem: Environmental > Aquatic > Non-marine Saline and Alkaline > Hypersaline > Sediment...
GAAGGTGATGATGATGATGAAAGAGAACCTCCTGGTCCTGGAGGTGGTGGTGAAGGTGAAGGAGAGGGCGAAGGTGAAGAGGAAGAGGAGGAAGAAGAGGAAGAGGAAGAGGAAGAGGAAGAGGAAGAAGAGGAAGAAGAGGAAGAAGAGGAAGAAGAAGAGGAAGAGGAAGAGGAAGAGGAGGAAGAAGAGGAAGAAGAGGAGGAAGAAGAGGAAGAAGAGGAAGAAGAGGAAGAGGAGGAAGAAGAGGAAGAGGAGGAAGAAGAGGAAGAAGAGGAAGAAGAGGAGGATGATGAGCTTTATGATGATGAGGAGATTGATCCTGTTTATGATGGTGAACCTGATGATGACGATGACGATTTTCCTAGCCAAGTAGAGATCTGTTTAGAATATGACCCTGATGATCCTGATAGTTATCCACCAGATGAAAACAATAACGGAATTTCAGATAATTGGGAAAGTGCTTTTGAAGATACTGCACCAATAGATAATGGGTATTTAGATACAGATTCAGATGGTCTTTCAAATTATATGGAAGGGTTGTTTGGAACTAATCCACTAAATCCAGATACAGATAATGATGGACTTTTTGATGGTGAAGAATATTTTGACTACCGAACTGATCCTTGTGAAGAACAACAGGAGGAAGACTATATTCCACCTCTTAGAATTACAAACTATGCCGGTCCTGCATGGGGCGAAAGAATTGGATCAACCAGTTCAGGACCTAGTGCTCCATTTTTTAAGGGAACAAACGAACCGGGTACTTGTGTACTATTAATAGCTATTGATGAATGTAATAATGAGTTAATTTTAGGTAAGACTGAAGTTGCTGATAATGGCAAATGGGCTTTAACTTCACAACAAAGACTAGCTAGTGGTGATTATCTTGTTTATGCTCTTGAGATAGATTGTGATTTGGAAAGTTTTGATGACATTTTAAATGCTCAAGTTTATAAAGAATCCCCTCCACAGTTAATTGAGGTTGATACAAGATTCTTACTTGATAAAGTAATTATTACCAAGTTTGATGATATAGATATTGATCCGACTTTTGAGATACAAGATTTAGAAATTGTTATTGAAAACGGTAAACCTTTACTTAGAGGAAGGACGACTTATGGAAGTGAAGTTGTTGCTACGTGGCAAAGTGTAATTTTAACGTCCTTACTTTTAACAGATACGGTTGAAGGTGAGTTCGAAACTTTTCCTCCAGAACCTTTACCGGATGGTGACCATAGTGTAACTGTTTATGCGAAACGTCTTGAAGATGATGTTATTTCTGAGCCAGAGACATTGTATTTTAGGATTGAGAAAGGTGAACTTGTTGAAATATTAGCTCCAACCGAAGGCTACTTGTGTAGAATTATAATGTTGTCTATTGCTGGATTATTTATCTTAATAGCTCTAATAATTATAATTCAATATATTAGAAAAGTAGTTCAAGATTATTCTAAAAAGAATAAATCCAGAAAAGGATCTATTACAATTAATTAAAAACGTTTTCATATCAGCTGCTTGTTGGAGCTCTTAGATCTTAGCTGCTTGACTAGCTTGGCTACTAGATCTCCCGGAGAGCCCCAACTATAGTTTAATGAGCAGTGGCAATTAATAACTCCTTATTAGTCCTGTTACAACTCCTTGAATAATCAGCTCTGTTAAAGGGTATATCTTTTTATATCTTTTATTTTCCGGTTTCAAGTAAGGCTTTTTTCCTCTTTTTCTAACAAATCTTTTCACTGTATTTTCATTATCAACAAGAGCAACAACAATATCATTATCTCTTGGTCCCATTGAACCTGATGCAATAATAATATCGTTATGATAAATTCCTGCATCGACCATACTGTCCCCTCTTACTCTCAATAAAAATGACTGTTTTTGATCTTTAATATTATCTGCTCCAATATCCATCCATGCTTGCACATATTCATCTGTCATTATTGGACCACCTGCCGGAATAAAACCAAGCAAAGGTAATGAACTCGTTTTTGCTTGAAGTTTTTCCTGGATTTTTTGAAGTGGTTTGATACCTCTTGGGGTATCATCTTTTTCAATAAATCCTTTTTCTTCCAAAGCTTTTAGATGTTTCAAGATGCTGTTGTCTGAACTTACTTGAAAGAACTCTTTCATCTCCTTAATTGTTGGAGATTTACCATTATTGAGTTGATATTCTTCAATAAAGTTTAGAACAGCTTCTTGTTTTTCGGTTAATATTTCCATAGTTTTTTTTGGTTTAAATTTTTTGTACTTCCAATATAGGTGAGTATTTACTCACCGTCAATATTTTTTTAAAAAAGTTTCTTGACCAAAGTTAGATTTCTATTTCTTCTTTATCTTTATTGGATTTTTACCTTTCTTATCATCTTTTCTCCCATAATAAGCAAAACTTAAGGCAATAATAACACCTACAATTAATATAAGTGGAATAATATCATCTTCATTTTCACCTTCATTATTTTCCGGGTACAACTCTTCCGGAGGCTGATTTATAAACTCAATCCCTCCATTTACAATTTCTGTATTGTTTTTATAAACTTTTATTTTTGAACCTGGTGCAATCAAGTCATACCAAACAACACCTCCTGTTATCTCATCTCCTTTCCCGCTACAGTTATAAGTTAATGTCTGAGCTTCCCCAATATGATCACTATTCCAACTTCTCTCAACAGACTCAATAACCAAAATTAAGTAACATGTATATTGTTTAAACTCTAAATAGTCGCTTTTTTCAACAATCCCCACAACAACATCTTCTGCATCATTTCGGATTTCGTTATAAACATAATCAGGTAAATCCGCATACACCACTCCAAAATTCAGAAAAAGCAGAAAACTACAAAGCGAAATTTTTACAAGGTTTTTCATACTTACATCTTATATAATTTTATTAATTTTAGCTACTTTCCATTTCACCTAAAAACATTGCCCCCAGTAGGAATCGAACCTACATCTAGGGCTTAGGAGTCCCTTGTTCTATCCATTGAACTATGAGGGCTAATTTTTTCGGAGTCAAAATCCTAAGAAAAATAACTTATCCAGTAATCGGTTTTAAAACCGTAAATTCCATTCTATCATCAGGAAGTTCTGAAACAGATTTTATTTCAAACTTGCTCTCCTCTTTCACATCTGTAACTCCCACCTCTTTCAAGAATCTTTCGTTTGTATCTATATCAACAGTATTTCCATCTGTTTTGTAATGCATTGGGATTACAACTCTTGGTTCAATCTGTTCAATTACCTCAACAGCTTTTTTGTAATCTATTGTAAATTTTCCTCCAACAGGCACCAAAAGCACATCAACATCTCCAATTGCTTCTGTAAGTTCACTAGTTAGCTTATGACCAAGATCTCCAAGATGACAGACCTTAACATCATCAATTTCAATTACATAAATTATATTTTTACCTCTTTTTTCAGCATCTTTTCCTTCACTTTTTGAATAATGAAAAGCTTCTAACCCCAATACACTAACATTTTTCCTTTCATACTCTCCAGGCCAGTCTATAACCTTTACATCCCCATTTACAGCCTCAACATTGTTATGATCCTCATGTCCATGACTTACTGTCACAATATCTGCAGTTAGCTCAGGAAGTTTTAGACCAACATCTTTATATGGGTCTGTAACAACTGTTGCATTCTTCCCTTTTAATGTAAAACATGAGTGTCCATGCCAAATTATATCCATTTTTCTTTTTAAATTATTGATTAAGCAGCATTTATTGTAGCTAAAAATGAAGATTTTTGGAAGTTTTTCTATTTATGATATAAATATTATTGAAAAAAATTTTTTTATGAAAAAGAAAAATAACAATTGGTGGAAGGTTCATGTAGTTATGGCAACTGTTACGTTTATTGTAACTTTTTCCCTGATTGTGAGTTACAATCTGACGATTAATGAGTTGAAAGCTGAAATTAGAGCTGAGCCTGCCGATGAAATCACTAATAACGAGGTCATCAATAACGTTTTGCTTATTAACAGGTTAGAAAAAAGCATGATTGAGGAAAAAATTGCTGATAGCACAGAGTATTTGTTGCGGGTTTTGGATGAGACTTACGGAGGAGCGCATAAATATTATTATGCTACAAATGACAGCTTTGAAGAACGGTTGCATACAATTTATACATCTTCTCTGGTTTATACACTTCTAAAGATTTATGACTACAATAATGATGAAAGGTTGCTGACATATATTGATGATGCGGTAGAGTTTATTTTATCTATGCAAAATTTACATACTGCCGATAAGTCTTATGGGGCTTTTCATTACTCTTTTTATACTGATTCCGGGAATAAAGAGGACAAGTTTGTGGTTGGGACCTCTTCAAAAACTATCTATACATTGATTGAGATTTATAATAGAACTCAGAATGAAGAGGTTTTGAATTCAGCTGTTTTGGCTGCAGATTGGCTTTTAACAATGCAGAAGGAAGACGGAAGTATGACCCCGTATATTAAAAAGCTAAACGGAGAGTGGAAAGATACAGGAAAAGAGTCACATTTATATAATGGTCAGGTTTTGTCGGCTTTTTCGAGGATGTATAAAATGACTGGAGATAAAAAATATTTAAATGGGGCTGAGGAAATTGCGGACCGGACTTTGGAAAAGGTTGAGATGGAGGGTTGTTATGTGGGTGATGATTATAGGGATCCGAATCCTGTTTCCAGCTCTTGGGTGATTTTGTCTTTGTATGACTATTATTTGGCTTTGGATGCTATTGATGATGATAGTTATGAGGGGAAATATGGTAAGAATTTCGTAAAGAAAACAGTTCTGGGGTGTAGTTTTGATATTTTGGATAGACAGATTGATGATCCTACGAATTTACAGGTTCATGGAAGATGGGATGGTTCATTCTCAACAAGTGGTAATGGTTGGATGAATGAGGTATTGAGCGATGTTTACTTTTTCTGTAAAGACCAGGATGGAGGAGAGTCTTGTGACAAATTTAAAGATGCGATGATTGGAGTTACTAGGTGGCTGACTCAGTTTACATATGGTGAATTAAATAGTGTAGGGCTGCCAAACCCTGAAATGGCAAATGGTGGTTTATTTTGGAATAGAGAGGATAAGTATATAAGAACCGATTCAGTTTGTCATGGAGTTAATGCTTTAGTGAATATGATTGATGAGTATGAGGATGGGGTGCTTTTAAAGATTTAGGTTTGAAAAATCCTTTATAAAATTCTAAAGTAAAATCAGATAACTAATAAAAATTATATGGCGACTATACAAAAACTTTATGCTCGTGAGGTTTTGGATTCACGAGGAAATCCTACTGTTGAGGTAGAAATTTATACTGAGGATAAGATGGCGAGGGCTATTGTGCCAAGCGGGGCTTCAACCGGAGTGCATGAAGCGTGTGAGCTGCGTGATGGAGGTGAAAGGTATGGAGGAAAAGGGGTGATGAAAGCTTGTGACAATGTGAATACTGTTATTAATGATGAATTAAAAGGTTTTGATGTTTTTGATCAGGAGGGACTTGATAAAAAACTGATTGAGTTGGATGGAACTGATAATAAGACCAAGTTGGGTGCGAATGCGATACTTGGTGTGAGTTTGGCTTGTGCAAGGGTGGCCGCAATGGAAAAGGATCAACCACTTTATAAATATTTAAATCCTGAAGCTACTCTTCTTCCTACCCCAATGATGAATATTATGAATGGTGGTCAGCATGCTGATAGCGGTCTTGATATCCAGGAGTTTATGATTATGCCGGTGGGGGCTTCTTCTTTTAAAGAAGCGCTGCGGTATGGTTCTGAAATTTTCCAGACTCTAAAAAAACTTTTAAAAGAACAAGGACTTTCTACTGCTGTTGGGGATGAAGGGGGATTTGCACCTAACCTTCCATATAATGAAAAAGCTTTCGAACTGATTCTCCAAGCAATTGAAAAAGCAAATTACAAACCTGGTGAAGATATTTTACTGGCTTTAGATGTAGCAGCTTCTGAATTTTATGAAGATGGGAAATATAATATTAAGATTGAAGGTGAACCTCAGCAGTTAACCAGTGAGGAGCTTGTTGGTTTTTATGAAAAATTGGTAGATAAGTATCCTTTGATTTCTATTGAAGATGGTTGTAATGAGGATGATTGGGATGGATTTAGAGCTCTTTATGAGAAAGTTGGTAGCAAAGTGCAGCTGGTGGGTGATGATCTTTTTGTAACTAATACAAAAAGAATTGCAGAAGGGATTGAGAAAAAAGTGGCTAATTCAGTTTTAATTAAGTTAAATCAAATTGGGACTTTAACAGAAACTGATAATGCGATAAAGATGGGAAATGATGCCGGATGGACTTCAATTGTTTCGCATAGAAGTGGAGAGACTGAAGATACAACTATTGCCGATTATGTGGTAGCTAGAGAAACTGGGCAGATTAAGACAGGATCATTATCGAGGACTGATCGGATTTGTAAATATAATCAGTTACTTCGGATTGAAGATGAGTTAGGGGATAAGGCACGATATTTAGGGAAAGGAGTTTTTAAGGTTTAATTATTTAAAAATATGAATATTGAGGAAAATTTAAAAAAAGTTAAGGATGCAGCCAGAGTTGTTGCAAACTTATCTACTGAGGCTAAAAATAATGCACTCTCAAAGATTGCATATGTCCTAAAAGAAAATATGGATGAGATCATGGAAGCGAATCAAAAAGATATGATTAGAGGTGAAGAGAAAGGACTTGGATCAAAGTTGGATCGGCTCAAACTTACACCTGAAAGGATTCAGGGGATTATTGATGATCTAAATAATGTAGTTTCTTTGGAAGATCATGTTGGGCAGATTATTGATGAAAAAACTCGACCGAATAAGCTGCAGATTCAGCGTGTGAGAGTTCCGCTGGGAGTAATTGGAATAATTTATGAAGCAAGACCTAATGTTACGGTTGATGCTGCGTCACTGTGTTTAAAAAGTGGCAATGCGGTCGTTTTGAAAGGCGGTTCTGATGCTTTGAATTCAAATCGGGTTTTGGTGAAGTTGATTAAGGAAGCTTTAAAAGAGAGTGAAGTTCCTGAAGATGCTGTTACTTTAATTGATACTGAGGATAGGGAAGCGGTTGGTGAGCTTTTGAAAATGAGAGATTATATTGATGTGATAATTCCTCGAGGTGGAAAAGGGTTAATAAATTTTGTGATTGAAAATTCTGAAATTCCGGTAATTGAAACCGGTGCATCTGTGGTGCATATGTATATAGATAAAGAGGCTGATTTAAAGAAAGCGGTTGATTGTGCTGTTAATGCGAAGACTCGGCGAGTTTCTATCTGTAATGCCTTGGATGTTGCTGTTGTTCATAAAGATATTGCTGAAGAGTTTATACCACTTTTGGCAGAAAACCTATTAACGCTGGAAAAATCTGTTGAGGTTCGGGCTGACAGTCGATCTTTTGAACTTTTAAAAGATAAGTATGAAAATTTAACAGAAGCAGAGGCACAGGATTTTGATACTGAGTTTTTAGATTATATTTTGTCGATTAGAGTTGTTGATAGTTATGAGGAAGCGCTGGATCATATATATAGACACAGTTTGAAACATTCCGAATCTATAATTACTGAAAATGTAGAAACTGCAGATAAGTTCTTGAAGGAAGTGGATGCAGCTTGTTGTTTTGTAAATGCCTCTACTCAGTTTTCAGATGGGGCGCAGTTTGGATTGGGAGCTGAAATCGGTATTTCTACACAAAAACTACATGTTAGGGGACCTTTTGCACTTGAAGGACTGACCACTTTTAAGTGGGTGATAAGAGGTGATGGGCAGACGAGGCCGTAAATCAGCTTAATTTTCAGGTTAAATTCTGGTATAATTAATAGATGTAAAAGATAAAAATAAAATTAAAAATGAAAAGTCTGAAGAAAATTAACAACGTATACAAATCCCCAGAGGTACAAGAGGCACCTGATAAAGAGAAGGTGGCTCTAAAAAAGGCAAATGAAAAATTATCAGATAAAGAGTTGTCTACTTTAATGGATTTGGTTGTTACAAAGACTCAAGCTGAGATGTCTGATGCTTTTGATTTTTTTCTCAAACAGTGGAAAAAAGGATCTATTATTACTGCTGAAGGAAGAGTTGATATTAGCACAAAAGCTAAGAAAACAGCTTTCATAAAAGATCAGTATGAAAAAGCTCAAGCAAAAGTTGTAAATAGAGATGCAGAGTTTTCAAAAGAGTATGGAAAGATTGAGTCAACATCTGAAGATGTAATGAGACAGTTACTTTCAGATATAGATTTTTTACATTCAGAAGAGATCAAAGATAAGAAAACTTATGCTGCTGAATATAAATTACTTAAAGGAAGGGAGAAAATTACGAAAAGTTCAAAAATTGCCATGGAAAAACTTGGAGTGCAGACTGCAGAACATATTGTTTTTGATAAAGATGGTAAAAGTGTAAAAAGAATTGAAACTCCTCCAACTCAGTTTAAACATTTTAAGGAGTATGTAACAGAAGCAATTGGAAGACCACCATCCAAAGAAGATTTGAAAGTTGCAGAAGAAATAAAGAATCAGTATGCAGTATCTATGTTTGTAGATATAAAGGGTAATTTAAAAGAAAATGCAAAACCAAAAACTCAAGAAGAGTTAAAAGCTAAACGAAAATTTGCATACACCAAAGAAGGTCGACTAACAAAACTTCCAGGCAAGGATGAAAGTCGAATTTCATTTCTTGTTGATAGTCCTGAACATCCGGTTTTTGCAGAAATTAAAGAGCAATTAAATGCCGAGGTTACTGATAATTTGGATGATTTCGAAACAGCTTTGGATAGCAGGAAAGCTATTAAACTTGTTTATAACCGTGAAGAGTTACCAATTATTCTTAAAAAGAAAAGGGGGGAAAGTGAAAACATTATGGTTTCAATGGGTGTTGGTGAATATAAACAAGAGTTTGAGGCTGACAAATATTCAGCTGGAATTTTATTTGAAAAAAACCAAACAGATCCTGAAGATATGCCGCTACTATTTGCTCTAGGTATGGATTATGGGGAACTTACTGAAGATAGTGGTGCATCTATCTATTTTGCAAATAAGATTTTATTAAAAGATACATATGGTAAAATGGCAAATGAGATGTTTGCTTAGATTTCTGACCATATGTTTGAGAAAATTAAAAAACAGGATATTAAAAAAATATTTCCTATTCGAGCTGAGGATTCGCACAAGGGGGATAATGGCAGGATGATTATTGTTGGTGGGAGTATAGATTATTACGGTGCACCGGTATTAAGTGCGCTTGGGGCTTTATATAGTGGGGTGGATTTGATTTATATGTTTGTACCGGAATGTAATTTTGAGGTAACCAGGAGTATTTATCCGGATTTTATTGTTAGAAAATTTTCCGGGGATTATTTTAATTCGGAGGCGATTCCGGAGATTTTGGATATGTCTGAAAATTGTCAAAGTTTGCTGATTGGGCCGGGTGTAAGTGATCATGAAGGGGTGCTGGATAGTGTAGCTGAATTAGTTGGTAAGTTGAAGATCCCAACAGTTTTGGATTCTGAAGCTATTCAGGTGTTGAAAAGAAGTGAAATGCAGTTTAACCAGGAGGTTTTGGTCACTCCTCATACCAGAGAGTTTGAAAAGTTGATGGACCAGACTCATGGCTTTAAAGATGAAGAGGAGAAGATTACTTTTTTAAAAAATGGTGCGAGAAAGTTTAATGTAAATATTTTACTTAAGGGGCAGTACGATCTTATTTGTACACCTGCTCAGGATATTTTTGTGAATGAAACCGGGAATCCGGGGATGACAGTTGGTGGAAGTGGTGATGTTTTAAGCGGTTTGATTTCTGGGTTGATTGCACAAGGGGTGAATGTAGATAAAGCCTGTATGATAGGGACTTATGTTCATGGACAGTCTGGTGAGAATCTTTTTAGGCAAAAGTTTTATTCGTATAGTGCTACAGATTTGGCTTTAGAGATTCCTTTTACTATTAATCAGTTGATGCAGTAGTTATGCAGTTTAATAATCTCATTAAGTATCAGAATATTGTCCAGCACCGAGTTTTTTCTA
>Ga0180433_10012330_pt1 | contig 10009 bp, 6 predicted proteins | sample SS_ome_8_FD_132980 | JGI IMG/M metagenome (GOLD analysis project Ga0180433, IMG submission 132980) | Hypersaline lake sediment archaeal communities from the Salton Sea, California, USA - SS_1_D_1 metaG | ecosystem: Environmental > Aquatic > Non-marine Saline and Alkaline > Hypersaline > Sediment...
ACCGTCCAGCCTGATAATGTAACTGTCCTCACCTGATAACCCGGAAAGAGTATCCTTCAGGCTGACTGTAATGACAGGAGTGGTGACAGTAATGGTTTCTTCCCTCCCCGGTCTGACAAAATCGATTTCCGGAGCAACTGTATCCTGTAACAAAGTATAACTGCCAAGTTCATATGACCATCCAGTAATACAGTTATCTGCCTGGTTTTTACCTATAAAGGAAAAACCATTTTCATTCACTTTATAGATTGCAGTTTTATTCCGTATGTTTTCAGAAAGTGCATAATCAAATTTTATTTCTACAGGGTTTTTTAACGGTACTGTTTTCGGAAAAACATTGTACTGATACCCATTTATACAATCAGGATGGTCAGATTTTATTTTTTTTAAATATGCTTTTATATTCTGATATAAACAATTATCCGGGAAATGAATACTGCATACATTGTCCAAAGAATAAAGACGAGATGATGTATTCTTCAATACCGAATGGATCATCAATGTATCTGTAAATACGGTCTTGTACACCGAATCCTTAACTATATCAGCATTAATTATCAGAATTCCAGAATAATCTTGTTCAAGAGGTAAAACACCACAATATCTGCCGGTTCGATTCCTGGACAGTAAAAAGGAAGAATTCTTCCAGGGATTCATTTCAATTCTTATCCGGGGTTTTTCTGATACAATATTTGTATTCAAAAAAGAACAATAAAGGTGATCCCTGATTATTTCTTTATAAAAAATATCACTTGTTGTATCACCTGTATTAGTACCATTGAAAGTGGTATCAGTGTCTGATATATATGGAGATACATCTGGAAGGTCATTATTGTTTAATATTCCGGTTACCACAGAGAAATTATTATAAAAATCAGAAACAATTAATTTTATTGCATGTAATCCCGGAACAAGAATAACTGAACCATCATCCATGACACTAATTCTTTTCTTATGGGATAATTGAATATTCCTGCAATTTACAATTCCGGCTCTTTTCTCCTTGAAATAATAAAAATCAAGCAGATTGCCATGAGTGCGGTAAAGATTATGGAAATATCCTTTCCCCAGTTTCATAAGTCGGAAATTTCTGTCTAAAAATATCTGGCGGGTATGGTCAAAAGAAAGACTGTCATATTTAGTGGAAAAAACTATGGTATTATCTATTAATAAAGTTATTCTGTAAGGTGCAAACTTATTATCAGCTCCGTCAGCCATATCAAATGTTGACAGGGAAAATCCTATTTCTCCTTTACAAAACACCGTATCTTTTAAGATATAATGATCTCTTCTTTCTGATAAGACCGGAATAATTTGTGAAATATAATCTCCATTTACCTGAGCTCCGCCTGACAGAGGAGTAACAGCAACAGACGTGACCGTAGGAGAAATAGTATCTTTAATTCTAAATCCGGTAATAAAAGGATTGACCGGATTATTGTATTTATCTCTTATCTCGAAATGGAGATGAGGTACTTCAGTTCCGCTTCTACCAGTATAGCCGAGCACCTCCCCCTTCATTACTGTTAATTCTCCTTCGGGAAACTGTTTATCAATTCTGTACCTTCCTGATCTTTCCTGTTCATGTATTACAATGGTTTTAAATCTCGGAGAAAAATCTGAAAGATGTGCATATACTGCTCTGGTGCCATTATGAAGTTTCAGGTATAACACCCGGCCGTATCCGTAAGGAGAAGTTCTGATTCGTATAATTGATCCATCATCTACTGCAAAAATTTTATATCCTGAAGCAGCCCAGGTCTTAATATCGATGCCGGAATGAAAATGCCCGGGACGGAACTCACAAAAGGTTGAGGTGATAAGATGACTGGCATCTGTCGGCCACAATAAATCTTGTGAATATGATAAATTAGCAATCCTTAAAAACAGAATAATAAAAAGAAAACTTCTATAAAACAATTTACATTTACCCTAAATTAAAATTATTATTAATACTAAATCCAGATTCATAAATCCAGATGTTACAGTGTTTTGATTATTTTTGATATATGTTATTTATTTTTCTTCGTGTTCTTCGTGAACTTCGTGGTTTTAAAATTTTTATATTATAAATATTAATATATTTTTATATCTAGTCAATATAGGAATAATACTTTGATATAGACTTTTCACAGTAAATATATATATTACTAATATAATATCCGAACTTCACAATTACATAGCTTCTTGAATTCCTCAGCATCTTCCATGGATCCAACCACAGTTCCGTAATGCAGAGGAACTGCTACTTGTGGCTTTATATCCTCTGCTGCCTTGGCAGCCTGTTTAGCATTCATAGTATAGGTGCCTCCAACCGGCAGAAAAGCAACATCTGCGTTTATTTTTTTCATTTCAGGTATTCTGTCTGTATCTCCGGAATGATAATAAGAAATATCATTTATCTTCACTATATAGCCAACATAGTTTTTCTTTTTTGGATGAAATTTTTTCTTGATATTATACGCAGGAACTGCTGTAATATCTATCCCTTTTACTGTTATTGAGTCACCAGGATTTATTTCTTTTACATTTCCACTCACTCCTTCTATTGCTGTAGATGGAATGACAATAACTGTATCTTTTTTTTGTATTTTCTTAATATCCTGAAGAGAAAGATGATCATAATGATCATGAGTTATTAATATGATATCTGCCTTTTCAGTATCAGATATTTTATAAGGATCAATATATATGACTAAATCATTTTTAATCTTCACTGAAGCATGACCCAAACATTCAACATTTTCCAGCATTCTCTCCTCCCCTCTTCATTATTAGAGATTTTTAATTTCGTTTAGCAAAACAGGAATTATCTCATTTTCTTTAATTTTTCTGATAACTTTACCTTTTTTAAATAAAAGAGCACTCTTTTTTCCACAAGCGACTCCGATATCAGCCTCTCTGGCCTCTCCCGGTCCGTTAACTGCACATCCCATGACTGCTACTGTTATTGGTCTTTTTTCATGGGCCAGTTGTTTATCAAGTTCTTCCACCAATGGGATCAGATCAACCTGTATACGTCCACAGGTCGGACAGGAAATTATATTTACTCCATGTCTGCGGAGCTGCAAAGATTTGAGTATCTCAAATCCGGTGCGGATTTCTTCAGTCTGGTCTCCGGTAAGAGACACCCGTATTGTATCACCTATACCTTCCGAGAGAAGTGAACCAATTCCTACAGAAGAGTGTACAATACCTCTTTTAGGTATTCCTGACTCAGTTACTCCCAGATGTAGTGGATAGTCTGTTTTTTCTGAAAATAACTGGTTAGCGAGAATCATCATTTTGACATCCGATGCTTTCAGAGAAACGACAATATCTTTAAAATCAAATTTCTCAAACAATTGGATATAATTAAATGCACATTCCGCCAGTCCCTGAGCAGTAACACCATTGTATTTTTGTATAATATCTTTAGGTAAAGAACCACTGTTTACTCCGATTCGTATAGGTACTCTTTTCTCTTTTGCCTTATCGATTATTTTTTTAATCCTTTGCTCAGAGCCAATATTTCCCGGATTAATTCGAATTTTGTCTGCACCGTTTTCAAGAGCCTGTAAAGCTAACCGGTAATTGAAATGTATATCTGCCACAATAGGGATAGAAATATCTTTCTTTATATCTTTTAATGCTAAAGCTGACTCCCAATCTGGCACAGCAACTCTGATTATATCGCATCCGGCTTTTTCTAAATCTGAAATCTGTTCTACTGTTTCTTTTACATTGCTGGTTCTTGTACTGGTCATAGACTGAACAGTAATCGGCGCATTTTCACCAACTGGAACATCACCAACCATGACTTTTCTAGTTAATTTTCTTGATATTTTTTCTTTGAAGTTTTTCAAGTCTTTTATCTTTCTGTCAGTCAGCGTTAAAAATTTAGAATAATTTATCCGATGTTTGGATAATATAGAATTATGTACTCTTCATGATATTCAAAAATCGAATCCTAATAAGCACGGGCAAACACAACTCTTTGCCTGCTTTTCTTACCACACAGGATACATTTTCCTTCACTTGAAGTTGCATTATCCAGAGGAATACAACGTATGGTGACACCAAGTTCATCGTTTATCTTGTTCTCACATTCTTGACTGCCGCACCAGTGGGATAAAGCAAATCCTCCAAATATTCCTGAAGTACTTTTTTTATCTGAAGTAAAATATTGTTTAAAAGAATTATAGTCATTAATTTCTATGGTATGTTCCTCTCTGAGCAATCTGGCTCTTTCAAAAAGTTCGTTCTGAATGCTGTCAAGTACATCTGTAATTGTATCTATAAATACATTTTTTTTCTGGCTATATCTTTCTTTACGGCTCCTGTCTCTTCGGGCAACAAAAACATTATCATCTTTTATATCCCTGGGTCCAATTTCAAGAATTATAGGCACACCTTTTTTAGTCCACTCCCAGCTTTTCTCACCAGCATTTCTATCTCTTTTATCCAGATTTACTCGTATATTATTACCGGAATACTGTTGGTTTTGCAGTTTTTCTACCACCTCACTACAATAAGAAAGAACTTTTTCTTTATCGCTCTCTTTTTTTATGATTGGTAACACCACTACTTGTGTCGGCGCCAGACGGGGAGGCAGACACATACCATTATCATCACCATGAACCATGATCATTCCGCCAATTAATCTGGTTGATACTCCCCAGGAGGTTGTCCATACATAGGATAAATTCCCTTTTTGATCCTGAAACTGAATATTCGAAGCTTTGGCAAAATTTTGACCCAGAAAATGGCTTGTTCCTGACTGAAGTGCTTTTCTGTCCTGCATCATCGCTTCAATACATAAGGTCTTCACTGCACCTGGAAATCGTTCATTTTCTGTTTTTTCTCCGGTCAATACCGGTATGGCCATATAATTCTCAGCAAAATCTTTATATATGTTTAATATGGTTAAGGTTTCCTCCCAAGCTGCTTTCTCAGTTTGATGTGCTGTATGTCCTTCCTGCCATAAAAACTCTGTAGTTCGAAGAAAAAGCCTGGTTCTCATCTCCCACCGTACAATATTTGCCCACTGATTAATTAATAAAGGTAAATCCCTGTAACTCTGGATCCATTTAGAAAACATTTCACCGATTATGGTTTCAGATGTTGGTCGTATAATAAGAGGTTCTTCCAGTTTGCCTGCTGGTTTCAATATTTCTTTTTTGTCTGATTCCAGACGGTGATGTGTAACTACCGCACATTCTTTAGCAAAACCTTTTACATGTTTTGCTTCTTTTTCCATAAGATGGAGAGGTATAAATAAAGGGAAATATGCATTCACATGACCAGTCTGTTTAAATTTATTATCGAGCTCTTTTTGTACATTTTCCCACAGAGTATATCCCCAGGGTTTAATGACCATGCAACCACGAACCGGGCTGTTTTCTGCCATATCTGCTTCTTTGATCACCTGCTGATACCATTCGGGAAAATTCTCTTTCCGGGTTGGATTTATAGCTGTCTTTGGTTCTTTACTCACGATAAACTCCATTTTTATACATTGTATATATCATAAGAAATTTTTTAATATATGTCAATAAAAAGTGCAGGAATGTTTACATTTCTATTTTTAATTGGCTATCTTCAGGAAGATTGATTTTCTTAGCTTTTTCCATCATTTTGATAAAACTGTCTTCATCAACAATTTTTATATCCATATCCAGAGCTTTGCTGTATTTTGAACCGGGATTTTCACCAACTAACACCATATCTGTGTTACGGCTCACAGTTGATGCAACCTTTCCTCCCTCAGATTCAATTAATTCTGTTGCTCCTTGTCTGGTAAACCGGGTTAAAGAACCAGTTAAGACAAAGGTCTTATTCTGAAAAATACCGCCGGAAGCAACAGAGCGTTTTTCTTCCATCTTTATTCCCAGATTTTTTAATTTTGAAATAATAACTTTGTTGTTTTTATTTTCAAAAAATTTTATGATGCTATCTGCAATTTTAGGGCCGATCCCTTCAGTCTTGTCCAGTTCCTGATATGAAGCATTCTGTATCTTTTCAATGGATTCAAAAACATCAGCAAGAATAGTTGCAACATTTTTCCCTACAAATCTGATTCCCAGGGCAAAAATCAAGCGGTCGAGAGATCGATTTCTACTTTCCTTTATACTGTTCAAAAGATTCTCCGCACTTTTATCACCCATTCTTTCTAAATCCACAATATCTGCTTTTTTTAGACGGTATAGATCTGCATAATCTGATATAATCTGTTTGTCAATTAATTGCTGAATTATAGCATCACCCAGACCTTCTATATTCATTCCATCCCGGGAAGCAAAGTGTTTTATACCACCAAAAATCTGAGCAGGACAAGCAATATTCTCACATCGAACAGCTACTTCTCCCTTAATTTTTACCAATGTATTTTTACACACCGGACATTGTTGGGGCATTTTAAATTTCTCAGAATCCTTTGGTCTTTTTTTCTTGACCACTTTTACAACTTTAGGAATTACATCACCCCCTTTTTCTATCAAAACAATATCTTTTTCTCTGATATCTTTGCGTACAATGTCATCCTGATTATGTAATGTTGCTCTGCTAATAGTGGATCCATCCAGAAAAACCGGCTCCAGTTCTGCAACCGGTGTAATTACACCGGTTCTTCCTACCTGCAGATGAATTTCTTTTAATAATGTAGTTGCCTGCTTAGGCTTAAATTTATAAGCAACCGCCCAGCGGGGGCTTTTAGATGTGGCTCCCAATTGTTGCTGATATTTCAAACTATCTACTTTGATTACCATTCCATCTATTTCATAATCAACATCTTCCCTGTGTTCCTCCCAGTAATCACATCTCTCTATAACATCCCACATCGTTTCTCTTAAGGTTACATGACGGCTTACAGGAAATCCCAATTCCCTCAGATAATGTAATACCCCAAACTGGGTTGTTATATTATATTTTTTTGAATTTTTTTTATTTAAAAATCTGAGATAATATGCTGTAAACTCCAGTGGCCGTCTTGAAACTTCAGCAGGATCAAGCAATTTTAAAGAACCGGCAGTTGCATTTCGTGGATTAGCAAAAACATCCAGATGTTCTTTTACTCTTTTTTCATTAAGTTTTTTAAAACCTTTTTTTGAGATATACACCTCTCCTCTCACTTCAATATCCAGATCATCATGAATATTCATTAACTTTAACGGAATTGATTTTATAGTTTTTAAGTTATTAGTAATATCATCACCTTCAACTCCATTTCCTCTGGTTGCACCTGAAGTAAAAATTCCTTTATTATAAATTAATGATACAGCAATACCGTCAAACTTGAGTTCAGTTACATATTTTATCTTTTTATTAGATATTTTATTAGTAATTCTATTCTCAAATTCATACAGTTCTTCATGTTTATACGTATTGGAAAGACTTAACATGGGAATACCATGTTTGACAGTAACGAATCCTCCATAAGGCTCTCCTCCAACTCTCTGAGTAGGAGAACTTGGGGTTATTAAATGAGGATTTTTCTTTTCGAGATGTATTAATTCATTTAATAATTTATCATACTCATGATCGGATATAATTGGTTCGTTTAAAACATAATAATTATAATTATGTTCACGTATTGTTTTACGAAGATTTTCTATCTTTTCTTTTATACTGCTCATACATAGACTCCAGCAAAAAGAAATAAATATTTTTGTATCTAAATATTTAAAAAAATTGAATTTATGAAAATAGAACAAACAAAAAAGGGGTTATTCAAATACTATATTTGAATAACCCCGATAATTTCAAAGTATTAATTAACCGAGATTCTTTTTAAGAGCCTCAAGAATTTTAGGAAATTTTTTATCAACAAGACTATAATAAATTTGAGTGCCTTCTCTTCTATTCGTTAAATATCCTGCATTTTTTAAGTATTTTAATTGTTGAGAAATATAAGATTGCTTTGCACCTAGAAATTTCTGAATTTCACCTACTCTTCTTTCACCAACATTTAAGATACATAAAATTTTAAGACGTGTAGTATTGGATACATCTTTAAGAAATGGAATTATTTTGTCACTCTCATTAAGTACCTTTTTTATTTTAGCATCCATTAATACCTCCCCTTCATTATTAAATTATATAACTCTCTATCAATTTTCCAGTTAATAATATATAAAAATATTAATTTAATGTCAAGAAAAAAAATTTTTTTATAAATTTTATCAGCTACCAATTAATTTTCATATTCACAATTATTTCCCACCACTCTCTTTTATTATTTTTAATATTCTGGTAATTAATTATTTGTCCGAATGCAATATCACAGCCGATTGTACAATCCTGTTTAATTTCCTTTGATAATTCTGTACTTATTTTGTTACATTTTTCAATGGTTCCTGTTAAAAATTCTTTGATTTCACCATCAGCTTCAGTATGTGGTTCTCTTCTGCTGCCCTTACCATGCCGGGAATAATAATATCTTACATTACAATAAAAAAATGAATCAAGAAACTTTCTGTATTTCAGGATCAAACAATCTGAATTCGGCTGAAGAAAACTGCCCAGCCCAACATTATAATTCTCAAATACATTTACTTCTCTCTTATGAGTATATACATAAGGTTCAATTCTAAAATATTCCAGAGTAACATCAGAATCATTAATGTTTAAGGGATTGATCCAGAAAGACCCTATATTAAACGCAAATTTATTTCCCCAATAATCAGAAAATAATTCCCAGGGAGCAAATAAATCGTCAATGAACATCTCTCCGAAAATTTTAAAATTCCTGAATAGATTAATATTAAAATCAAATCCCAAACTTACATTATCCTTATCACCAAGTGTATGTTCTGCTATCAGATAAGGTATGACCGGGTTAAGATACGCAACTTCCAGTCCCCGTTCTCCATAAATAACAGATTCATTAAAAGCGATATCAATGTTATCATTTACAGAAATGGCTAATCTGTGTGATGATATCCATTTATGTGAGAAGTCACTTCGTAGAGAACCGTGCAGCCACATAAAAGTAAATGGCTGTAACCTGACCACCATTCGCAGCTGATCAAAATCTGGTGCTAATCCAGAAAACATCAAACTTCCAAACTTTGAGGGACCCCATTGTACATTTTCTCTTCCAAATAAAAAATTTATATTTTTAACTGTAAAACATATATAGCTTTTAGAAACATCCCAGGTTGCTTGAGTGCTGTCTCTGTTAGTATTTACCGGATAACCCTGAGAAGCATTATAATGCTGAATATAAGTATCTCTTCCCCATTCAGAATAAATTCTGTTGTCAGAATAAAAATTAATATCAGAATATGAACCACGAAATATACCTCCATAATAAGGCTGGTGTATTTTTTCAGCATTGTTTTGGTAATAATGAAATCGTGAAATGTTACCAGCTAATAGATCGATAAATAAATGTGAGTTTTTATTCTTTTTCAAAGAATAAAAATGTGGTTCACTGTATTCCTTTTTAACAGAAATTCTATAATCTTTTAATTCGTGATTAAATTCACCTTTAAGTCGCTCAAAATATTTTTTTTCAATGCTGGAAAAACAATTCGGATGAGTATCATTATAGTTTTGTAGGTCTGTAATAAAATCAACAAATCTTTTTCTGCTCACAGGACGTATATTATTATTAAGAGCAGATAAAAAACCTTTAGCTTCCATCCTTTCCACAAAATCATATGCCCAGTGATTAATAGGTACATTTACGGTCTGGACATAGGCAGTACTGAACATGGTTAAGGTTAATACTGAGAGAATTAGAGACTGAATTTTTAAATAAAAGTTATTCAATGTTATTTATTAAATATTGGTTATTAGATATTTAATAATATACAAAATATTGTATATAAATTCCATAAAAACATTTAGTATTTTGTTTAGAGAAAATGAGGTTTGTAGTCTCTGTTAGATATACAATAAAAAAATCGATAAAACGGTAGGAGATTGCTTCGCTCTCTGCGTTCGCTCGCAAAGACGGCGGTATACAATGTCACTGCGAGGAGGCCCGTTTCTCAGGGCTGACGAAGCAGTCCCCTGGCGGTCATAT
>Ga0180433_10012332_pt1 | contig 10008 bp, 10 predicted proteins | sample SS_ome_8_FD_132980 | JGI IMG/M metagenome (GOLD analysis project Ga0180433, IMG submission 132980) | Hypersaline lake sediment archaeal communities from the Salton Sea, California, USA - SS_1_D_1 metaG | ecosystem: Environmental > Aquatic > Non-marine Saline and Alkaline > Hypersaline >...
ATGGTTGTAGGGGATATTCATGTCTAATCGCTTCGCTAGTTGCGGCTCGTTACACTCAAAAATTTGAAGATGCTCTTCTTGAAATGGTATCCAATTAATCATATGTTTGGCCCTCTAGGATTAACCCCACTAATGTAGCAGGATAAGGGCCATCAGACACTACGTAAAATTGAGCATCTTCCTCGGGAGACATCTCCACATAGAGCTTTTTGTCACCAGTATATAGTTCTGGTGGACTGCCACCATCGAAGTCAAACGACTGTAAGTCACTGTCATTTACACCAAACTTTAAAGTATGTGTGCGATCGACTCTCGCCCTTGCTTCACTTACTCTTTTTATCTGCCCTTGAGAAGAACCCTTGTCTCCTCCGGCCTCAAGTCGAAAAGTCCTGGCCTTGGCCTCGTAAGCTAAACCAACCACGATATGAGATTTGGCCGACGATAATGTTATCTGGCCGGAAGACACCGTGTAAGTACCCATGTCTTCGCCATCACCTAACACTCTTACTACCTCACCCTCTAAATGGTTTATGGCCGTTACGTTAGCGTTAGGTGCCCCGTAGTCTCTGGTCACAGCAGAATCTACAAAAATAGGCCAATCGTTAATATCTCCCTGGGTAGCATATAAAGAAGGATGCTTAAAATCGGGTCCTATTTTTTCGATATAGTAATCAGTGGCCCCATTAATGTAACGCTCAACGGTCACGTAAACATCATCAAAAGTGCCATCCGTATTAGGTAATGTGATCACAGAATGAACTTTTGCAGGGATCTCATTCAACGACCCGTCCACGGCGTGGCCACCAAAGTCCATGACTTGCCATGCGATTAAGTTGGCCTCTTTGTCAAAAGATAAACAAACTAAAGCGTTTGAATTCTCAGTGACAAACCAAAGTAACCGACGAGAAGCTTGCCAAGCTACTTGCTGCACTTTTATCGTATTGATTACAGCAGCATCTTTAGTTGTGTCATTGTACGCGTTCCACTCTAGAATCTCTGGATTTAACTTAGATAAGTTAACTGAGATGTATTCTAAAGTTTTAGGGTCTACGACAAACTCGTAAACATTCTTCCCATCTCTGGATATGTAGATCGTAGATTTGTTAACAAGGACAGGTTGAACAGTACTACCACCAATTGATGTTCTGTTTTTGACGTTAATCGAAGTTGAACTTATCAATTGTTCATCTGTACCTTCCACAGTGGTTTCACCGCCAATTGACCCCACATGGAGTTGCTTTTGAGCTACCATCCATCGAATGTTATTACTCAATTGCATCTCAATATTGAAATTAAAAGGATCAATGGGTGAAGAATCCCCGAAATAATTTAAACCAGACACATCGGTAGAGGAATCTTGAAGCAACTTTGTTTCCATAAATTGATAAAAATTCCCTACGAGTGAACCCCACAATCCGTTAGGCTTGTGGTCCGTAGCTCCAAAAATCAATCTCCCTTCGTAGAAGGATACTTCTTTCGGCCAACCATATTCATGACCCCATGAAGATAGCTGCCAGTTATCCGTTGCAGCGGCAGCAGAAAAATTTATTAAAATTCTAATTCTTACATGAGATGTACTAACCCATTGTTGAATCCGTGCGATCCCTGTATTGGTCCCTTGATTGATCTTAATGTAAGTACCTACCCAATGAATACCTGACCCTGCTCTTGTAGTGAAAAAAGGTACTGCCGCTGTGGCCAAATTTTGAACAGTTAAATCAATCAAACTCCCCGATATGGCCGCAGGTACAAATAAAATATTTGCATTAGCATTTGGTGTCTCATAAGGGACTCTAAGAACTTGTTTAATTAAACCGGATGACGTAGATGTATCCAAGTCACCAACGGGTATAATCCCAGACGTAAGAGCAAACGTACCTTCTGTAAAACGTTCTATCACAAAGCTAACAACACCATCCTCCACTACACGGGCAATCACCACAGGTACAATATCACCTGTTTTATGAGTGATTACCATTGTATTTCCAGATATAGCGTATCTGAAACCTTTAGGATCTGGTTGCTGTACTAAAGTACCGCCTGCACCGTAAGAGAAAATAGAACCGGATATGGCCGTTCTAATAGTCTCTTTGGTTCCACTACGATTATATATGACTATCTCACCTCCTGCGAATGAAGTGTGAAATGTCACAATATAGGCGTTATCCTCGTCAAAAATGAAGGGGATCATGAAAGGTTCACTAATATCCGATACAGAACTATCCACATCTTGGACAACAAGCCGTGAGCCAGGTCGCTTAATTAGACCGCCTTGGGGAAGAATAAAAAAGTTTTTGATTAATTCCGCACTATCGTTGTAAAGCTCGGCATCGACTCGTCCCTTGAGTTTATTACTAAGCATTCCGGCAGAAAAACTAACTTTCAGATTATTGAATGCGCTCATCAGATTGACCTCGGTGAATACCTACTTTGTACCCAGGCATCTCCCTGGTATTGTCGTGGAGTACCTTCTTGGGCATCTCTAGTCCTTGCGGATTGTAAGAAGGCCCCATAGGCCTGCATCATGGCCTTACCGAGATTCACACTTTGAACCAATGGGTAAGCGAGTTCAGCGGCCAATCTAAAGGCCAATGCCTCGGCAAATTTAGGTGTAAAGTTACCCGTGGTAGTGATTCTCTTGATGTACTTAATTTTTGCTGTATCGTAGTTTGTGTACAGCTTATTGCCCTCAATCTGATACTCTGTAAACTCTTCATCCTCAAATGAGACTACCTTCAAACAATCGTTAGGCAGTTGGTACTCATTATCAAATTCCCAGACAGGAGTAACCGCTGTATTGGCCAACTCGACTCTGGCCAAAGCAAAATTCCATGGATGGTCTTGAAGAACTTCATCCCGTAAAATGCTATATTGTTGATTACACAATTTTGCGGCCTTCACGTTATCCGACAAAGAGTTGATCGTTTCAACACCAATCTTTATCAAGGCCGAGTTACAAATACTTGTTTCCGTAATGGCCATAAAAATGTCCTAATCAAAAAGGCCCCCGAAGGGGCCGAGATATGAATTTAGTTGATCACGTATTCGATCTCGAAAGTTGCGCTGTCACCATCAGCAGCATCAGTCGCCTCGGTAAAGTTTGCTTGGATAATAGTCTCCGCTCCAAGAGTGAGATCTTGTCCAGCAGGAACAGCAGCAGCCGTTAGCGTACCGTTCATTTGGCCATTAACAGCTTGGCCACCAAAGTCGTAAACACCAAATGCATTAGCATCAGCGGCGTCTACACCATTGGCAACGATACCACACTCAAGAATTCCGGTTGTTCCTGTGGAAACACCGTAACACTTAAAGTTTGTGATCCGTGCGCCCTTAGGTAGCTTGAACAAATTAATCTTGTCATTGACCGCTTGGACGTTTCCTGAATAAGTAATGCGAGTAATCGCATTGTAGACTGCACCCTTTTGTTCGCCCTTAGCGATTTTTTCGCTAGGAACGTTTACGTTTTGAAGGGCATAGTTCGTCGAGTTTAGAGTTGCCATATTTACCTCAAAAAGAAAAAGTTTCTAAATCACACTTGAAAAATCAAAGCTATTAGACAGCGTTGATTTGAACAACTTTGGCCTCTTCCATTCTAGTGGCCCCAACTCCCATCTCAGCATATACCTGAGTGGAGTAGTTTTTGTCGCTTCTTTCATCGACGCGGCCACGTACTTCCATACCTGTGGCAAGAAGAAGTCCGTCTTGTGCCCATGCAAAACACTGAGTAGAGCCATCACCATTTGATCCGGCACCTGCCAAACCTGTGGTCACGTTAAAAGTTTGACCGTCTGATTGAGAGGTCAATCTTTCAGTTCTAATGAAATTGAAACCAAGAAATGTGTCAACTTCACCCATTACAAGAGCTTTCACACTGTTGTAATCGGAACTTGTTACTTCAGTTTCACCCAGCAGATTGAAAAGATCGGTTGAAGAGATAGCGCAGTATCTTGGAATGCTAGGATCTACATCAGCAGCATCCAAAATTTGCTTGGCCCTTCTAAGAGCAGCAACATTCATACCTGAAAGTGCTCCACCAGATACGGCATGAATTCTTTGTGCTGTAGGAAGGGCAACAGTTGTTCCACCTTCTTTTCCTGCGTAGGCATTCCCGTTTGCAGCAGCGATGATTTCATCATCTTTTGCACGGCCCATCGCCCACATTGCCGCTTGAGCATAGGGAGATGTGGGGTCAATCAATGTTCGGATTCTATCCGCAGAATCGATAAGATCTGCATAGATATAATCTTCCAACGTAACTCTACGCCTACTGTGAGGAGTATCAAGTTGTGGTGTATCCATGTGGCGAGAAGTTTTCTTAATCGCCGTTACTGATCCAATCCTTTCCCAAAATTGCTCCTCACCTCTTTGGCTTTCATTTCTTACGGCCATAGCAAGGCGAGAACCTTTTTGTTGTGAAAGATGAAAAACGTTAGCAGAATACTGCTTGACCATTGCGGTTGTAATTTGAGCAGACATAAATCCCTCTTTGGAAACAATTTAATAAAAAAACCTAAATTTCTCTTTGGATTGCCTCCGCATGGAGATCCGGATATGCCATTAAGGATCGACGAACGATTGTCCCGACGCATATTCACATAATAAATAAAATGTGTTTACGAGTCAAGTATGCTGTGCAATTTGGTCATGTGGTTGACCACTTGTTGATGTTGGGGATGCTTAGAATCGAAATAGGGTGAGTTTGGATCACCCATTATCTGATTAATTTCCACGGTAGCATCTTCTTTAGTTGTCCCGAATGTCCCACGCTTTTCTCTAGTAAACGTGTCTTCCTTTAGGCCCTCTCCTATTTGTGAAAACAATTTAATCAGTTGAACATCGTTCCCTAGGCCACTATCATTAAAATATTTTTGAAGATCCTCGCCCCCAAAATGTTCCACGGCCCTGGCCGCTAAATTGGCCTTGGCCTCGAAACCTTCTCCCCATTCTTTTTGAAGGCCTTTAAGCCCGTCTTGTACAGCATCAGCAGCGGCTTTTTTCTGATTTTCCATGGCCGTTGTCATCTCTGTGTTGTACCAGCCGATCAACTTCTCAGCGTGTTTCGGTAGAATACCTATATCAAAAGATTGTTTTTTGAAATTGTTCAAAAAGTCTTTATCCATGGAATCTTCACTCAGATTCAACTTATAGTCGTCCTCGTTCTCAGGAAGACCCAATTTGTTGTAGATTTGCCGCCACTGTGCGTCGTCAGCGTATTGGTCAGGGACTTGGATCTTATCAGCCCCAATCATCTTCTGACTGTGAACATAACTTTTGGCCAGGCCATTTATATCGGTAATGGCCTTCATCGAGGGATCTCCGCTAATTTCACTAGGGAGAGTGTTTTTCCACTCTTCTATCCCAGTAAAAGCCGGAGGAGGATTATTTCCTGGAGGATTCTCGCCACCATCACCAGAACTGCCAGGATCATCCCCAGGGTTATTGTCGCCAGGATCAGTTGGAGAGTTGTTAGGTTCACTCCCACCCCCTTCGCTACCTAAAATTGAACTCATTAACCGTTGTTTAAAAAATTTTTGACCCATCTATACCTCCATCATTCGCTTTCGTTTGTATTCCAACGTATTTAACAAATCTTTTACTTCATCGGTATTCGTATTGAGATAAGACAGAATCATCAGAATTGCATTCCGATTACCTTCATTAAATGCCATTTTCACGGGGTCGGCATCAAAAATAGGTTTTAATACGTTATTGGCCCTGCATAGATCGGCCAAAACTTCTTTCCCTTCATCGGATTTAAAAACCCGTTGATACTTTAAAGTTAAGTCTGCCCTATGCCTTTGCATGTTTATTTGCCGCTTTTCGTTTTCTTTTTGGGTATCATCGTACACTTACAGCACCTCCGTTTTGTGGTATCGCTTTAGATACTTTTTGAACCTTTTCAGCATCGGCCATTTCTTGTTGATTTTGAGCTTGTTGAGCGGCCATGGCCTCTCTCATTTTCCGTATTTGCTCAACTTTTCGTGGATCGTTTACGATCTCCGCAGGAATCCCAAAAATATTGGCCACTACTCTAATGAAGGCCTCCCCGTCCAAAACGTCCATTAACTGAGGCTCCATTTGAAGAACAGGTAAAATCATACCGAATGCCCTATTAAGATCGTTTGTTTGGGAAACTCTCTGGGCCTTAGCTATCTGTGACGAATACTGAACTTTAACTAGGCCATCTCGATCTTTCATGATCTCGGGTAATTCAGGGAGCTTGTTTCTTCTGGTTAAAATCTTTAAGGTTCGCTCAACGAGAGGTCGTAGTAGCTCAAAATTTTGGCGACCTAAAATAGGACCCAAAAGTCTAAGCTTTTCCTCGATGCGTTGCTGAACTTCGGTGGCCGTCATTTGTGGACCATCCGAAGCTAATTGCAGTTGGTCAATAAAATAAGCTTGGCGTATATCAAGCTTAACATCGGATATGAGTTGAAACCCAAAGTCAACTCTCCCCTCTGTTTTAAGAGGCTCTATCCCTTCGACACCTGGGCGTTTATAATTTATACCGCCTGGGTTAATGTTGAGAGGAAGTGTCACCCCGTCATCCGGTACAACCATAGGTGGGTCAACTATTTTTTGACCTGACCTTATAGTTGTTTTCTTCATCTCATTGATCATCAAAATATCAGGGAAGGATTTCATTGACGGGGATCTCCCGTAGATCTCGCCTGACAGTTTGGTCCAACGAGGGCAGGCCGCAGGAAACTCATGGAATCCACCTGCTTTCAATACATGATCTTTTTCAGTCAAAATATGAACGGAAGCCCATTTATGGGCCTTGGATATCCCAGGATCATCATCTGCGCCAAAAAGATTTTTAGGGAATATAGCATGGATCACCTTCCACTTTCGGGCAGGCTCATGTTTCCCTTTCAAACATTCTGTAGGAATGTTCTCGACCCCATATTTTTGTATCAGATTCTTTACAGTCATCTTCTCGTGAAAGTAAACACTGTCGATCAAACCCTTTTCATCCTCATCCAATACTGCTCTCAACACGGTACGGGCACGGAAGAAGATATCACTAGGTAGTTCGGGGTTATCATTCTCTTCTTGCAAAAGAATCGTGGTCCCGATTGACCCTAAGTCTATGTATGTTTCATGGATTTCAGTTTGGAAATTTGAATCGTTGTACTGGTCGTGAATCAGTTTGGTTACTGTCTGCAACCACTTTTTGACTTCTGGGTTATTATCTAGTTCCTTATCCCCGGTTAAAAGCTCAAACCACTGGACCGCTGGATTCGTTAACATACCGTGGAGTGCCGAGGCCAATAACTCGTTTGAATGAATCGCAGTAGCATCAAAAAGGATTTGCCCTTTAACACGCTTTTCACCGTCAATAAAATCATCTCTACGGAAATGCTTTCTAGGTAGAACATAAGGCATGAGTTCATCCCAATGATTCTCCCAGTTGCCTCGGTCCCCTTTAAGCGACTCATAGTTCATCATCAATTTTTTAATGTCGAGAGGCATAGTTTATCCTTACTTGAATTTTTGTTGTTGGCGTTTTTTCTGTAGAAAATCTTGACGGGCCAAGAATGTCCCGAATAATTGGTCCACACCTTCCTCGGTGATATTTGCGAACTCAGGAGTGCCAAGGAAACTTGTTTTTGTTTGTTGTTCAGGTCTTAGGACATCAGAAGATTTTTTGACGGTTGCCGAAACATCTGTGGCCAAGTTTAACGCCGCAATATCTTCAATAGTGAATCCTCTCCCAGTTTCGCTAAGGGCACCTAAACCAGTTTTCCCTGCTACAAAAGGGGCCACTAAATTGGTAACAACATCACCTAAAGCATCACCAACAGGTTTCAATGTAGCATCTACCACGGCATTACCCGCTTCGTTTATTTTCTCTTTTGCTTTAGATCGTTGTGCCCCAATGAATCCACCTAAGATACTCTCATCCAGAACATCTATCCCAGGGATATTTGTAGGTGCTGTGATAATGCCACCTAAACTTGAAACGTTACTGAACTGATCTTTCGCTTTTTCTTTTATCTTACCTACGGGATTGCTAATCGTTTGCTGAACTTCTTCAACTACTGGTGTAATAAATGGTATACCTCCACCGCCCATATAACCCTCCTAAATCAAAGTTTCGATGTTTGCTTGCCTAGGTAATGTTTTATGGTTAGCTCTGTATGCCTCTGGACGTACACCCATTGCAAACGTCCTAAAAGCATCGGCACCATGTGAGGCCCAATTATGAAGTGGCTTTTGAAGAAAGATCTTATTCTTCGCATCCCACTTTCTCTGGTAGTTTTTCAACGCCTCTATACCTCGGGCACATTTCACTTTATCAAAAAAACAATTAGGAAGGATTGTCCTTACAGCATGTATCCCGTCCAATAAAGCTTGTTTAGGTACAACGTTCAATCTTTCCTTTGGAAGTTTAAGGGCCGTTAATGTTTCGATCCTTGTCTTCCCTGTCCCTAATTCTCGGGAGTTTGCGTCATGTGGCAGATTGTGTTCTCGATAAAGATACCCCTTATTATTCAACATTTTGACGTAATGGTCTAGACCCTCGGAGGCCATCTCATAATAGTCGATCACATGATATTCTCTAGCAATTGACTGAGTAAACCAAATAACATTAGTATCACCGATACCCAAATCCCAATGAGTATCCACGGGAGCGTTGCGATCATAAGGGACTGAACAAATCTGCCCTTTTGCTTCAATTTCATTCAAAATCTTCCCGTAGTAGGCCCCTACAAGTGCCGCTGAAAAGGAGCATTCGTATTCTTGGTCAAATTCTTCCTCAGTCATCGACTCTTTGGCCGATTCTAATTCCTCGGCATCAATGATCTTTGTTTCGGAAGCTCTCAAAATGCAAGTAAACCACGAATCCAAAAGAACCGCTTTTTGGTACAAATCGTAGAAATGGTTGGCACCTTTCGGGGTTCCGATGAATATGGCCCATCCCTTCCTGTCCGATAACGCAGGACGGACTACCTCTCCCCAGATAGTTGGGTCACATTCGGCGTACTCATCCAAGGCCACTCCATCTAAATAGATACCTCGAAGAGAACCTGGATTATCCGCAGACAAAAGCATAATACGGACAAAATCACCCCGATCAGGCCTAGGTATATCGACCCTAAGTTCAGATTCGTTTATCTTCACCCCTGGAATTTTTTGTAAAATTTCCTTTAACATTTCCCAGGCCACACGTTTCGCCTGGGCATAGGTAGGAGCAATGTAGGCATATTGAGGTCTATGAAGCTCACACCTCAGACCTTTATCCGTGATCTCATTAATTACAAGGACCGTCTTCCCCAAACGGCGATGACAAACCAAAACATTAAATCTTCTTAAAGATCTGTGAATGAGGTCTTGGTGCCGTCTTGGCTTGTACCCTAAATCAATTACTTGTGTTTGTGACGTCATTGAACAAATGCCTTTTTAGAATCGACCAAGCGTTATAAATTACCGCTACCTTCTCCTTCGCATCTGCCCTCAAAAATTGATCTTGGATATTCTTCGTTTCGCTTTCCTTTAAGGTGATAAGATCCTCCACAAAACGGACACAATTTTCTTTTTGTGTATGTAAGCGGTGGGGGTTTATTGTTGAGTTTGGTTGCGTGTTCCGTGACGTGGGTGAATTTTGACCCGAGGTTTTCTTGTTGCCTGTCTTCTCTTGCATCGTTGAAATCCTTATCATTTGAGAATATGACTATTTCTGGCAATGTTAAAAGGGTTTCATCAAACGTCACCATCTCCACACGTTTGTTCTTCAACCCCAATATGTTCGCTTGGAGTATCGCTTTTTCGATCTCCCTCTTTAGATATGAAGTCAGCATCGATTACCTCTTTCTCTTCCATGGATAGAGGATCACGTCTTATTCCCGTCTGAACCACAATAGTCACAGCATGGTCTACATTACCGTCAATAGTGGTCTTGTCTCCGTACCTCTCAGCATCGCCTTTCTTCGCTGCCCATTTAAGAGTGTCCACCTTTAATCTAGCTGTTTTTAACTCAGCATCGGACATGGGCGTATCAGC
>Ga0180433_10012333_pt1 | contig 10008 bp, 11 predicted proteins | sample SS_ome_8_FD_132980 | JGI IMG/M metagenome (GOLD analysis project Ga0180433, IMG submission 132980) | Hypersaline lake sediment archaeal communities from the Salton Sea, California, USA - SS_1_D_1 metaG | ecosystem: Environmental > Aquatic > Non-marine Saline and Alkaline > Hypersaline >...
AGATCTTGTTGTTTTTCCACCAGGACTAAGATGTAAATGGAAGATTTTGGAAAACATAAGAAAACATTATAATTTAGGTTGATTCAATCACATTTTCAACGGTAATGTTTGGCAATATAAACAAAAAATATCAACGACAAACGACCATAAAATCCATTTGAAATAATTTTTATTTCTTTTTAGATTTTCTAGAAGCGCATTCATGATTTAAGCATATATTTTTTGTCTCTTTTTCTTCATGTTTAATTTGAACAGTGGGTGCTTTGCATATCTCGCAAATACCATTCGCAACAATATTACCCTCCTGTGGCAAAGAATAAGTATTTTTACACTTAGGAAAATTGGTACAACCAACAAATCTCTCTCCGCTTCTTGATGTTCGTACAATCATATCATTTCCACATTTTGGGCATTTGCCTATTACACTTGAATGCTGTTCCTTAATCTTTGGGCATCTTGGATTTAAACACATATCCAAAGATTTTCTACCTTTGAATTTCACTTGGATGATAGGTGCTTTACATGCATCACATATCCTATCGGTCTTAGTTATCTTTTCTTTCTGAGGCAGAGGATATGCATTTCTACATTTTGGAAAGTTTGTGCAACCTGCAAATCTCTCTCCCCTCCTGGAAAAACGTATAATCATATCATTTCCACATTTTGGGCATTTGCCTACAGCATTCTGCTCTTTATGAGCGTTTTTAATATTAATCTTAATTTTCTCTTTATCTTTTTCCAATTCATTCATTACTTCTGTAAGCATTTGTCTTGATTCTTTTACCGTATCACTAAGAGTTTTCTTTCCTTCTGCTATTGCATTCATATCCTTTTCAAGCACGGCAGTCATTTTTGGTTTGGTAACATCACAATCGTTCAAAGCATCAATCACTGCAATTGCAATAAGTGTCGGTGCAAATGGTTTGAGCGTGATGTATTTCCTCCAATGTAATTTGTTAATAATCTCATGGCGTGTTGATTTTGTTCCAAGAGAAAGCTGCTCCATTTTAGCTATAAGTGATCCCTGTGTATATCTCTTTGGTGGCTTCGTCTGATCTTCTTTTAACTTGATTTCTGAGATTTTGACTTTCTCGCCTTCAGAAAGCTCAGGAAGTGGTTTTCTTTTATCCTTAAAATAAGTGTAGATGTTTTTCCAATTGGGCTCAATCAATCGGTATCCACTTGCCTTAAAATCCTCTCCTGAAATATCAATTAAAACATCCATAGTTTCTGATATTGCATCTTTTGCAAGTGTCGCTAAAAATCGTCTGCATACAAGTTCATAGATTTTTTGTTGATCTGATGTTAGATTTTTGCCTGATGGAACCCCCACAGGATGAATTGGTGGGTGATCTGTAGTCTGTTTTTTGCCACGCATTGGATATTTTCGTCCATTGTTGATTACCTCGTTTGCCTCTTTTGTAAAGGGCGAATTTGCAAGTTTTTGTAAAATTCCCTTAAGGTTTAATGAAGGAGGATAAACAGTATTGTCTGTTCTTGGGTAAGAAGTAAGACCCATCATATACAGTTCTTCTGCAATACTCATGGCATTTGCCGTTGAGATTCCAAGGAAAGATGCAGATTGTAAAAATGTAGTTGTGCTAAAAGGTGCTGGTGGAAGTTCTTTTTCTGTTTTTTTATCGGCTTTTTTTACTGATGCTGTTTCAGCATCTTTTACTTCTTCAAAAATTCCCTTTGCCTGTTTTTCATCCCAGAATTGCCCTTTAATATGTGTTGCATTAAAGAATTTGTCTTTTTTAAGTGTAGCAATAATTTTCCAATAGGTTTTTGGTTCAAATTTTTGAATTTCCTTTTCTTTTTCTACAAGTAAAGCAAGCGTTGGAGACTGAACTCGCCCAATAGAAAGAAAATCTTTTCCATAACGTTGTGCAGTAATTGAAATAAATCGCGTAAGAACTGCACCCCAAGCAAGATCTATAGTTTGACGAGATTCCCCTGCATCCGAAAGATTGTAATCGACTTCAGTTAGATTGTCAAATGCATTTTTAATTTCGCTGTTTGTTATCGCGCTAAATTTAGCTCTTTTTATTTGGTTTATATTTTTATTGTATCCCTTGATAAGATTTATTACTTCAACACCAATCAGTTCCCCTTCACGGTCAAAATCAGTTGCAATAATTATGAGCGGTTCTCCATCTACAAGAGATTTAAGTGATGCGGCAATGCTTCTTTCACTTACCTTTTTACAAGGTTCTATATCAATAAGTTTTCTTGGTAACACTCTATTCCACTGGTTTAACTCGGCAGGGTAATCGAGATTTATAATATGGCCTCGTAGGCCTACTACCTTGCAAGTCTCCCCATTCTTTGTAAACTCATAAACGGGGGTCTTTCCAAGTCGTACGTTTTTTGATTTTCCCCCAGATAGTATATAAGCAATTCGTTTTGCAGCAATGTTTTTCTCACATATTACAAGTTTCATTTTTATTCCAATCTTAATTTCGATGTGAACATAAGAACTCCATATAATTAATTTACGCTGATGATGCTTCGGGTCGAAACTATTAACTAATTGGCATCTATTCCCAGGTTTGATAGACATGAAAATTCAGATAATAATGGGATCGAAATCGGACATGCCTATAGCTGAAAAAGCAAAAAAAATACTTGATGAGTTTGAAATTGGTTATGAAATAAACGTTGCATCAGCTCATAGAACCCCTGGCGTGCTAAAGGAACTTGTTCAAAAAAGCGATGCAGATGTATTTATAGGAATTGCAGGGCTTGCTGCAGCATTACCAGGCAGTATCGCCGCACATACAACAAAACCAGTGATAGGAGTCCCAGTAAGTGGAAAAATAAATCTAGATTCAATACTTTCAATTATCCAAATGCCGCCAGGAATACCTGTAGCTGCCGTTGGACTTGACAGGGGAGATAATGCAGCACTTCTTGCAATTGCGATACTATCAGTTAAAGATGGAAAACTTATGGAAAAACTTGAATATTACAGAGAAAAAATGAGAAAAAAATCTCTTTCAAAATAGGAGTTAAAAAATAATGTTTAACGCTGAACAATTCATTGAAAAAACAGTTTCTAACCTGAAAAAGGAAATAAATGGAAAGGCACTCATTGCATTTTCGGGAGGTGTAGATAGTGCCGTTGCTGCAGCTTTAACCAAAAAAGCAATTGGAAATCATCTGATAGCAGTTCATATAGACACAGGCTATATGAGAAAAGGAGAATCAGAAAACGTCAAAAAAATGATGGGGAAACTGGGACTTAATTTCAGATTTATCGATGCGAGTGGCGATTACTACGACTCCTTAAAAAATGTTGAAGACCCCGAAAAAAAACGCAAGATAATTGGAAGGAAATTTATTCAAATATTCGAAAAAATCGCAGGGGAAGAAAATGTAAAATATCTTGTGCAGGGAACCATCGCCCCTGATTGGATAGAATCAGGAGATGGTCTTAGAGATACAATAAAATCTCACCATAATGTTGGTGGAATTCCTAAAAATATGAAGTTAAAACTTGTAGAGCCATTGCGAGATCTTTATAAAGACGAAGTAAGAAAGGTTGCAAGACTATTAGGTTTAAGCATCTCAGAAAAGCAACCATTCCCAGGACCGGGACTTGCCATCAGAATCATCGGTGTAGCAACAAAAGAACGCACAGAAATTGTCAGAGAAGCTTGCAACATCGTGGAAAAAGAAATAGAAAAAGCTGTGGAAAAAGGCATCATGGAAAAACCATGGCAGTATTTTGCAGTTCTTATTCCTGTGAAAACCGTTGGAGTACATGGAGACAAGAGAGCATATGGATACACAATTGCAATTCGTGCCGTGCAAAGCATCGACGCCATGACATGTTCATATAGCGATATCTCTCACAGCATTCTTGACAATATTTCTACTAAACTTACTAACATATTAGGAGATAAAATAAATCGGATTGTCTATGATGTTACAAACAAGCCTCCAGGAACCGTAGAGTGGGAATGATCATGGTAAAAATTTACGTGGTTGATAATGGTGGACAATGGACCCATAGAGAATGGCGAACTCTCAGGGACCTTGATGTTGACACTAGAATAGTTCCAAATACTATACCTTTCAGAGAGATATATGCTAAAAAAGTAGATGGCTTGGTTCTCTCAGGTGGCGCACCACGAATGGGATTGCAAAAGGAACTTGGCAACTGCAGAGAATATTTGGAAAAAGCAGATTTTCCAATTCTTGGGATCTGTGCAGGACACCAATTCATTGCACAATTTTTTGGAGGGAAATCAAAGCCTTCAAAAATACCTGAATTTGGTAAAATTGAATTGATACTTTTAAAGGAGGATAAGGCACTTTTTAATGGAGTCCCAAAGAAATCCATTGTATGGGAATCTCACAATGACGAGGTGACCACATTACCTAAAGATTTTGAAGTTCTGGGTAAAAGTGAAAACTGCAAGATACAGGCCATGCACCATAAGGAAAAACCGTTCTATGGGCTTCAGTTCCATCCAGAAGTTGAACATACAGAATATGGTGAATTAATTTTTAAAAACTTTATTAAAATATGTGAAAAATAATCCAAACTTTAATTTTTTTTCACATGATATTACTACAATTATGAAAAATATTTCATTAGGGCAGTGGATCAGAATAAGTTATGTCAATACGAGAAAACACATGAAATCAACATAGTTGCAAAAGAGATATCTATCAAACGGTTCTGAATTTCAAGACTGTTGATCGTTTTTTTTTGGAATGGCCCATTAATAGACATGGAGATAAAAGATGTCCTAATTGCAGGCGCATAATTCCAGAAGATGTAGATACTGCCCATATTGCCAGAGGGCATTCTGGTGATATCTCTTGATGGCTGAGGAGGATATTTTAAAGATTCCATTCAACTTTTCTATTTAATTTATCCTCCTTCAAGAGGAGTGCCAAGATCAATACGTTATCTTTTTACCAAAAAACCATCTGAAATAAAACACCAAGAGGCGGAGCAAGCTTTTTATAACATCAGATGCTTTAGAATTACAGGTGATGGGAAAAATGGATTGGAAAAATCGATCGGCATATGTTTTCGTCAAGGCAAAAGAAGGAAAAGCCCATGATATTTGGCAGCGATTCCAAAATTGGGAAAGCATGATTGGTACTTGGATTGTAACTGGAGAATATGACGTCATCGCATGGTTCGATGCGCAAGATTTGGATACAGTTCACCGATGTGTAGCTGAAATAAAAAACTGGGACGAAGTAGAGAACACAAGTTCACACATGGTATATAATGGACATAAAAGTGACAATTGGTGGTGGGAAAAACCTGCAGGAACTTGGCTGTTAATAAAAGAAAATAGATTAGATGAAGCCCCAGATAAATTAAGAAGTTGGAACTGGATGACAAGTGGAGCAAGCATACCTGGAGACTGGGATTATATGGCCTGGGTTGAAGGGGAAAACTGGAATGACGTCTGGAATCATTTACTAGAAGTAAAAACGGAAAACTGGCAAACGCTGACTCATGTACCAATTAAATCGTGGTGGAATCAGAGTTGGAAGGATAAATGGTGGTGGTAAGAAAAATCCACCTTTTCTTTTTTTATTGATGGTTTCATAATATTTTTCTCGACATTAGTTGTTTAATACTACTTTCTTATAAAAGTAGGAAAAATCAGTGAAAATAAATACGGTTAATGATCATATTCTACCGGTTTATTTTTTTTATGTTGTAATTCACGCCTGCAGTCCTTTAAAAATAGAGGATTTATTGAGCAGATTTGCCGATATTTAAACAAAGTAATCTGATCTTGCAAGAATCTTAAATAATACCGGCAAGAATTGCACAACAATTCTTTAATAATTAGTAAAAACAAACCCGATAAGGGATAATTAAAATGACAGGATTAAATAATGAAATGGATTTCACTAAAAGATTTTTGTATAAATGTTGGAAATTTATTTTTTGTAGATAGTCTATTGAAAAGACACAATTCTAAAGATTGTAATACCAAATAGAAAATTGAAAAACTACAGGTGGTTCAAACCCATCTTTTAAAAAGAGAGTGTTCTATGCTAAACTGATCGAATGTCTTGCCAACAACAAAATTCACCAAGTCTGCTATCGTTTTTGGTTTGTGATAAAATCCTGGCATAGCTGGTAAAACAACTGCTCCGCTCTGCTTAGCTATCAACATGTTTTTAATGCTCGGTAAATCCAATGGCGTTTCACGTATAACAAGAACTAGTTTTCTACCCTCTTTAAGACAGCAACTAGCAGCCCGAGAGGTAAGTGTATCTCCATATCCATTAGCAATGGCAGATAATGTTTTCATACTGCAGGGGGCAACTATCATTCCATCCAAATGAAAAGAACCGCTAGCTGGAGCTGCAAATAAATCACAATTTTCATAACAAATATTTGCTTTTTCCTTTAAATCATCATAGGTATAAACCGTTTCGTGTTCCAAAATATTCTTTGCACCATCAGAAACGACTAAATGTACTTCAACATCAGACTTAATCAATTCCTCAAGCAATCTTATGCCATAAATACTTCCAGATGCTCCGCCGATACTCAACAAAATCTTCATAAAATTCTATTCCTCTATAGCAGTTATTATGTCTTTTAAGGCCTGCCTTAAATTTTTTTCTTTCTCAAGCGTTGTTCCGGTTATGATAATATCTGCTCCAGCATGTGCTTTTTCCCGAGCAGTTTCTACATCCCGTATACCCCCACCTACAATAAGTGGAATATCAAGATTGTTTTTGACAGAGGATATCATATCATTAGAAATTGGGGCAGGTGCACCGGAACCTGCCTCCAGATAGAAAAAATTCATACCGAGATATTGAGCTGCAAGCGCATAACCCACAGCAGTTTCAATATCGGTTTTTTTGATTAAATCGACCTCACCAACCCTACCAGCAGTCATACCAGGTTCAACAATAACATACCCCATGGAGATCGGTTCTAACCTCGAACGTTTTACAAAAGGAGCGCCCCTAATATGTTCTCGAATCACATAATCCAAATTACGAGAGTTAAGTAAACTCATAAAGAACATTGCATCAGCATATTTACTCAAGAATTTAGCACCAGATGGAAACAAAATAACTGGGAGATTAGACGCTTTCTTAATTGCTTTAACTGTCTCGTTTACCTGCTTCTGCGAAATGAGCGTAGAACCTCCAACCATAATGGCACTGCTACCAGATTCCTCAGATACTTTTGCTATTGAACCAGCAACATTGGGACTCTGTTTATCTGGGTCCAGCAAGGAAAAATGCAACGTTTTTTCATTAGTCTTTTCAATAATGTTTCCTGCTATAGTCATTAAGTCTGAAAATAAATTCAACCATATTAAATGTTTACATTAAGAAACAATCTTGTGAACTAATTCATCACTACAAGCAGCTATAACACTAGTTCGTTCATCCAAACCAATAGACATATCAAGCTCTTCACCATGAATATTTGTTACGATACCACCTGCCTCCCGCATTATGAGAGTAGAAGCGGCAATATCTGTTACACGAAGGTATTCTTTACCAATAACATAAAAATCTAATGCCCCCATAGCAACCATACACATCTCAAGGGACGCAGAACCAAGAGAACGAACAACACCCTTCTTAGCTAAAGAAAGTGTTAATGCATCAAAGTTTTTACCAAGAGTTATTGAAGAGAGTATGTCTTTTGCAGGCACATCTGGAACGCCGATTCGTTTTTTATTGAGAAATGCACCATATTCTTTTTCTGCGAAAAAAATCTCCCCAGTTGGGATATTCTTTACTATCCCATATTCAACATCGCTAAGCCTAGATTTACCAACACCCAGAGAAACAGAATAAAATGGAATACCTCTGTATGCATTACGAGTACCGTCAACAGGATCTAAAACAAATGTATACTCCCCATCAAAATCCAAAAAACCAGCCTCCTCACTGAGAATATTTACATCCATACCAGTTTTTTTGATGAATTTAATTGCTACATCCTCAGCAAGTTTATCAACATACTTTGTGGGAGTTCCGTCAGCACCTATCCCAATATTTGTACCAAACCTATGGAACTCGGTTGAATAAGCTCTTCTAACCTTTCTATAAATTTTATCGACGGTTTTGTTAGCTAACAGTTTTATTTCTTCATCCATAAACACACCTAAAAATTAACCATTAAGGGAAGACCAAAAAATCAGTCCTGTTGAATAAAGAATAACAGTTATTGATGCAGATATTATAACCCCCAAAAGTATCGTAAGTAATGATTTGGAGAAATTCAAATCGAAAAGATATGCAATCAATGAACCCGTCCAGGCACCCGTAAATGGTAACGGAACGGCAACAAACATGATTAATCCAAGATATTCGTATTTGATTATCTTGCCATCTGCTCGTTCTCTGGTCCTTTTAAAAAGCCAATCCATAATTTTCGCCCAAAACCGAAATTTTCTCAAAAACTTCTCAACGAATTTAAAAAACAATAAAACAAACGGAATTGGCAACATGTTGCCTAGTACCGCTAAGAGAAAAACTTGCCATGACTCCCAGTTGAACACCCATAAGGCATATGGGATAATGTATCTTGATTCTATCCAAGGAATCATAGACCCAAAAAATATCTGGAACCACTCTGGAAACATATCAAACATGTGTCATTCACCTATTTACCGACAAATCTACCAAAACCTTGCCTTCCCAGCAACTCTTGTCCTTCTATAAGTTTTTTTCCTCTGACAAAAACATGCATTGGAAAAATTGCAGACCAATCCTCGAAGGGAGACCACATACATTTAGAATGGAGATACCTCGACATGATCTTGCATTCCTTTTTGAGATCCACTACAATAAGGTCTGCATCTCTTCCAATTTCTATCTTGCCTTTAGGCATACCGACAAGTTCAGCTGGCCTCTCACAGATAATTGAAATAAGCCTTTTGAAAGATAATTTTCCTTTTTTGGCCATGTATAAAAACAAAGGAAACATTGTTTCAACACCTGGAAGACCGGAAGGAGCATTGTCAAAATCAACATCACTTTCCTCTAAACTATGAGGTGCATGATCTGACTCCAGCACATCAATAAAACCACTTCGCACCCCTTCAAATAATATCTCTCTATCAAAACTGGTTCTAAGAGGTGGATTTACTTTATATCTTGATTGAGGTTTTAGCTTTTTTTCTACACTTAATAGTAGGTGATGAGGTGTGACTCCGCAACTTATGTTTTCTGCCCTATTTTTTAATAATTCCAATCCTTCGCATGATGATAGATGGCATATATGTATTTTTGAGTTAATATTTCTGGATGACTCAATTATATCTCTTATTGCTTTTTCTTCACATGTAGATGGTCGAGAATGCATATGACCAATAAGGCTCATCTCTTTTTTCTTATTTTTATCGAGGCATTGTTCATCTTCAGCATGAATTAAAACTGGTTTACCTGTAGAACCAACCTCTTTGAATACTTCCCTTAAATTAGATGCGGCAAGTTGTAAAGAATTTGTACTGTTTCCCATGTAAATTTTAAAACCACTACATTTTTCCCCAATTTCCCGAGTTTTTTTGATGTTACTATTTGTAACGCAAGAATAAACACCAAAATCAACGTAAGATTTTTTTCCTAGTGTAACAATTTTATCAGATAAAACCTGCAAATTGGTAGTCTGCGGAATCGTATTAGGCATATCAAATACACAGGATATTCCACCAAATGCAGCAGCCAATGATCCCGTCGAAAAATCCTCCTTGTGAATCATGCCAGGATCTCTAAAGTGAACATGAACATCTATGCCTGCAGGAAGAATCAACTTATTACCAAAATCTAAATGTTTTTCACCCTTTGAGATTTTTTTAATGGAAAGTATTCTGCCTTGATCAACACCAATGCAACATTTTTCGAATGATCCATTTATATATGCTTTTCCTTCAATTGTCAGATCCATCTAGATTTTTCTCCTTTATTTCTCCTCTTGGTTCCATCTCCGTAAAAATCTGTCCACTAAACTTTGATATCTTTGTATTTTTTTCAAACCATGCA
>Ga0180433_10012334_pt1 | contig 10007 bp, 7 predicted proteins | sample SS_ome_8_FD_132980 | JGI IMG/M metagenome (GOLD analysis project Ga0180433, IMG submission 132980) | Hypersaline lake sediment archaeal communities from the Salton Sea, California, USA - SS_1_D_1 metaG | ecosystem: Environmental > Aquatic > Non-marine Saline and Alkaline > Hypersaline > Sediment...
CGTCCTGTGAGCAGTGTGATGGTTTTGGCGGGGCGCGAAGTCTCGGTTTTTACTATGTAGGATTCGAGCTTATGCTGCATTTCGGCATATTTGTCAAGCAATTCGGGGATTGTTGGATGCGTACTTGCTGTTACCTGTGACGGCACAAGACACACCAAAACACTAATCATATACTTATACATCATTTGTCCCGTCCTGCTACTCACTGTGTGCTTTGGGCTCCAAAGTCAAATCTGCAAAAAGTCCGGCCTTGTACTTATAATAGGCCAGAGATGCTACCATAACTGCGTTGTCAGTGCAATATTGTTTCGGCGCAACCAGCAGTTTTGTGGGCGGTTTCATGCCGTCGCACATCTGCTGCAATGCGGCACGTAACGCGCTGTTGGCGGCAACTCCTCCACCCAAAAGGACGGTCTTGGCGCCGATTTTCCTAATGGCTCGTTGCGTTTTCTTGACGAGGACTTCGACGACCGCCGCCTGGAACGACGCCGCGATGTCCGCGATCTCCTGCCGGCCCATCGAATCTACTTTGTTGCGGCCTTTCATGTTCTGGCCGCGACAGTGATACAGGACGGCGGTCTTGATGCCGCTGAAGGAGAAATCGAGTGAATCTCGCTCGAGCATTGAGCGGGGGAATCTGATCGCGGCGGGATTTCCGTCTGCCGCTGTCTTTTCGATGCTCGGCCCGCCGGGGTAGGGCAGCTTAAGAATCGTCGCGACCTTGTCGAAGGCCTCGCCCGCCGCATCGTCGATAGTCGAGCCCAACAGCCGAGGCTCCAGAGGCGATCGATAATCGTAGAGACTCGTGTGCCCGCCGGAGACGATCAACGCCGCGGCTGGCAGCTCAAGATCATCTTCGGACATTATTGCCGACTGCAAATGTGCGTGCAGATGGTTGATTGCTATCGGCGGCTTATCCCAGGCGAAGCTCAGCGTCTTTGCCGCTGTGACGCCCACCACCAAGGCAATCGTCAAGCCGGGTTGATTCGCCACGGCGATAGCATCGATATCGTCCCGGCCAACATCGGCCTGCTCCATCGCCTCTTTAATAACGGGATAAATCTTCTCGATGTGCGCCCGCGAGGCGATTTCAGGAACGACACCCCCGTACTTCTCATGCAGCTTCGCCTGAGAAGCGACCACCGCCGATTTGACGACCTTACCGTCGGCAACAACCGCCGCCGCAGTTTCATCGCAACTGGTCTCGATACCCAAAATATTTATGCTTGCTTCCTTCATAGAATTGGGATGTTAGCTTAAGAACCGTAAACTGTCAACGCTGGACGGCCCCATCTGCGCTGTCTTTGAGCGTGCCGCTCTGTAGTCAAGAGAGATATTCATTAGATTCGACGGAGACGAAGCCAGCCTGACAGAACACACATTCTACTTGCTCAAACCCGCACAACGTTGTATCTCATCGACGTCCATTTTGCGGATGTCGTTGAGGAGATTTTTCTTGATGGGGCGGGTGGTGAAGCCGCCTTTGGTCATTTCTTCGATGGCTTGTTCTTTGGTCCAGTCCTGGACGACGATGCGATAGGCTGCGAACATTACGCCAGTGCGATCGACGCCGCGATGGCAGTGTACGAATACCGGAGTTCGCTCGGCGTTCGTAACAATCTTCAGAAAACGAATAACGTCTTTGGTGTCGGTGCAAAATGTGGTCGTGTTGATATGCTCGTATTCCAATCCCGTGTCTTTTAGGAGCTTGCGATCCGAAGTAAGGAAACGCAGGTTGACGACGGTCTTGATGCCGATTTTCTCTAATTGTTTCATTCCTTCGGCGGTGGGCTGGGCGCCGCGATAGAGGTTTTCTGAGACTCTGTGCAGGTTCGGCAGGCCGGGCAGGTCGATACGCCGGGCCCATGTGTTTGGGCGAGGTCCGCTCTTAGCCGAATATTCGACTGAATCGCGGCCGGTCTCTCCCAATCGGCAGGAACCTATCGAAATACTTATGCCCGCCAGCAACATCGCCAGGCAGGGCAGTAGCGTCGAATTTTTTCTGTTTTGATGCTTTGATGCCATATTTACCGCGCTTTGAGTTGCTTTATCCACGGGCTTTTCCAGCCTTTGCCTTGACCAGCAGCCCTACTTGTTTGCAAATGCTCTTGCAGACGTGCAGGAGCGAAAATCTTATTGGGACAAGTTCGGGTAGCTCGAAGTCCGTGCATATCTCCTTTGGGAATTCGTCTCCGGTTATTTCGATCTTAGCTCGGTCCGAGCAGCCGAATCCGGCCTGCTTAGCTGTCTTGACAATCGGCAAGGTCTCCGGCTCGATGCCAACGAGGCCGGCGCAGACGTTTTCACAGGCAATCGGATCGGTTCCGCCTATAAGCCAGCCCAACGGCCGGGCGCGGCCCCGGATCGGGCCTGCGCCGTCCATCGCGAGAACGCCGTCGATCATAGTGAACGCCGGTTTGAGATAACGGTAAATGTCTATGAGCAGCTCGCAGAAATCATCGGGATTACCGCCTTTGGCGAAATGCCATAGGGCCTTGCGCTTACCCGCTACGCAGCCGAACATGTTCTTGACGGCGAAAGTCGCTCCCAACTGCTGATGAGATTTGAACTTCGGCAGGTTGATGATAACGTCGGCGTCGAGAGCCGCCGAACTTATGCCGACTTTCGTCTGCCTGGCCCCTATCAGGCAATCACGCGGGCTGTCAAGCTGCCTCAGAGGGACAGACATTCTTGCAAGCGGCTCGGTTAGCTTAAGCGCTGTGGCGCAGGCGAGAGTATTGCTCCATGCGGGGGAATCGGCGACGAACGGCTTTGCGCCGAAATCTTTTAGAAGTCTTGCCGTTTCAATAATTATCGCCGGATCGGTCTGGGTGGCGTGACGGCGGGACCTTGGTGCGATGAAATTGGGCTTGAGCAGGACGGTGTCGCCGGATTTAACGAATTTTTCGAGTCCGCCGAGAAGCTCGAAATGGCGCTGCATTGCCTCGGCAATTCGGGCCCAGTCGTAATCGCCGCATCGCGTTAGTGTAACTTCAGCATCTGGCATATCGCGATCAATCGTCAATCCTTGTGCACGCGAGCAGAAATACTCTGACTGCCGTCTTACGTTCCGGCGGTTTTCGCTCGGCTCTGTCAAAAAACACACTGCCCCGGAGATTGGTGAAAAACAGCCCTCCCAGATCCGTCTGGTCGCTGACAAATTGTTTCGGCGCCAGGTAGACAAAGTCGCCGGGACTCATTTTAAGGCCGAAAGCAGCGGCGGTGAAAGGGAACTCGCGTCTTTTCAGATGAGAATCGAGTTTTCGGATAGCGCTGTTTATCGGCAGGTAGAATACGGGATACGCCACGACTTCGCAGACGCCTTTCCTGCCCGGTATTTTGTCGGCCTTTACGCGCAGCCCGATCGGGCCGGGCCCGATATTTGCTCCCTGCTTTGTGCCGTCGGCGGCGGTATAGAAAATAGTCCGCGCGGCTCTCAATCCGGTAACGTTGAGGGTTTGAGGTTCTCCGTCCGGCAGCATCAGGGATACTTTGGCCACTTCCCGCGCATTTGCGGCGGTCAGCACGGTGCGAACCAGGTTCCAAAGGTCTCCCCGGCCGAATCTCGCCAAAAACGAGTTGCCGTCAAAGGCCTTAAAACTTGTTAGACGCAGAGGTCTTATGCGCAGTTGCTTGCGAACTTTGTCAAGCTGGTCAATATTGTCGGCCGGGATTTCCAGGACGTGGACTTCGAGATGCACCGCTTTGACCAATTTCGGTTTGTTCGAATCGCCTTCGTCCGGCGCCAGATCGCCCACTTTCACCTTTTCCCATATAGGTTCTTCTTCAGGTTCGGAACAGCCGATAAAGAACAAACCGAGCAACAGGGCGAGCACGAGACCGATGATACAAGGCTGTCTGCCTTGGTTTAGAGGCTTGAGCCTGAAGTCAGAAACCGGCGCAATTTGAAAAGCTCGGATCATAGATAAAGTATAGCAATTACGGGCATTATGGTCAACTCCGGTAGGCACCCGGGTTCAAATTGCCGCAGGGCAGGAAATGAGCGAGATAGCAAGCCAATTTCCTTGACCGGCAAGACAGTTTAGTTTTTAATACCGCGATTGATTAAGCATGATAGAAATCGAATTCTGAAAGGTTCAATGGGTATGAAAATTAGTAAACGAGCTCAGAATGTGCCGGCTTCGGCCACCATTGCTGTAACTTCGCGAGCGCAGGAATTGAAGGCCCAGGGGGTGGACGTGGTCGGCTTCGGGGCTGGGGCGCCGGATTTCGATACGCCGGATTATATCAAGGATGCCGCCATCGAAGCCCTTAAGGCGGGCAAGACAAAATATACAGCGGCATCCGGCATCATCGAGTTGCGAACGGCCATCGCCGAGAAGCTACAGAAGGAAAATGGACTAAGCTACACGCCGGAGCAGGTCGTCGTCAACATAGGCGGCAAGCATTCGGTTTACGAGGCCATGCAGGCGGTGCTCGATCCGGGCGATGAGGTCATCCTGCCGACGCCGTATTGGGTTACATATCCCGAGACGATTAAGCTCGCAGGAGCAACGTCGAAAATCGTCCAGACCGACAAGAGCAACGGCTATAAGATCACGCCGGATCAATTGAAAGAAGCGCTAACCGACAAGAGCGCCATGCTGTTGATAAACTCGCCCAACAATCCGGGCGGCTTCACGTACACGCCCGCAGAATTGAAGTCACTTGCCGAGGTTCTCGAAGGAACGGATGTTTACGTGCTTTCCGACGAAATATACGAGAAGCTCATCTACGGCGACACTGAATTCGTTAGTTTTGCCTCACTTAGCAAAGATGCCTTCGGCCGGACGATCACGCTCAATGGATTCAGCAAAGCATTCTCGATGACCGGCTGGCGTCTTGGATATGCCGCGGGGCCGCCGGACGTCATTAAGGCGATGGGGCGTCTGCAATCCCACATGACCTCTAATCCGACAACATTCGCCCAATATGCCGCCGTTGAGGCTCTTGGAGCGCCGGCTGGTGAGGCCATTGAGGCGATGAGAGTGGAATTCGAGAGACGGGGTCAATACATGACCGAACGGCTGAACGGCATCGAAGGTGTCCAATGTACCGCGTCAACGGGTGCTTTCTACTGTTTCCCTGATGTTTCAAGCCATTATGGCCGAAATATTAATGGTGCTCAGATCGGCGGCAGCATGGATTTCGCCAAGGCGCTGCTTGAGCAGGCCAATGTCGCGCTCGTTCCGGGCCTGCCGTTCGGCTGTGATAAGAACGTGCGTCTGAGCTTTGCCTGTTCGCTCGAACAGATCACTAAAGGATTAGACAGACTGCAAGAATGGCTAAATCAGTAAAGAGCAAGAAACGACGTACTACGAATAAAGCCGGACGCGGCGAAACAAAGGTTCCTGAGCCGGAGATCGCACCGCCCGGACGCAGCGCCTTTTCGGGCTGGCCCATGATTATCGGCTGGCTGGCGATGCTGATCTTTACCATTCACGCGTGCACGCACATGGTGGCCGCCGGTGACACGTGGGTTGCCATGGCCTGTGGGCGGCACTTCGTCAACCAGGCCAAGGCCAGGAAAACCTTCCTGCCTTTTCATGTCGATACCGTCGAGCCTTTCAGTGCAAATTCACATCATGCCGGTCCAACCCTACAGGAAGTCAAGGCATGGCCTGTCTGGGCCAAGCTCATGGTCGATGTCTCGCCGGAAGAGATCGATCTTGACCCGGAAGAGGCCAAGCAGGAGGTGAGCTGGATTGCACGTCTGCTGCTACCTAAATTTGATATTGAGACGATCCGACGTTTGCATCCCACCGGCTGGATCAATCAGAACTGGCTCACACATGTGATTTTCTACTCGCTGGTCCCAAAATCGTCTTACGCCGATGGCGTCAGTTTCACCTCCAACGCGCTGGTTTACTGGAAATTTGCCATATATATAGTAACGGTCGTCTGCGTTTATTATACGGGCAGGCTGCTGGGTGCTAATCCCGCACTCTGCGCGGTCTTTTCATGCTTTGCCATGTTTGCGGGACGCTCATTTCTGGATATTCGACCGGCGGGCTTCTCGAATATGCTGGTAGCCGTTTTCCTGCTGATACTCGTTCTGGCGACCTATCGGAACGTTTTGTTTATTTGGCTCATTGTCCCGGTGACGGTTTTCTGGTGCAACGTGCACGGCGGCTACATCTATGTGTTTATCATACTGGCTGCATTCATCGGATTGAACCTGCCCACGGGCGTCCACAAGAAGAATGCTCTTATTGCATCGCTTGTCGGCTACGTGCTCGTGTTGATGTGTTTTGCGATGATCATCAGGATGTCCGGCCCGCGCATCTTTGCGATCGTTTTTGCCTACGCCATCGTTGCAGGCATCCTGCACCTGTCGAGGGGCAAGTTCGTTTCTCTTGATGCTCGCGGTATCTGTCACACGGTTGCCGCCGCGATCGTCGCCTTTATTGCGAGCATTGTATTCAACCCATTTCATTTGACCAACCTGACACACACTTATGTTATCAGTATCAGTGAACATGCCGAGCGATGGCGAACGATCAACGAATGGAAAGGTGCTTTTGACTGGGACAATCCCGTCGGTACGGCGAATCCTTTCCTCGCGATGTTTGTGCTTATCCTGGCGGCGCTGGCGCTGTGGGTCGCCACGCAGATAATTGGACCCCGATCCGTTGACCAGCCGAGAAAACGAAAGAAGAAAGCCGCCGGGGAATATCAATGGCCCAAGATCGACCTGGCGATTGTGATAATTGCACTTCTGACTATCTACATGGCCATCCGTTCCAGAAGATTCATACCGATAGCGGCAATAGCGGCGTGCCCGGTCATAGCTATGCTCATCGACCAGTCGATCCGTGCTATTTCGGCGACACGAAACTTCCTGGATCGAAACCGACTTTTTGTTTCAGCGATGCCCCGCGATTTGCAGTTGGGTCTGACCATCGCCGGAGGGGTGGCAGTCGTGCTTTTCGGTACCTGGTGGGGACGCAAGTTCAAGCACATCTATCTCGACGCCTGGCCGAACGATCCGAAACTCAGTTCCGTCTTCATGCGTATGACAGCATCGGATGCCAAACCTTTCTATGCGATGAAGTTTATCAAGGATAACAAGCTCGAAGGCAACATGTTCAACTACTGGACCGAGGGCGGATTCATCGCCTGGGGCCAAGAACCCGATCCGAACACGGGGCACACACCCCTGCAATTGTTCATGGACGGCAGGGCACAGGCGGCATATAATCGAGATACTTTTGAGGCATGGTCCGACATAATGGGAGGGGGTCAAACTACACAACTGATACTTCAGCGTATTTATTCCAGACGAAGCAAAATGACCGAGGAAGACTACAAATCGATCGGCAACTGGATGGACGAACAGATGAAAGATCCCGAGAATAACGCGTGGGTCGTCATGATGCCGGCTACGGTCTTCTTAGATCCCGAAAGGAAGCCATCCTATTATGTCATAAATTCTCTCGAGCAGCATCCCAATTGGCGGCTGGTCTTTCTCAATAACCGGCAGAAGATATTAGTCGACTACACAACGCCGCAGGGCAAGAAGTTGTTCGATGGGATATTCACTGGAGAAACAAAATATCCCGATGAATATCACAAGAACCTTATTCGCTCGCATAGCTGGTATCTGGATCGTCGTTGGGCATTAGCAGACATGATTGAAGGTTTCGAGTATGCCAGGAAAGCCTTCGAGTTGAATCCCTCGCTGACACCTATATTTGAATTGAGTCGTTATTCTCTTTTGCCTCAGTTGAAACCTCAGGTCGACGCTTTCTGTAAAGCTTATCTTGACAAATTCGATGCAAATCAGAATACATGGTCGAAACAGGATGGGTATCGTCTCAAGACTCAGGCGGCCCGATACATAGCAGACCAGGTTTTCAGAGATCGTGCCAGAGCGGCAAAATATGATCTCGTGCTGAGAAACATAGCTGCGAGCAAGAGGTGGTAAAGTGTCAATCAGCGTTTTTTTCCCTTGTTACAACGAGCAGGAAAACGTTGGGAGAACTACCGAAAAGGCGCTCGAGGTTCTTGAGAAGCCGGGTACTGATTTCGAGGTGATAATAGTCGATGACGGCAGCTCCGACGACACCGGACGAATCGCCGATGAATATGCCGGTCGAGACGACAGGGTGAAAGTGGTTCATCACCGGCGCAACCTTGGATATGGGGCCGCACTGCAATCGGGCTTCAAGGCGGCGACAAAAGAGCTTGTATTCTACACCGATGGAGACGGCCAGTTCGATATCACTGAAATGCCGCCGCTTATAGAATTGATGGACAAGTACGATATTGTCAGTTGTTACCGGCTGAATCGGCAGGATTCGGTCCTGCGCAAGATTAACGGCTGGTGCTGGACAAAACTGGTCTGTCTGCTGTTCGGCTTGAAGATTCGTGACATCGACTGTGCTTTCAAATTGTACAAGAGAGAAATATTTGACAACATGGAATTGTCGAGCACGGGAGCTCTGATCGATACGGAGATTCTGGCCCGTGCGACACGTAAAGGCTACAGGATTGTTCAGAAGGGGGTTCATCATTATCCTCGCAAGGCGGGTGAGCAGAGCGGAGCCAATTTACGAGTGATCCTCCGGGCGTTCAGGGAATTGCTCAAATTGCACAGGAGAATTCGGCTGGGAAACTGAGCCTTAAAACGCGACACTATACTCAAGGTGGGAAATGCCGGTTAATAGCAACGAAAAGATTAATCTTTTTATATACGGCTCGCTGCGAGACAGGAGAATTTTTCATTCTGTCAGCGGGCTTAGATTTACCCGCAAGGCTTCCAAGATTGACAGCGAAACTCTTTTTGCCGAGCCGGCCCTGCTGCCTCGATATCGCAAGGTAAGCCCGGACAACGTTTACTACTATGCCATTGCCGCTCGGTCTTCGAGGATCGACGGCCTCGTGATCTATGATATCCCGGCTAAGGCAATGGCGGAAATTGACCGCTATGAGGGCAAGCGATACGACAGAGAAAGCGTTGAGATCAACACGGCCAGAGGCACTATCAAAGCAGAGGCGTATCTGGTTACTCACGATTCGATGCAAAAGCACTTCGGCGACAGGTTTCACGTCAACCTGATACATGAATTGTGGCTGAGAAAGCGCATCGAAAGGTTCATCAAGAGGCGCACTCGTCCGGGCGAAAGAACGGTTGACGCCGAATCGGAACGCCGGGCCGACCGCGAGTTATTGGCGACTACCGAGCGGGATCTCGTGATGAGCCATTATCATTCTGATGCCGTCAGCGACTATTACCTCGAACATGAGCTTGACCGCCCCAGGCCAAGCATAAAGCACCTCTACGACGATCCGGACGCAAAGCCGTTTATCAGAAACTATCTTGCCCTGGTCATCAAGCAGGTGCTGCTGAACCAGCTTGACGAGTTGATTCAGTCTGAATACCGCTTTGAGCTTGAACGAATGCGAACGTCGGAAAGATACTTCAAACGTTCCGTTAGCTTGCTTATAGCTCTGCAGATGATGAACGCAAATCAAAAAGGCGTTGAGTTGATAATCGACGAATATCTCGAACCAAAGCCGCTAAAGGATTACGACCTCATAGACTACGTCAAATACGCCGTGAGGGCTTCAAACAGCATATTCGATTATCGCGTGGCTCAGTCGAAGTTCAGTCGGATACGCTCGAACTTTCAGCCCGGATTAGTACCGCTCGGAATCGAGATTGAACTGAGCAATGTAGGCGCCGCCGCGGTCGAACCACTGAGAAGCATCAAAAAGGTGACGGATTCTGTCTATGACGGCTTTAAGTATTTCCACGACTTTCGATTGGATGTCCTGTCATGGAAGCTCGGCGGATATATCGACGACCACACAGGCTCCACCGACCAGGCCCGACGCAGCGGTTTCCTCGAGCTTGCTCCGGGCAGGTTGAATATTGCAGGCGAACTGTCCAGGCCCGCCACCGCCGATCCCTGGCTGCTCAATCAGCTCATTCGAGAGATCGCCAATTTCTACGACGTAAGGGCGCACAGTCTTCACCTTTCCTTCCAGCTTAGAAAGCGTCA
>Ga0180433_10012335_pt1 | contig 10007 bp, 8 predicted proteins | sample SS_ome_8_FD_132980 | JGI IMG/M metagenome (GOLD analysis project Ga0180433, IMG submission 132980) | Hypersaline lake sediment archaeal communities from the Salton Sea, California, USA - SS_1_D_1 metaG | ecosystem: Environmental > Aquatic > Non-marine Saline and Alkaline > Hypersaline > Sediment...
AGCGGCAGCAATAGGGCGCCTTCGCTGGCTCCGGCCATGCCGATTCGCGATGCGACCGAGGCGGACCTCGGGGCTATCCGCCGACTTCTCGACGAGCAGAATGCCTTTCACGTGGGACTTGCTTCCGCCTCGGTCCGACGGCGGACGAGCGGATTCGCAGGATCCTCGAAGATGAGGAGGCGACCCTCTTCGTCGCCGAGCACTCTGGAGCGGTCGTCGGGCTGGCCGAGATCCGCCTGACTCGGACGAAGTCCCTGCCGGTCCTGGTCCAGAAGATCTGCGTCTTCCTTCAGGAGCTCTACGTCGCAGAGGCCCTTCGTGGACAAGGGATCGGAACGGAGCTGCTGCAAGCCGCCCGTGCCTGGGCGCGCGATCGAGGAGCGGAATCAATGCGAACGGCAGTCGTTCCGACAAACGATGCGGCCCGTGCCTTCTACGACAAACACGGCTTCACAGACACGATGATCAGCCTCGAAGCCAATCTCTAGTAGCGACTCCAAGGTGGACATCTCCGGAGTCGGCGCGTACGATCACGTAGAACAGTGTTCCGGCTTCCCGTCGACTCGTGACAGGAGATGCGTTGAATCGACTCTACGTGCTCTGCGATCTGGAGGGAGCTTCCGGGATCGGGCCGGAGAACCGAGAGGCCATGGCCTACGGTTCCGAGCTTTGGCACCGTGAGGGCCGGCGTTGCATCACCTCCGACGTGCAAGCTGTCTGCGAGGCGGCAAACGCGTTCGGCATCGACGAGATCGTCCTCAACGACTCCCACGACTACGGTCACCAGAAGCCGAACGTCTTGGTCGGCGAACTCCCCCGGAACGTTCGGCTGGTTCGCCGTCCCCATCTCCCTGGGAAAGCCCGCCACACGGTTCGCGGCGAGCCCTTCGGGATCGTCATCGTGGGCCAGCACGCGATGTACGGCGGAGGCGGCTTCGCGCCACATACGATCCAATCGCCGCCGGTCGGCGAGGTGACGATCAACGGGGTCAAAGTTGGAGAGATCGGCATCGAGCTCGCGCTCTTCATGGGGGCTCCGCTCCTGGCGATCATCGGTGAGAAGAACGCGGTTGACGAAGCGAAGGCGCTCTGTCCGGACGTCGTCGGAATCCCGGTGAAGTGGCTCGAAGCCGACTGGTTCCCACCCCCCGAAGAGACGCACGCCGTCATCCGCAGAGGCGCCTTCGAAGCCCTTCGGCTACGACACGAGGCGACCGGACTCGACCTGCGGCCGCCGTTTCGCTTCACCCTGCGTCCAGCCGAGGGCTACTACTTCGACCCGGAGAAGAAGATCTTCATGCGGTCCCTGACGCGATTCGTGTTCCGCCGCTGCCGCGGCAGCCTCACCGGTGAGGTCGCCTCTTGGGAGACGAAGACGATCATCGGAGGGCTGTACGCCCTCGAGTCCGCCCGGATGTTCCTGGCTAGACGCCGCTAGCTAACCGAGCTTCACGATTCCCCCAGGACGTCCTGAAAGAACTCGAGGATCTGCATGGAGACCTCTACGGTTCCTAGGTTGCCGTGTCCCGCCCCCTCGACTAGCGTGTACTCGACCGGGACCCCAGCCATCAGCAGCGCGTTGCGAAGGGCGGCACTCTGGCAGTGTGGAACGGCCAGATCCTCGCTGCCATGGAACATCCGGAACGGCGGGTCGGAAGGATCGACGTAGGTGATGGGATTCGCGAACCCGCAGAGCGCCACATTGTCTAGCAGCGGCCCGCCGATCAGCGCTTCCTCGGGAGCGAGCGACACTTCCGGGTCGCAGGCATCCTTCATCAGGAAATCCGTCGGAGACGCCATCGTGCAGACCGCGTGCACCCGGCTGCTTGTGCCGACGTACGGCCCGAGATTCCCCTCGAGATCGATCGTCTCCTCGAGAATCGTGTACTCGCCGACGTCGCCCGACGTGCCCGCCAACGCGGCCAGATGAGCACCCGACGACCCGCCGGACAGCCCGATCCGGTTCGGATCCAAGCTGTAGACATCGGCGTTGGCGCGAACGAATCGGATCGCTGCCTTCACGTCGTGGATCTGCGCCGGGAACGGAACGTCGTGACTCGATCGGTGGTTGATCGACACGATCGCGAACCCGAGCGGGCACCACACGTTCGCCGAGACTGCTCCCGTCGGTCCCTTCCTGTCGTCCCGAGCCCAGGCGCTTCCGTAGAGGACGATCAGGACCGGGAACGGGCCCGAGCCTGCAGCCGGAGTGTAGATGTCCAACCGATGTCCGACAATCCCATCGCCGACGTAGTCAACGTCGAGCCAGGATTGGCCGTAGCTTGCAGCCAAAGCCCGACCTCCGCAGCATCCCAGCAGCAGGGCGAGGACGAGGCCCAAGATCCACCGGACACTCCAACGTGTTCTCATTCAAGCCACCTCCTTGATCCGAGCACAGATTTCGTTAGAGGACGTGTGGCGTTGTCCTGTACTCCACCCCACTGTAGAGTCGGAACTCTCGAACCGTCAAACCTGAAGCACCAGTACTCATCCCGCAATGGGGTCATGCACTCTCTAGAGAACCCGGGTCTCCTCGAGAGGCTTGAGTTCGACTGCGTAATGTAACATCATGCTGTTACTTCAAGGGAGGCCCTTCATGCAGAGAGCTCAGGTGCTCCTCGAAGCGTTTGCCCAGACCTACGAAGAGAAGAGGCCGGACCACGAACCGCTCGTCTTCCATGTCAAACTCCGTGACGAAGGCGCAATCCTCACCGTCGACCTGACCGAGCCGGGGACGCCACGGATCGTTGAGGGAGCACACCCGGAGGCGTTCCACACCTTCGTGACCGATGTGACCACGCTCGAGAAGATGCAGTCGGGAGAGCTCGGTCCCGGAACGGCATCGGGGAAAGAACACGTCGGCCAGCCCGCTCCGCTCGACGGCGAGCTCCCCGCGGGCGAGTCGTGGACAATGGAGAAGATCTACCGATCCATCGAGATCGCGTATCCGTCCTTTAACCCGTTCAACCCGGAGAGGATTCGCTTCGATGAGGAACACGCGCGCTTCGTGCACGGCGGCCACGCCGTGGTCTTCTTCTACGCTCGAGGCTTCCGCTCCGCCTGGTACAGTATCCACCGCGGCGAGCAGGTGAACGACAAGGAGCACGCCAATCCGTTTCCTTCCGGAATCATCGTCCTCAGCGGTCGCGGATCCGGGGGGATCGGCGGCAAGGAGGTCGAGCTGCAAGCGAACGAGGCGTACCTCATCCCCGCCGGAGCGACGCACACGTTCTGGAACGAGCACGAGGAACCGATGACGGCGATCTACCTCGCCTGGGGGGAGGGCGCCTAGGATCGCCCAGAGGAATCCTCGCCACAGGCCAGGTCCTCCAGAGGACGCGCAGAAGTGCGCCGATTGCCGCCCATCCGAGCGTCCCGGATAATGCTTCGACTCGCTGCACCGGGAGGCTTCGATGATCGATCTGAAGGCAGTCTTTGCCCACATCGAACGGAATCGCGATGCGTTTCTCGAACGGCTCTTCGACTACGTCTCACACCCGACGATCAGCGCTCACGGCATCGGGATCGAGGAGGCGGCGGCATTCCTCGTCGATCTCTTGAAGCGGATCGGCATGGAGTGCGAGGCGGTCCCGACGCCGGGCTGTCCGATCGTCGTCGGTCGCAGGCTCGAAAGCCCGGAGCTCCCGACCGTCCTTCTCTATGGGCACTACGACGTGCAGCCTCCCGATCCCCTCGACGCGTGGGTCTCTCCTCCATTCGAGCCGACGATCCGAGACGGCAGGATCTACGCACGCGGCATCGGCGACAACAAGGGACAGCACTTCGCCAACCTCCTGGCCCTCGAGTCGATCCTCGCCTGCGAGGGGCGCCTCCCCTGCAACGTGATCTTCCTCCTGGAAGGTGAGGAAGAGGTCGGCAGCCCGCACATCGCCGGGTTCATGAAGGAGAACAAGGAGAGTCTGCGAGCGGATCTGGCGATCACCTCCGACGGGTCGGTCCACGAGAGCGGACGGCCGTGCGTGACCTACGGCGTCCGCGGCGTCGCCAGCTTCGAGCTTCGGGCGCGAGGCGCCAAGCGCGACGTTCACTCAGGAAACCTCGGGGGAATCGTCCCGAACCCTCTGTGGGATCTCGTCCATCTCCTCGCCACGATGAAGAACGATCGCGGCGAGATCACGATCGACGGCCTTTACGACGATGTGGAGCCTCCGACGCCGCGCGAACGAGAAGCGCTCGATGCACTCCCCTACGACACCGAGCGGATCATGAAGGAGCTCGACCTCGATCGTCTCGACGCCCCGCAGGAACGGAGCATCGCCGATCGCCTCGCGGTTTGGCCGACGCTGACGATCAACGGGCTCCACGGCGGCTATGCGGGAGAGGGGATGAAGACGGTCCTTCCGTGCGAGGCGATCGCCAAGTGCGACATCCGACTGGTGCACGATCAGTCGCGCGACGACGTCCTCGCCAAGATCGAGGCCCACGTCAGGAAGTACGCGCCGCACGTCGAGTTGGTCTCCTACGGCGGCATGGAGCCGTCGAAGACGCCGATCGAGTCCCCGTTCACCGAGCCGATCCGCCAGGGGATCATCGATGCGCAGGGGGAGGAGCCGCTCCTCGTCCCGGCGCTCGGGGGGACACTCCCCGACTACGTCTTCACGAGGATCCTCGGGATCCCCTCATTCGTCGTTCCGTACGCAAACGCCGACGAAGCGAACCACGCCCCGAACGAGAACCTGGAACTCGAGCGCTTCTTCACCGGGATCCGAACCGGTGCGGCGATCCTCGCCCACCTCAGCGAGGTGCCGCTTTGAGGGCGAGAACGCGGATCGCCCGCTCGCCGGCAGATCGAGACCAGGGAGCCCACGTCTGAACCCCGCGGCGGAGAAGGATTCGCTTCAGGCCTCTCTGGCTTGGGCGGATCGGGGTTTCTCCTCCCCTGCGTGATCCCACTATGTGAGACCCGCTGGCGTTTCAGATCCCAGGTTGCGAGATCCCGCCCTGGTGCTATAATGCGCGCCGCCCTGGGGGGTGATCGGTGTGGCTCAGACGATGACGGAGAAGATCCTCGCGGCCCACCTGCGCGAGGGGACCCTGGAACGAGGCCGCGAGATCGGGATTCGAATCGATCACTGCCTGACGCAGGATTCGACTGGAACGATGGCGTGGCTCGAGTTCGAAGCCCTGGGAATGGATCGCGTGAAGGCTGACGTGGTTGTCTCCTACTCCGACCACACATCGCTCGGATTCAAAGGGGAGTCAACCGACGACCACGTCTTCCTCCAAACGATCGCCTCGCACTACGGTGCGTTGTTCTCCAAGAACGGAAACGGCGTCTGCCATCAACTGCACTACGAGCGATTCGGCGTCCCTGGAAAGACGCTGATCGGCTCGGACTCGCACACGCCAACGAGCGGCGGCCTCGGGATGCTGGCGATCGGTGCCGGCGGGATGGACGTTGCAGTGGCGATGGGCGGCGGTCTGTTCCACCTGACTGTTCCCAAGATGATGAGGGTCATCCTCACCGGGCACCTCCCCGCGAACGTGAGCGCGAAGGACATCGCGCTCGAAGTCCTACGGCGGATCTCGGTCAAGGGTGGAGTCGGTTTCTTCCTCGAGTACGCCGGGCCCGGCGTCGAGACGCTCTCCGTCCCCGAGCGTGCGACGATCACCAACATGGGAACCGAGACCGGCGCCACATCGTCGATCTTCCCGTCCGATGAGGTCACGCGCGCGTTCCTCCGAATGCAGGGACGCGAGTCGGACTGGGCCGAGCTGCGCGCCGACGACGATGCCGTCTACGACGAGACGCTCGAAATCGACCTCTCGACGCTGAGGCCCCTCGTGGCGATGCCCGGGATGCCCGACAACGTGTTCGACATCGAAGAGGTCGCAGGAACGAAGCTCGATCAGGTCTTCATCGGCTCGTGCACCAACGGCTCGTACCGCGATCTGAAGGTCGTCGCCGAGATGCTGAAGGGGAAGAAGGTATCGAACGACATCGACGTGATCGTCTCCCCCGGTTCGCGCCAGGCGTGGGAGATGTTGATCGAGGACGGAAGCTTCCTCGAACTGACCAGAGCCGGCGTGCGGATGATCGAGCCCGGCTGCAACGCGTGCATCGGGATCGGCTTCGTCCCCGGCACGGGGCATCTGTCGCTTCGCACCGTCAACCGGAATTGGCAGGGACGCGGCGGGAACAAGAACGGCAAGCTCGCCCTCTGCGGACCGGAAGTGGCTGCGGCGTCAGCGCTTCGGGGCGAAATCGCCGATCCGCTCGACCTCCCCGCGCCCGAGTTCACGATCGATCATCTGACGATCGACGATTACCTGGTTCTTGCGCCGGAAGGTCCGGCCGTCGAAATCCGGCGGAGCCCCAACATCGTTCCGCTCGCGAAGCAGACCCCGATCGAGTCCACCCTCGAGGGCGAAGTTCTGCTGAAGCTCGCCGATGGGGTTTCCACCGACGCGATCCTCCCCGCCGGACCGCTGACCCAGCACCTACGCTCGAACCTTCCCGAGATCGCCAAGTTCACGTTCTACTACGAAGACGAGACGTTCGCTCAGCGCGCCATCGATGCCGGGGGCGGATTCCTCATCGGCGGAGAGAACTACGGCCAGGGAAGCTCGCGAGAGCACGCGGCCCTCGCGCCGTGGCACCTCGGGATCAAGGCCGTCCTCGCCAAGAGCTACGCCCGCATCCACCGGGCGAACCTGATCAACATGGGAATCCTCCCGCTCGTCGCCGATACCGACGAGATCGATCAGGGCGATCGACTGGAGATCGACCTCTCGGATCTCGATCGTGGCGAACTGAGGGTGGGAAACGCATCGAAGGAGACAGCGTTCACGGCGACGCACGACCTATCGGATCGCGAGCGGGAGATGATCCGCGCAGGAGGGCTACTCGCCTACACCGCGCGTCAGCAGGAAACGCGCACGCCGACCGGAAGTGGCGGATGAACACGCGGACAACCAACCGGGATCGCACGATCCATCGGTTCGATCGAGCACAAGCGGCACTCATGCGCAGATCTTCCGCACTCACGAGATGAAGAACCGTTAACTCAAGCACGACGGCGCACCCGACGCTCTCGGATGCGCAAAGGAGGCCCACGTGGGCAGCAAGGGAGAGATGACCGCAGATCCGATCACGCTTGTCAACGGCGAGCTCCGCGTCCCAGACCGCCCGATCATTCCGTTCATCCGCGGCGACCTGATCGGCATCGACATCACACCGGCGATGCTGGAAGTCGTCGACGCGGCGGTGGAGAAGGCCTACGAAGGCCGACGGAAAATCGAATGGCTCAAGGTCCTCGCCGGAGACGAAGCGGTCTCGACCAACCACCCCGAGATGACCGAAGACGAGCTGGCGAAGGTCTCGGCGGAGGAGCGACAGACCTACTACCTTCCCCAGGAGACCGTCGACGCGATCAAGACGTACCTCGTTGCGATCAAGGGTCCGCTGACGACGCCGGTCGGCGGCGGGATCCGCAGCCTCAACGTCACCCTGCGTAAGCTCCTCGACCTCTATGTCTGCCTCCGACCTGTTCGCTGGTACGGGACCCCGGCTCCGGTCAAGCGCCCGGGCGACCTCGACATCGCGTTCTTCCGCGAGAACACCGAGGACGTCTACGCCGGGATCGAGTGGCGTGCAGGCACGCCCGAAGCGGATAGGGTCATCCGATGGCTCAGCGATGAGATGGGAGTCGGAGACAGGATCCGATTCCCTCGGAACTGCGGCATCGGGCTGAAGCCGATCTCCGAGGAAGGATCCAAGCGTCTCATTCGCGCCGCAATCGAGTACACGATTCGCAACGACCGAAAGAGCGTCACCCTCGTGCACAAGGGGAACATCATGAAGTTCACCGAGGGCGCGTTCCGTGACTGGGGTTACGAGGTGGGTAGCGAGTTCCCCCAGGTCGTCACCGAAGCCGAAGTCTTCGAGTCGCACGCCGGTCAGGTGCCTGAAGGCAAGATCCTCTTGAAGGACCGGATCGCCGACCAGTTCTTCCAGCAGATGCTCCTCCGCCCGAGCGAGTACGACGTGGTGGCGACGATGAACCTGAACGGCGACTACATGTCGGACGCCGCAGCAGCGCAAGTCGGCGGTCTCGGGGTCGCGCCCGGCGCGAACATCAACTACGCCACCGGGATCGCCTGCTTCGAGCCGACGCACGGCACCGCGCCGAAGTACGCCGGCCTCGATAAGGTCAACCCGGGGAGCCTCATCCTCTCTGCGGTCGAGATGCTCCGGTACATCGGCTGGCGCGAAGCGGCCGAACGGATCATCGACGCACTCAAAGCGGCGATCCTCGCCGGACACGTCACCTACGACCTCGCCCGCCAGATGGAGGGAGCGGTCGAGGTCTCCTGCTCGCAGTTCGGCCACGAGATCGTGAAGCGCCTGTAGGGGGAGACGATGGCACAGAAAGGAATCCGCGAGTACGCCGCGAAGCGCCTGCTCGCCAATGCGCTGACCGCGGACGACGCGTTCTCATTCGAGGAGCGCCTCGTCCTCGTCGGGCCGGAGACCCACCTCAACCGGCTTCCCGAGAGCCACCCCTGGCTGAAGGATGCTCACCTCGTCTGCAAGCCCGATCAGCTCTTCGGCAAGCGAGGGAAGAACGATCTCCTGTTCGTCGACAAGACGTTCGACGAGGTCGTGTCGTGGATCGACGCGCGCCGCGGAAAGCAGACGACGATCGAAGGGGCCGGCGGGACGACGACCGGCGTCCTGACCCACTTCCTGATCGAGCCGTTCGTCCCCCATGAGGTCGAGTACTACCTCGCCTTCACCACGTCGCACGACGCGGATCGGATTCTGTTCTCAACCCAGGGCGGCGTCGACATCGAGTCGGTCTGGGAGAGCGTCGTGACGATCGAGGTCCCGACCCTTGGCGAACTCGACCGAGTTGAACTCGAGGCGAAGCTGCCCGACCTCCCAGATCGGGATCGGGTGGTCGGATTCATCGAAGCGCTCTATCGCGTGTTCATCGCAAACCACTTCACGACCCTCGAGTTCAACCCGATCACGCTCGTCGGGGGCACGGTCGTTCCGCTCGATTGCGTCGCCAAGCTCGACGACACCGCCGCGTTTCAGTGTGCGGAGAGCTGGGGAGAGATGGAGTTCCCGAAGGCGTTCGGCTCGGCCGCCACGCCGGAGGAAGCGTACATCGCCTCACTCGACGAGAAGACCGGAGCGAGTCTCAAGCTGACGGTCCTGAACCCAGACGGCCGCGTTTGGCCGATGGTCGCCGGCGGCGGCGCGTCGGTCATCTACGCCGACACCGTCGTCGATCTGGGCTTCGCTGACGAGCTCGCCTGCTACGGCGAGTACTCGGGAAACCCGTCGACCGAGCTGACGAACGAGTACGCCAAGACGCTCCTCGACCTGATGACGCGCACGCCCGACCCTGAAGGGCGCGAGAAGTTCCTGCTGATCGGCGGCGGGATCGCCAACTTCACCGACGTCGCCAAGACGTTCACCGGAATCATCGACGCGCTCAAGAGCTACCGGGACAAGCTGCAGGCGAACAAGGTCAGGATCTTCGTGCGCCGCGGCGGACCGAACTACGTCGAGGGCCTCGAGAACATGCGCCGCGTCGGCGAGGAGATCGGCGTCCCAGTCGAGGTCTACGGGCCGGAGACTCACATGACGCGCATCGTCTCGATGGCGCTGTCGGGAGGTGAGAAGTGAACGACTACGATCTCTTCTCCAGGGAAACCCAAGCGTTCGTCTACGGCGCGCAGACGGCCGCCGTTCAGCGGATGCTCGACTTCGATTACCTCTGCCGGAAGGACGCGCCGTCGGTCGTGGCGATCATCACGCCGGAACGGGGCGGGTTTGAGAAGTTCTTCTGGGGGACGCGCGAAGTCAGGATCCCGCGGCTTCGGTCGATTGCCGAAGCGGTCCGGCAGTTCCCGCAGGCCGACGTTCTCGTCAACTTCGCCTCGCAACGCTCGGCGTTCGACACGACGATGGAGGCGCTCGGCACGGAGACGATCCGCACGATCGCCGTCATCGCCGAGGGCGTTCCCGAGCG
>Ga0180433_10012337_pt1 | contig 10006 bp, 7 predicted proteins | sample SS_ome_8_FD_132980 | JGI IMG/M metagenome (GOLD analysis project Ga0180433, IMG submission 132980) | Hypersaline lake sediment archaeal communities from the Salton Sea, California, USA - SS_1_D_1 metaG | ecosystem: Environmental > Aquatic > Non-marine Saline and Alkaline > Hypersaline > Sediment...
ACGGATGAGCTTCCTCCAGCACTCGGTGCCGGTAGGCGCCGACGGCGGCGATCATCGCCGCGTTGTCGGTGCAGTAGCGAAGCGGCGGGAACGAAACGTGGATGCCACGCTCCTCCGCATGAGCGGTCAGGTCCCGCCGAAGGTGTGAGTTGGCCGCGACGCCGCCGACGACGATCAGCCGTTTCTGGTGGTAGCGTCGCGTCGCTTCGATCGACTTCTTCGTCAGAATCTCCACCACGCTCGCCAGGACCGAGGCGGCGACGTCCGCTTCGCGCTCCCGCGGATGCTTCTTCAAGTGGTAGAGAACGGCCGTTTTCAGACCGGCAAAGCTGAAGTCGAAGCCGGCCGAGGTCGCCATCGGACGGGGGAAGGGAATCGCCTTCGGGTCCCCCTCACCGGCGAGGCGGTCGATCTCGGCGCCGGCAGGGTAGCCGATCCCGATCATCTTCCCGATCTTGTCGATCGCCTCGCCCGCAGCGTCGTCGACCGTCGAACCGACCGTCCGGTAGTCGCCGAATGCGCGAACCTCAATCAGACTCGTGTGCCCGCCGGAGACGACCAGCGCCATGAAGGGAGGCTCGACCGCATCCTCGCTCAAGCGGGCGGCGAAGATGTGCCCTTCCAAGTGATTCACGCCGACAAACGGGATCGACAATCCGTACGCGAGCCCCTTGGCGTGGGAGAGCCCGACCAGGAGCGGCCCGACGAGGCCTGGCCCGTAGGTCGCGGCAACCAGGGAGAGGTCCTGCGCCTCGACGCGCGCCTCGGCGAGCGCTTGGCGGACGAGGAACGGAAGCTTCACGACATGATTGCGCGATGCAACCTCCGGGACTACGCCGCCATACTTGGCATGCAGGTCGGCCTGAGAGTAGACGAGGTTGACGAGCACCTCGGTCTCCCCTCGAAGAACGGCGACAGCCGTTTCGTCACATGAGGTCTCGATTCCGAGCGTCAGCGGAGCGGCTGTACTCATGATGGCTGGGTGTACTTAGGCTTCAGGATCCCGATGAAGGGGAGGTTCCGGTAGAGCTCGGCGAAGTCCATCCCGTAGCCGACGATGAAGGCGTCCTCCTCGAGAGCGAAACCGGCGTAGTCGACGTCCACCTCGACCTCGCGGCGCGAGACCTTGTCGATCAGCGTGCACACCCGGATCGAAGCAGGACGGCGCGCTTCGAGGCTCCGCCGCAGGTACGTGATCGTGTGGCCGGTGTCGACGATGTCCTCGACGATGAGGATGTCGCGCCCTCCGATCGGGATCTCGAGATCCTGGATCAGGCGAACGGCTCCCGGAGCGGTTCCGTTTCCGTACGACGAGACGCTCATCAGGTCGTACTCGACCGGTATCAGTAGCCGCCGCGCCAGATCGGCGCCGAAGATCAACGCACCGCGGAGGATGCAGACGAGCAGGAGAGGCCGACCGTGAGCGTCCTTCGCGGCGTCCCCGTGCGCGTAGTCAGCGACGATCGCGTCCGCCAGCTCGGCAACGCGACGCTCGATCTCCTCACGGGAGAACAGAATCGTCGAGATGCGCTCGGTGATGCCCACTTCGCTCATGATGGTCTAGTCTCGGACGACGAAACGATCGTCGAGGTTCTCCATCCTAGAGCGAATCCCGCCGTACTCCAACTCGTGATAGCCGAGCATCGCCGGCCCAGAGAAGCCCTGCTCTCGAATCGCGTGCGCCTTCCTCGACGCCTTCTCTCGGACCCAGTCCCAGTACGGATGATCGAACGCATCGACCGACTCCGTCAGGGCGCCCTCACGAACGCAGAAGGCGAGGCAGGAAACGATCGGCGGTCCGTCGAAGAACGAGACGCCACTCCCGGCCTTCACCGGCATCAGCGGGCCCGTGTGGCTTCCTCGCATGAATCCCGAGACCAGGTGCGTGATCTCGAACGGTGCGAGGACTTCGCCCGTCGCAGGGAAGCTCTTCTGCGTCCGGACGAGCATCACCGGATCGTCTTTGCCGACGTAGGTCCCGGCGATGTTCTTCAGGCGCGTCGTGCAGGACGCGGCGGCGATGTCTCCGTCGTGCCTCGATCGGACCGACTCGACCACGAAGCGTCCGTTGTCTCGCAGCAGCGCGACCAGGTCGTAGGCCTCCTCCGGGGTGACCAACTCGACGACTCGATCCCCTTCGGTGTGATCGACGTCGAGGACAACGAAGGTGAATCCCTTCCCCACGGCAGGCGAAAGGGCCAGCCCAGGACTGTACATTGGATCCGCAAACGCAAGATACAGAGGCAGGTTGTAAGCGCCCGGTTCGGTCTTGTCCGCCGTGAACATCAGGAACGGCTCGTTCGGGCGTTCGTCGAACTCCATCTCGGCAACCGCCGGACCGAGCCCCTTGGCATTCCCCGAGAAGGCGTCCTTCAGAAGATCCTGTCCGGCACCGTAGAGACCCTGCCGCTTGGCGACCTCCGTTCCGGCGACGAACGCGTCCCATGCCAGGCGATGAACCGCCTCGCAGTCGGTTCCCCGATCGTGGGTGAACAGGATCGCCACGTCGTCACCGGTCGAGGTGATGGCGTGGTCGATGACCAGGCCTTTGCCCCCGTTGGCAACCGTCTCCCTCACTGCTGCGAGAAGCTCCGTGCTCGGCTTGAGGTGCCCACCGATGCTCCCGACGTCCGCCTTGATCGCCGTCAACGTCACTCGCATGTCGATTCGCCCTCCGCGTGAAAGGATCGATGCCGGCAGCACCTGGCTGCCGGCGCCGGGATTATACCGGCGTCCCGTTCGACGGCAACGGAGGGGAATCGCTCGAATCCTCGTTAACGCGCGTCGATGCCTCAGACCTAGAGACGTGCCCGGCGGAGGCGGTTCGCGTTTCCAACGACGGTCACCGAGGACAGGGCCATCGCCGCCTCGGCGACGAGTGGGTGCAGAAGCCCCAGGATGGCGAGCGGGATGGCGAACAGGTTGTAGAAGAAGGCCCAGAAGAGGTTCTGGCGGATGATGCGAAACGTCGCGCGGGCGAGGCGAACGGCCCGAACAACCGCAGCGAGTTCGCCCGAGGCGAGCGTCACGCCGGCGGTCTCGATGGCGATGTCGGTCCCCGTACCGATGGCGACGCCGACGTCGGCTCCCTGGAGGGCCGGAGCGTCGTTGATCCCATCGCCGACCATGGCGACAACCTCGCCGTCTGCCTGCAGCCCTCGGATGGCGTCGAGCTTCTCGCCGGGGGCGACCTGTGCGAGGATCCGCGAGATCCCGACCGATCGTCCGACCGCTTCGGCCGTCGGCGCGTTGTCCCCGGTGAGGAGCACCACGTCGAGACCGAGGGTACGAAGCTCGTCGATCGCCTCCGCTGCACCGACCTTCACTCGGTCAGCGACGGCGAGAAGTCCGAGGAGTCCCCGGGAGCCGTCGGCGACGCCGACGACCGTCTTCGCCGCATTCGCCAGGTCCTCCGCTCGGACCCGGACCGCCTCCCCCGAGATTCCGAGACGCTCAAGCCAGGGGAGCTTGCCGATGTGAATCGGAACCCCGGCCGACGCTGCGGAAACCCCGTCGCCGGCGTGAGCGCGGAAGCCCTCCACGGGGATCGAGTCGAGACCTCGGTCCTTCGCCGCAGCGACGATCGCCCGACCGATCGGATGCTCGGAGCCTGCTTCAACCCCGGCCGCCAGCCGAAGCAGGTCGTCCTCCGAACCCACGACCGGGATCACGTCGACCAGGCTCGGCCGCCCCTCGGTCAGCGTCCCCGTCTTGTCGAAGACGATCGTCGTCACACCCTTCAACACCTGGATCGCTTCCCCCGAGCGTACGAGGATCCCGCGCACGGCGCCGAGGCCGGTGCCGACCATCAACGCCGTCGGCGTGGCGAGGCCGAGGGCGCACGGGCAGGCGATGACCAACACCGCGATCGCCGCAAAGAGCGCGAGGGAGACCGGCGACAGGCTCGCATCGACCCAGGGAAGGAGTCCGCTCGCCGCCGATGCGATCCGCGCCATGGCGCCCGGAGCGACGAGCCAGAGGGCAAGGGTGGCCAACGCGAGGCCAAGGACAGAGGGAACGAAGACGCGCGTCACCCGATCGGCGAGCGCCTGAACGGGCACCTTCGTCATCTGCGCCTCCTCGACCATCCGGACCACCGAGGCGAGGAACGTCTCCTCCCCGACTCCCGTCGCCCGAACCTTGAGGAAACCGGCGCCGTTGATCGTCGCCCCGATGACGCGATCCCCGACCCGCCTGGAAGCCGGCATCGACTCCCCGGTGACGATCGACTCGTCGACGTGACTCTCTCCGCCGACAACTACACCGTCGGTCGGAATCTTCTCTCCCGGCCGGACGACCATGACCTCGCCGATCTGCAGCTGGTCAATCGGCACCTCGATCTCGACGCCATCTCGCTCGACCCGAGCCGCCTTCGCCGCCAGCGTCAGGAGTCGCTTGATCGCCTGAGAGGCTCGTCCTTTCGCCATTGTCTCGATCAGTCGGCCGGTCAGGTGAAACGCCATGATCATCGCCGATACGCCGGCGTAGTTGAGGATCGATGCGGATCCGACCGTCGTCTTCACGGCTGCCGCAACGCCCGTTCCGAACGAGGCGAGTGTCCCGAGCGCAATCAGCGTGTCCATCGTCGGCGCCCGACCCAGCGCGGCCCGAAGGCCGGCCCGCAGGGTCGCGCCGCCGGCGACGAAGAGCGCCGGCGCGGCGAGGAGGACCATCCCCCAGTGGAAGACCGTCGGAGAGGGCCACATCCGCCCGAAGAACATCTCCGGGATCATCCAGCCGATGACCGGGATGGCGAGGGCCCAGGCGAGAACCGCTCGACGTCGGGCCTCGATGAGGCGCAATCGGTCCCGCTCGATCGGGTCGACCCTCTTCTGTGTTTCCGGAGCGTCGAAGCCGGCCGCTCGAACCGCGGCAACGAGGGCTCCTCGCCCCACCGGTCGGTCGAAGGTGACGAGGGCCTCCTCCGCGGGGAGGGAGACGACGACCGATCCGACGCCGGCAACGGCGAGAAGCGCTCGCTCCACCGCCGCAGAGCAGGAGGCACACGACATGCCAAGGATCGGCAACCGCAGGGTTCCGGTTGAGGACGCCTCCGCGACCGACGCCGCGGCCCGTGCGCCGAATCCTGCACGCTCCACCGCCTGAAGCAGATCGGCCTGCGCAACGGCCTCATCCGCGACGACGACCGCGCGCTCCGCGAGGAGGTTGACCTGGACGGTCTCGACTCCTTCAACCTCGGACAGCACCCGTTCAACCGCCTGTACACAAGAGGCGCAGTGCATGCCGGTGATCTCCAGCTCGCGTCTTCTCGAAGTCTGCGTGTCGCTCAATCCGATTCCCTTCTCACGATACGGTGCGTGCCGTTGTGCAGGACGAGGATTCGCGCCAGCTGTGGAAGCCGCGCGAACGAGTTGTGAGTGCGGCGTGAGTCGTCGCCGACTCGCTTCAGGGGCAGGACGGTGAGGCGAGATCGATCGTGGGATCTCCTGAGAACTGGAACTCCTCACCGTACATCAGATCGACCCCCGCCAGGATCTCGTCCAAGCGCGTGTACCCATGCCGAAGCTGCGTCGTGAACTCGACGTTGAAGATCGATCCGAACGCCCATGCCAGAAGCGTCGATTGGTCCGCCCGGCAAGAGGTGACGATGGTCCACGACTCGTCGAGGAGCGCGAGCGCGCTCCCTGAGAAGCAGGCATCGATGATGATCAGCGTCTGACACGCTTCGCTCTCCAGAAGCTCGGCAAGGGTCTCGTAGCGATAGCTTCCGTCAGGGTCTGCATCCGGCGAAGCGGCGTCTTCGTTCTCCGGCGTTTCGGGAGTCTCCGACGGCGCGGCTTCATCCGCCGGACTCTCGGCTTCGTCCTCGACGAAGAACGGGTGCATGTACCCGTCGAGGCCATGGCCGGCGTAGTAGAAGATCAGCGTGTCTCCAGGGCCGACCTCGGCGACGAACTCGCGAACCGATGCCTCGAAATCCTGCTCCGAGACCTCCTCTGCGTGGAGCTTGAGGAGTGTCTCGATCCCGAGTCGCTCCGTGAAAGCCTCGACGATTCGGTCGGTGTTCCGATCGAACGCACCTTGGAGAGCGCCTCTCCCGTAGGCCGGCCCGCCCGTCTTGTCGTTGCCGGCAAGGACGATCGCATGCACGTGCGAAGTCTGCGCGACGGCCCCTGAAGCCAGGACGGCCCACAGCGTCAGAAGGACCACGGCAGTCCGCACGGCTTCCGAAGTCCGCATCACTCTATACCGGTGACGCCGGCGAAGTGCGCGACGTCTTCGGCCCTGCGGACCCCGGGGATCTCGAGCGCAGCTTCCGCCTTGTCGACGGAGAACAGGACCTGCGCTTCCTCCGAGCGACGAGCGATCACGCGGATCGCCGTCACGTTGATCTGCCGTTCGGCGAGCGTCTTCAGGAACTCCGCAAGGGCTCCGGGACGATCCGGAACGGACACGTGAAGACTCCCTTCGATCGGAGCCATCCCGTCGCCGCAGATCTCACAGAGGACCGCCTCGCGGTCCGTGCAGGAGATTTGGCTGCAGGATAGACAGACGAACGCTCTCATGAGACGGTTGCCTTCCGCCGCTCGCCTGGAACCTGGCTCCGCGAAGTCGCCTACGAGGGTCCAGAAGCGCGCAACGCGGGTACTATATGCCATGTGGCGGCAGCACGCAAAACCTCATCGAGACTGGAGAATCGCCCTTCCGACGTGTAGAGTTTCCGCTCGAAGAGCCGGCTATGTCTGGACAACGAGCCCGTAGGAGGCCAAGATGACCGCCACGCCGACCCTGAACCCTTTCGAGATCTCGCAGCGGCAACTCGACAAGGCCGCCGCCGCACTGAACCTGGACCCTCAGGTGCACGCGCTGCTTCGCGAGCCGATGCGAGTCCTCGAGGTTCACTTCCCGGTCAAGTTGGACGATGGCACGGTGAGGACGTTCACCGGCTTCCGTGTCCAGTACAACGACGCGCTCGGTCCGACCAAGGGAGGCCTTCGCTTTCATCCCGACGAGACGCTCGACACCGTCAAGGCATTGGCCGCGTGGATGACCTGGAAGACGGCCGTCGTGGGGATCCCGTACGGCGGTGGCAAGGGCGGTGTTATCTGCAACCCGAAGGAACTCTCGCAGAGCGAGCTAGAACGGGTCTCGCGCGGGTTCGTCCGTGCGGTGGGCCGCTTCATCGGGCCGGAGAGAGACATCCCGGCGCCGGATGTGTACACCAACCCGCAGACGATGGCCTGGATGATGGACGAGTACTCGACCCTCTGCGGGCACAACGTTCCCGGTGTGATCACGGGGAAGCCGATCCTTCTCGGCGGCTCCCTTGGACGCGGCGATGCGACCGCACGAGGGACCGTCTACTGCGTCATCGAAGCGGCGAAGGTCCTGGGCCTGAATCTCGAGGGAGCGACCGTCGCGATCCAGGGCTACGGGAACGCAGGCTACTACTGCGGCACGCTGATGGAGGAGCTGGCGAAGAGTAGGATCGTCGCCGTCACCGATTCGAGAGGCGGTGTCTACAGCGGGGACGGTATCGATCCTGAGGCCGCTTTCGCGCACAAGCAGGCGACCGGCTCCGTTTTCGGCTTCGGTGGGCTCCCAGGCATCACGAACGACGAAGTCCTTGAGCTCGATGTCGATGTGCTGATCCCCGCGGCGATCGAGAACGTCATCACCAACAGGAATGCCGCGCGCGTCAAGGCGCGGATCGTCGCCGAAGCGGCCAATGGCCCCACGACGCCGGAGGCCGACGAGATCCTGCACGGAAGCGGCACGTACGTGATCCCGGACTTCCTCTGCAATGCCGGCGGCGTCACCGTCTCCTATTTCGAATGGGTCCAGAACATCGGAGGCCTCTACTGGCCGATCGAGGAAGTTTACGAACGCCTGAAGGCGAAGATGGTCGAAGCCTTCCACACGGTGCACGACATGGCAAGAGCAAAGGATGTCGACAACCGAACCGGGGCATACCTTGTTTCCGTACAACGCGTCGCCGAAGCGATGCGTCTGCGTGGCTGGGTGTAGGCTGGCTGCGCGCCAACAGGCTCGCGCTCTAATCAGGGGGATCCGAGTCCCCTGGCACCAAAGGTGAAATCGAACCGGCTCCTCGTCGCTCTTGTTCTGGCGGCTTCTCGGGGACGGCTCGGTTCCGCACCCGCTGAGGCGATCTTCCCGGTTGGGGTATGATGAATCCCCACGGCAACCTGCGGGGCAAACGCGAGAAGAGGTCATGCAACGACACGAGCGTTCGGAGAACAGCACGCCACAAGGACAGTTCCTTCACTTCGGGCAGCAGGAGGATGGGCACTACCGATTCACGAAGGAGGAGCTTCCCCCGCAGTTCGATCTCGTGGGGTCCGGAGAGATCGGCGGGAAGGCGCGCGGCTTGCTGTTCGCGATGGACTACATCGAACGGGGGGGCTCGCTCACGCAGTACCAACCCTTCTTGCGCTTTCCCGACTCCACGGTGATCACCACCGAGATCTTCGATGACTTCATGCAGGCAAACGACCTGGAGTCGGCTGTCTTGGCCGGCTGCACGGGTGAACTCGAGCTTCAGGAACTCGGACGAAGCATCGTGGCGAGCGCGTTCCCGCGTCACTGGCGGGAGGCGCTCATCGCCTTCCTGGAGAAAGAGACTCGCCCCTTGGCCGTTCGCTCCTCTTCGGTGATGGAGGACGACACCGATCACTCCTTCGCAGGGATCTACCTCTCGGACTTCCTGGCCAACCGGGGATCGATGGAACATCGTCTGGATGAGCTGATTCACCTGATCAAGCGGATCTATGCGTCGACCTTCAGCCCAGACGCACGGGCGTATCGGAAGCGTCACGGCTTGGACTGGCACAACGAGAAGATGGCCATCCTGATCCAGAACATGATCGGTAGCCACTACGCCCATGACCTCTTCTACCCGCTTGTGGGCGGCGTCGCTTTCTCGATCAACTACTACCCCTGGACGAATCGACTGAAGATGGATGACGGCGTGGTTCGGCTCGTCGTCGGCACAGGGACCCGAGCCGTGGGGCGCGAATACGCCCGCGTGTTCTCTCCCCAAGCGCCGGGCCTCAGACCCGAGGGATCCGACGTTCGAACCATCGTGCGAGCCTCCCAGGAGACCGTGGACGTGCTGGACATGAAGGCCGGCTACTTGACGCAGAGGAAGCTGGGGACGCTCTCCAATCCCCTGCTGTCGAGGATCTGCTCGGTCGCCACGGAAGATGGGGTGCTCCGGGACATGCCATCCACAGGGTTCGTCGGTAGCACCAAGGACCGCCTCATCGCCTCGTTCTCGCGTCTGGTCGAAGGTCAGGCCATCATGCCGTTCACGCCACTCATCAAGGAGACGTTATCCTCTCTGGAGGACCTGCTGGGGAACCCGGCGGACCTGGAGTTCGCCGTCGACTTCTCAGGACCCGAGGCGGAGGCATTCGGAGCACCTCTCTTCTTCGTCTTGCAGGTTAGGCCTCTCGGCATGCGACCGGAGCACCGCGAGATTGCGATCCCGAGGATCGCCCCGGAGAGAGTCATCCTCGACTGCGGAAGCGTCCTTGGAAACGGACGCCTCAAGCATCTGCGTCATCTGATCTACGTCGCCCCCTCCACGTACCAGTGGACTCGCGGGTACGAGATCGCCCGAACCGTCGGGAGAATCAACCGAGATCTGGAGGAGGATGACGCCCCGTACATCCTGATGGGACCCGGTCGCTGGGCGTCCAGCAACCCACAGCTCGGCGTGCCTGCTCAGTACGGTGAGATCGCGGGCGCCCTGGCCATCGTGGAGATGGCAACGGCGGACTTCGCCCCCGAACTGTCCTACGGAACCCACTTCTACGCCGACATGGTGGCCCGCGGCGTGCTCTACCTGCCGTTCTACGCCGAGAAGGGGGATCGCCTGAATCGGAAGCTCCTCGAGAACGCCAGGATCGTCCATCGGGACGGATTCGTCACCCACTACGAAGTCCCTGATGGGATGAGTGTGTACGTCGATGGTCAAAGCCAACGGGGTGTCATCTCGCTGGAGTCCTAGAGCATCGCCACG
>Ga0180433_10012339_pt1 | contig 10005 bp, 6 predicted proteins | sample SS_ome_8_FD_132980 | JGI IMG/M metagenome (GOLD analysis project Ga0180433, IMG submission 132980) | Hypersaline lake sediment archaeal communities from the Salton Sea, California, USA - SS_1_D_1 metaG | ecosystem: Environmental > Aquatic > Non-marine Saline and Alkaline > Hypersaline > Sediment...
CGTTTGGCCGTAGCTCGCCGCGGTCGCCAAGAGCGTGTTGCCGTGCGAGTCGTAGTCCGTGACGTTCGCCTCTCCCAGCTCGATGAGCTGCAAGAGTTCGTCGGTTCGTCCATAGGCAGCGGCCTTGAACGCTGGTTGATTCAGAAGGTCGGCGTTGTAGTTCCCGCTCATCCTTCTTGGATATGACTTGCCCTGGTGGCCAGCGAGCATTGACGAGCGCGCTCTCTCGACTCTAAACCAAGAGATGAGCAGTCCAGTCACGTGCGTAGCACACAGACGTCCCTGGCGGCGCACTACAGCGCCAGCACAGAGCGCGCGCCGCGACCGGTAAAATTCGGCGCATCGGCGATTTTCGATATTGGATGGCGCGCGCCGCGCGCGCTTTTAGCTTCGCGGTCCCGTAAGGCTGGCGGGCGTGCAAGTGGTGCGCACAACGAGCGCTCGACTACGCTGGCGTACAAGCGCACCTCATGTCGCGCTACCAGGGCGACGCACTCCGTGCTGTGACGCGCCGCGCCGCTCCGGCGCGCCAAGAGCCGGTGGCGCGCGGCGCCGGCACGGCGAGCAGCGGGCGTCCGCTCGACAACCCGTTCAACGGCCAGACGCCCGACCGCCCGGTGCTGCCGGCGTCGCAGGGCGTCGCGGCGCCGCCGCAGATTCCGGCGTTCCAGCGCTTCACGCCGTCGGTGGCCGGCAAGCGCCGCGGCGTCGACAACAACGTGACCGGCGGCGCGTCGATCCGCCGCCAGCGCCTCGACCTGGCCGGCACGCCCAACGCGCAGCTGGCGCGCATGCGCGGCACGCTGCTCGGCACCGGCAACACGCCGCCGGTGTTTGCCGACGCCGCGCCCAACATGGCGCAGTTCCAGGCCGGCCCGGAGGGCGCGCCGCTCATGTCGGGCTTCGGGCCGATGTTCGACCCGTACGCGCGCGGCGTCACGCCGACGTCGCGCTCCGACGCGCAGAACATCTCGTGGGGCGGCATGCCGGCCGAGCGCCCGTCGATCTGGGACGCGGCGGCGGCCGGCGGCGCCGGCAACCGGCGCATCGCCGGCACGACGAGCGGCGCGCAGTTCATCGACCTCGGCGGCGCGGCGCCCGCGTCGACCGGCGTGCCGAATCCGTTCGAGAGCCACCCGTGGCAGGCGGCGGCCAACCGCGCCAGCAAGTCGAACAAGACCGGCGCGCCCAACGCGCGCGTCAAGTACACCGTGCGGCTGGCGGCCGACGCGGCGCGCTTTGCGCACGTGCAGCAGGCCTACTTTCCGCTCGTCGCGTGCCGCCAGCTGCAGTTGGCGCCCAAGCCGTCGCAGCGCGCGTTTGGCGCGCTCGCCGGCCCGACGCCCGAGACGCTCGTCTTCAACCTGACGGTCGCCAACTACCTCATCGCGGCGTCGCAGACGCGCCCGCGCACCGCGTCCGAGGTCAAGGAGCCGGTCGACGTGCTCGACGAGTACACGATCGTCGGTGCCGCCGCCTCGGAGGAGGGCCAGCGCAAGACGGTGCGCTCGGAGCGCGCCGAGTCGGTGGTGCAGCGCAACGTGGTGATGACGATGGGCGGCGACGCGTTCAACGTCTACAACTACTGGGGCAACGTGCCGGCGTCGGCCGAGGTCGGCTTCATCCTCAAGGGCGTGCCGATCGAGCAGATCTGGGCGTACAACGCGCGCGACGCCGGCTCGTACAACCTGGCGCCCGACAACGAACAGTCGGTGACGCTGCTCGACGCCGGCGTCGTGGCGCGCGTCCTGCTCCAGTTCGTGCCGTGGTACGACCGCACCGGCTCGGACACGCGCCCGTCGATCGCCGAGCTGTCGTACAAGGACGACTTTGGCCGCCTGCGCCAGGGCGTCTACATTCCGTTTGGCACGTGGACGCAGCTGCACGGCGAGCTGGCCAACCAGGAGACGATCGACCGCGCGTGGTGCTCGGCGGCGGCGGCGATGCGCGCCGGCCAGTGCGGCCTCATCGTGTCGCGCAAGGGTCCGGTCTACTGAAACTGTGCGCTGAGATTCATTTTCACTGGCCGGCGAGGAGCTCCTCGAGTTCCTTGACCATCTCCTTCGCATCGGCCAGCTCCTCTTCGGCGCTGGGGCGACAAAAGGCGGCCTTGGCCTTGATGACGTTGGGAGGGGGCAGCTCGTCTGCCGCGTGGTCGGCGAGGAGCTCCTCGAGTTCCTCGACTTCCTCCTTCTTCTTGGCCAGCTTCTCTTCGACGCCGGAGCGATAAAAGGCGGCCTTGGCCTTGATGATGTTGAGGGCCAGCTCGTCTGCCGCGCAAAATTCGCGAGTGCGAAAAGCCTCGGCTGTAACCCATATGACATCGCAGACGCCGGTGACCTTGACGTACGACAGGACAAACAGGCTGTCGCCCTTGTCGAATCCGACGACGAACAGTTTCTCTGATTCACGGATCACCCGGTCGACCTTGGATCCCCACCAAGGCTCATCGGAGAACTTGGTCTTGACGTCATCAATCAGTTCACAGGGCGTAAACTGGGCTGGGTGCTCGGCGCGAAGGCCGAGAAAGGAATAGACTGGGTTGCTCATCGTTGTTGGTCGTTTGTTCGGATCTCCTTCATTTCTCCCCGGTGCCCCGTCGATTTGCGATCTCGGTCCCGGGGAGCCCCGGCGCAATTTGCGAGCGAACTGGGGCGCGCGATCGTGAACACTTGAATCTCGCGCCGGCGTGCAGAATTCTGTTGCGCCGTTGCGCTTGTGCGCGAGCGCTGCACGCGACGCGCAACTGCAGCGCTCGACGCACATCTCGCACCGCCATGTCCAACGTCCACACCGCGCTGCCGCCGGTCAACAACTCGTCGCCGATCACGCCGACCGGCGAGACCAAGTACAACGCGCGCGTTGACGAGGCCGAGTGGCGCACGCGCCAGGGCCACCTCGGCGCCGCCGACGTGCGCCGGGTCGCCGAAGTGCACCAGCGCGACCTCGTCTTTGGCCGCCGCGGCCGCAAGCCGAGCTCGCTGATCAAGCGCGGCATGCAGGACTCGCACGCGCCCGCCTTTGCCGCGTTCAACGGCATCCTGCACCACTCGGAGGACGAGTTCAAGTTTCTCGGTCTCGCGACCAACGCGCCCGAGCACCAGGCGCGCAACGGTCCGCTCGGCAAGCAGTTTGCGATCTACGTCGACGGCTCGAACACGATCGTGTGCCGCTCGGCGCTCGCCATCCCCAAGTTTGCCAAGCTGGCGTGGTCGCTGCCGCGCTCGCCCGACCTGCCGATCGACGGCGCCGGCGCCGGCCGCATGCTGGCCGAGATCCGCGAGTACAAGGCCGGCGAGTCGATTGTGCGGCCGCACCAGCTGCACGCGATGATTGCGCGCGGCACGGCGCCCGGCGGCGCCAAGCTGTCGCCGGCCGACGAGAAGCGCCACCAGTTTCCGCTGCAGCTCTGGGAGCAGCTGCGCGCCATCGGCTTCACGTTCGTGCTGGCGTTCCTCGAGTCGGACACCGACGACGAGGCGCCGGGTCGCGTCGACGACCGCGAGAAGCTGCGCATCGCCGAGATCTTCGGCATGATCGACGCGCGCGGCGCCAACCGGGCGCAGAAGAGCGGCTCGCAGATGCGCGCGGCCAAGTTTGCGCGCCACGCACTCGACGCCGTCTTCCAGATGTCGAACAACGCGCGCACCGGCGCGTCGGCGCACAACGACTCGCTCGGCGCGTTTCCGCTGCACCCGGCCGGCGTGCAGACGACCGACCAGCGCACGCAGGAGGTGGCGCGCCAGCAGAGCGGCCAGGTGGCCGGCCTGCTGCAGGGCATCATCAACGCGTTTGCGTCGGAGCAGGAGCGCGTGATCGGCTTCACGCCGAGCGGCGGATTCCCGGGCTTCAACATGGACATCGTGATGCGTCGCCAGTGAAGGGTTGCGCGCCGGTGTTTTTTAGTCGCGCCATTGCGCAAGTGCGCGCGGCGTGCGACCGGTGCGCCAACACGCGTCGTCCGCGAGTGCGCAATGTCGTTCAAGGTGCACGGCAGCAGCGAGAGCGAGAGCGACTACGCCGCGGCGAGCGCCTCGTCGCCGCGCCTCTCGGCGATCAGCGCGGCCAACGCCGCCTACGCCGAGAGCCAGGCCAAGTTGCGCCAGATGCAAGCCGAGGCGGTGAAGCAGAAGCCGGCAGCGGCGCCGTCGCTGGCGGCGTCGTCGGCGTTTGACGGCGCCGACTGGAAGAACTGGGGCGAGTGGAGCGACGACGGCGAAGAGGCGTCGAGCGATGCCGAGCAGCGTGTCCGCGAGACGTCGAGCGGCAGCGGCAGCGCGGCGCGCGCCCTCGCCACCTCGGCGGCGTCGGCGGCGGCGGCTGTCGCGGCGCCCGGCGCGCCCAAGGTGGCGCGGCGCGAGGCCTCGTCGCTGCCGCCGCTGCGCCAGTTCCTCGCGACGTGCACCGGCGCGGCGCCGCGCCAGAAGACCGCCGCCGCGCCACTCTCGACCGAAGCGATCGTCGGGGCGGCCGTGCCGGCGGCGGACGTGTGCGACGCCGACGGCAACGTGCGCAACGACTCGGCGCGCGCCGCCGACGCGCTGGCGTCGGGCGAGTACGCGCTGCTGCTCGAAGAGCACCAAAAGGCGCTGGTGCGCTACGCCGTCGGCTACTACCGCGGCTCGCGCGCGATGCGCGACGTCGCCGCCGACGACCTCGACGCCGTCTCCGACGCGCTGGCGTCGGCGATGACGCGCGACCGTCACATCGACCGCAGCGAGCGCGGCGACGTGCGCGAGACGATCGACGAGTTCAACCAGCTGACGATCGCACAGATCAAGTCGATCCTCGACGGCAACCGCGTCATTGTGCAGCGCGACGTCGCCGACCTGTACGTGCGCGCCGACGGCGACCTGATCGGCCAGATGGGCACCGGAGCTGGCGAGCGCGTGCGCTCCGACAGCGCCGAGCGCGCGCGCCAGATCAACAACAACGAGATGGTGCGCGTGCTCGGCATCGCGGTCGGCGACGAGGCGGCCGCGCGGCAGCGCTGGCGCGCCCTGGTGCAGCGCAACGAAGCGCTGTGGCGCCTGCTCGCCGCGCAGGGCGAGACGCAGCAGTTTGACGACGGCGCCGCTGCCATGGTCGCCGACGCGTACAGCGTCGGGCTGGTGGTCGACATGCGCTCGGAAGAGTGGCTGGCGCGCCGCGTCGACACGTACGACGAGCGGCGCTACGTGCGCTACAACGACGGCGACGTGGTCGACGGCGCGCCGTTCTGCCCGGACGAGGAGCCGTGTGCGCCCGAGCCCGCGGCCAAGGTCGTGCACCACTACCACTACGTCTACGTCAAGCCGTGCCCGCCCAAGAGTCGCGACGAGGGGCGCACCGGCGGTGACGCCGACGACGACGAGTGCGCCGACAAGCGCCCGGCACACGGCCGCCGCCACCGCGCCGACGCCGACGACGGCGTGTGCGAGGAAGGCGATCTCGAGGACGAGGTCGACGCCCTGCTCGGCGGAGACGGCGGCGGCGACGCCGACGACTCGGAGTGCGAGTCGTACTCGTACGAGGAGGAGGAGGAGGAGGAGTGCGATGACGAGCAACCAGCCGATCAAGACGTCGACGAGGGAGAGTGCGACGAGGACGAGGCCGGTGGCGAGGAAGAGTGCGACGAAGAGGTCTCGCGAGAGGAAGAGTGCGACGAGGAGACGTCGGACGAAGACGAGTGCGAGGTCGAGCACGAAGAGCGCTCGGTCACCGAGGAGCAGGCGTCCGGCTGCGACAACGACTGGCTGTGGGAGGACGGCTCCGACTCTGGCTCGAGCTGTCGCGAGATCGAGCCGTGCGCGTCGCTCGCGTGCCAGCGCACGTTTGAGCGCCTGTGCATGACGCCGAGCGGCGCGCTGCTCAGCGGTCCGGCCGGCAACGCGGTCGACAGTGCACAGTTTGCGGCTCTGCGCGACGAGCTCGGCGTCTTTGTGCGCACGCAGAACCGTCACGAGAGCGGTGTGCGAGTGGCGCTTGGCGGCTTGATGGCGAGCGACGTGTGGCACCGCGTGACGCGCAAGGACCAGCGCCACGCGTTCTCGACGGCGCTCGTCTACATGGCCAAGGAGCTGTTCGACGCGTTGATGTGCTCGCGCTCGTGTCGCGCCCTGCTGCTCGCCGAGGACATTGGCGCTCTGTTCACTGAGCTGACGAGCGCGCCATTTGGCGGCGCGGCGCCGGCTACACAGAGCCACGGCGAACGTCGCGTCGCTGACTATGGCCGCGTGTCGGCGGCGTTTGTCGACTACCTGGTCAACGGACCGCGCACCAACGACCGCGCCGACAAGTTTGAGCTGGTGGAGCGCGACGCGCCCTACTTTCTCAAGGACGACATCCTCTACCCGAGAGCGCTCTTCGACACACTGCGCGGCGCACTGCTCGGCGTGCGCCGCGAACTGTCACAGTTTGACGCACTCGAGCGCAACTTCATCGCGGCCGAGTGGGACACCGTGGCGCTCTCGATCTCGAGCGAGCTCGGTTCGCGCATGCCCGAGCGAGATATGCCGCGACCCCTGCGGGACACTCCCCAGCCCGTGGCGCCCCAGCCCGTGGCGCCCCAGCCCGTGGCGCCCCAGCCCGTGGCGCCCCAGCCCGTGGCGCCCCAGCCGACGACTCCCCAACCAGTGGCTCCTCAGCCGGCACAGGCAAAGATTGTCGAAAAGGCGCCTGTGGTCGACGAGGACGAAGACGAGTTCAGCGACGAGGCCGTCCCCATTGCCGCTGCGCCCGTCGTGGCGAAGAAGCCCTCGCCGAAGAAGCCGGCAAAGACTCTGGCGACACTGCCTGCGAAGAAAGTGACGCCGAAGAAGGCCGCGGACAAGAAGCCCGTCCGCGCCAAGTCTGCCGCGGCGCCCAAGGTGGCAGCGACCAAGGCGGCAGCGCCCAAGGCGAAGGTCAAGGCTGTGGCCAAGACAGTGCCCAAGGCAGTCCCCGCAGCCGACGCGTCAGACATCTACAGCCGCTTCGCGACAAAGCCGGCGACGTCGAGCTTTGCACAGGCACGCACGCGCAGCAGCAAAGCGCCGGTCGGCGCCAGCCTCCGGCCCAAGGCCAGCTCGATCTACGACCGATTTTAAACGGCTTCAGTCTTTGTCCTCGCCCTCGACCGCCGCCTCGAGCTCGTCGATTGGCGGCAAGTTTTGCGACGGCCCCATGCCGAGTGCCTGCCGGGCGCGCGCCGATTCGAGCTGCAGCCGTGCGCGCTTCATGTCGCGATATCGCGCGACGGATGCCGAATTGCCCTGCTTGGCGCCGCGCATCGTTTCTTGTGCCTTGCTGAGCTTGGCGGCGCGTTCGCGCTCTCGCTCAATGTCGGCGTGCTTCTCGATGATGCGCTCGCGGGCGCGTGTCGCGTCCTGCTCGACGAGCCGCCGCGTGGCAACGCGGCAGTCGAGCTCGGCGTGCACGCCATTCATGCGCGCCATGTCTTCGCACGCGACCGAGCAGAAGACCGCCGCTTGGCAGTGGCAGACGCGCGTCGCGCCGCGCTCACAATTGGCACAGCGCTTGTCGCCGACGAGCTTGTGCTGGATCGTCGCGCCCGGCATCACGTAGATTTCGCGCACAACGTGGACGTCGTGCGTCGTCGGGTGCGGCGCAGTGTGGTAGTCGAGGCCAAAGTCGGCAAAGCTGCGGAACTTGCCGAGCTTCTTGAGCAGCGCGAGCGTCGTGTGGTGCATGTAGATGCCCTTGACGACGCCCGGCATGTTGGGCGCCGGGTGCAGGCGCCACTCGAGCGGGTTCCACTCGCCCTTGGCGAACTTGGTCTTCTTGGCGTCGTGCGAGAAGAAGATCACAGGCACGTCCTTCTTCGCTTCCTTGAGCATGCGCTCGACATCCTCGTTGTCGGGCGCCATGAACGAGATCACGTGCGGCACGACGTTGATGAGCCGACACAGAAAGTTGCGCGGCACTTCGAACCGGTCGACCCAGTCGACGGGCGGCCATGGCTCCTCTTCCGCCTCGGGCTCGGCCGAAGCGTCGGCGGGCTGCTTGGCGTCGAGCTTGTCGTCGGCGTCGGCGTCGGCGTCGTCGGCGTCGGCGTCGTTCGCAGCGCCGCCGACAGCGGGCGCGGGCGCGGGCGCGGGCGCGGGCGCGGGCGCGGGCACGGGCTCGCTAATCGCTTGCCCCGTCTCATTGGCGTCGCTGTCACTCATCGCTGCCGCAAGTTGGTGCAAACAATGTCGAGCACGGCAACCGGCCGCCGCAAGCGTTCGGCGTCGACGGCGCGCGTCCGCTCTACGCTGCTGTGGCTCGGCGGCGGCGCGCTGCTGACACTGGCGCTCGTCGCGCTGCTGGTCCGGAGGCGCAACGCCGCCGATATGTGCTTTGTGCTCGACGTGCTCGGTTCGCGCATGCCGCACCCGGCGCCGGCGCTGCGCGACGCGGCGGCACGGCCGCCGTTTGCCGTCGGCACGCTGTGCTTTGACGAGACGCAGCGACTTGCGTGGTGGCGGCTCGACGAGTCGTTCAGCTTTGCGTACGGCGGCGACGCGGCACTGGTCGACATGTCGCTGCACGGCCCGGTCGCCGACGACGACGACGGCGGCGCTGCGCCGCGAGCGCCTGTGGCACTCGCCATGGGCGTGCACCGCGGCACCAAAAGGCGGCTCGAAGGCTCGACCGTCGTCGACATGGACGTGCTCGCGGCCGCCGTCGACCGGCCCGAGCGCTTCTACGTGTCGATCTACGTCGACGACGAGCGCGGCACCGACTCGCTCGAGGCGGGACGATCGCCTTTGATGCGATCGCAAAAGTGAACAGCGCAGTTTGCGCCAACGAACCCCGAACGGCAACGATGCCCGCGAGCGCAAGACACGTCTGGCTCAACGTCTCTCAGCGGCCGGCGCGTCGCTATGCCGCGCGCTCCGGCGTCGTTCTCGCGCTGTTGACGGGCGGCGCGCTCGCCGTGGCGTACCGGACCACGCTCTGTCAGCTGCAGGCGTACGCGATCCTGCTGCTGTCGATCGTGGCGCTCGGGCTCGCCGTGCAGCACGCGTCGCTGCGGCGCGAGTGCACCGTCGAGGTGCTGCGCTCGCCCTACTGCATCGAGTGCAAGGGCGAGTCGCGCGCCGCCATGGTCATTGGCCAGTTCGCGTCGGCGGTCTCGTCCAACTACGAGCGCTTCTACATGCGCGTGCCGCGGCTGCACCTGGCGCTGGTGGCGTGGCTGGCGTGGATCGCGTACGGCTCGCTGTTCCACGGGGCGCGCCACAACGCCGCCGAGGACGCCTACGTGGCCCGCGTCGCCGCTGCGCTGTCGTCGGGCGCCGTCGGCTCGGCGGTTGCCGCGCACCTGCGCGAGGCGCGCGTCGTCGTGCTGTGGCTCAATGCGCTCTACTCGCTGCTCGTCGAGCACTGGCGCGTGCGCACAATCGGCACGCCGGTGCACCAGCAACAGCAGTCGGCGGCGCACCGGGCGCTGCAGAGCACCGGCCTGTTTTTCGCGCTGCTCTTTGCACCGACGGCCGAGTCGACCGCGCAGTCGCTGAGCCCGCTCTCGGCGCTGGCTCGGACGGCTCTGTTCGCGGCGCTCTTTTTCGCCGACGAAACGCTCGGCCGGGCGCACCAGTACGCCGCGTGGATCAACTCGTACACGGCCAGCTACCGAGTGCAGCTCGTCGGCCTGCTGATGGCGCTCGGCAGCGCCAAGCCGCACCGGCCGAGCAAGTCGCGCCAAGTCGACGACGTCGTCATCCCGCTGCACGGTGCAGCGTCGGCGTCGCCGATTGTCGGTCGCCGCTTTTCGCTCGACGGCAAACTCGCCGAGTGGGCCGTGGTGGTGCGCTGCGCGTGGCTGCTGGTCGCCAACAACGGCGCGCTGGCGCTCGGACTCGTGCAGCTGGCGCTGACGCTGGCACTGCTCGCCGTCGTGCGACGCGACACGCTGCGAACCGCGCGTGCCAAGTACCCGCTGCTGCAGACCGACTCGGAGCGCGCCGCGCCGCCGCGCCGCCGGATGCGCCCGCCGTGGCGCCAGCGGCCGGCCGATCGCTCACCGCTGGCAGAGCCGAC
>Ga0180433_10012340_pt1 | contig 10003 bp, 11 predicted proteins | sample SS_ome_8_FD_132980 | JGI IMG/M metagenome (GOLD analysis project Ga0180433, IMG submission 132980) | Hypersaline lake sediment archaeal communities from the Salton Sea, California, USA - SS_1_D_1 metaG | ecosystem: Environmental > Aquatic > Non-marine Saline and Alkaline > Hypersaline >...
CACAAATGATGAGAAAAGAAGCGCTGTTTTTAACGAGACGGATGAGATTTATATTAATTCTGAGAAGATGGGGTACTCAGGGGAGGAGAACAGTTCGTTGTATGAAGAGGATGTAAAGGTTTATCAGAATAAGAGTTATATGTTCTGCAGGTCTTTGCTGATGGAGCATGAAAAGGAGCTGTTAACGGCTGAGGGCAGTGTAAGGGGGAAGTTGTTTCCAAAAGAGGAGAAAGGAAGCGGAGCAGCCGAAACCAAAAAAGAGGGCGGCGAGATTGTAAAGGTTAAGCAGAAGGATAAGAAACCCCCTGAAAAACAAAGCGTAGATTCAAAAAATAAAAAGACTGATCAAGGCAATCAGAGAAAAAATGAAGTTTTAAACAAAAAGAAACCGGGAAAAAAAGGAAAGACTGAAGAAACAGATGAAAAGGATAAAGGTCTTAAGATTATGGAATTCAAAGGAGATAAAATTCAAATAGACGAAAAGGATCGGATGATCATTCTTACCGGTAATGCCGAAATCAAGCGCGGCAGAACTGAGGAGATAAAGGCGGATAATATAAAATATAGTTTTGAATCTTCAGTATCCGACCCGGTGTACGTCGAGGCAACCGATAATGTGTTTTTTAAGCACAACCCTTATGAAAGCAGGTCGGATTATTTATACCATGATCATGAGAAGGACCTTGTCAGGCTCAAAGGTGAAGAAGTAGTACTCTATAAGAACGGCAAACCTGTATCAAAATCACGTGAATTGACCTTCTCGCCCGGCGGTGATATCATAAATATAGACAGTTCTCCGGGTGAAAGGATAGAGATTATATGGAAGCCAGATCAAGAAAAAGAGATAAGAAAAAAAGAGAGCAGGAAAAAAGAATAGAACATCATAATAAAAACGGCGGTATATTAAGCACAGAGGGGCTGGTAAAGATATATCAGAAACGTCGTGTAGTCGATGATGTAACTACATTCATCAGAAAGGGGGAGATTGTGGGACTGCTGGGACCGAACGGCGCCGGTAAAACCACAACGTTTTATATGCTGGTCGGTCTTATCTCTCCGAATGCAGGGAGAATATTTATCGACGATGAAAATATAACCGAACTGCCTATGTATATTCGCGCTAAAAAAGGTATCGGTTATCTCCCTCAGGAGGCGTCGGTTTTTCGCAGGATGACGGTGGAAGAGAATATTCTCTCTATCATGGAGATGATGAATATAAGTGCACAGGAGCGAAACAACAGAACGGATCAGATTCTATCCGAGCTCAATCTACAGGTAGTACGGAAAAGCAAAGGCTACCAGCTCTCAGGAGGAGAGCGCAGAAGGGTGGAGGTGGCACGCTCGCTTGTTATCTCACCTTCGTATATGCTGCTCGACGAACCGTTTGCAGGGATAGACCCGCTTGCGGTCGCAGACCTTCAAAATATTATCAAATTGTTAAAGAAAAAAGGGATAGGTGTTTTAATTACCGATCACAACGTACGCGAGACATTGAAAATTACGGATCGTGCATATATAATAACTGATGGAAGGATATTCAGATCCGGAACTCCAGAAGAACTGGCAAACGACCAGGAAGTTAGAAAGAAATATTTAGGCACGGAGTTTCAGCTTTAATATGGTATTAAAACAACAGCTTACGACAAAACTTTCTCAAAAGCTGGTAATGACTCCGTCATTGCAGCAGGCTATAAAGATGCTGCAGCTGAACAAGCTCGAGATTGAAACCATGATTCAAAAGGAGCTCGCTGAAAACGCTGTTTTAGAGGAGGTTGATGAAAATAACCGCTCTTCCTCCAACTCCACGGAGAGCACCGAGTACGATCAGACGATTGATTCAATTTCAAAGGAAGGTAAAAGAGAAGAAGAAAAAGACCCATTTGAGAAAATAGATATAGAGACCTTTTTCGCGGACTATTTAGATACTTACCCGGTAAAAAGACGCTATTCTTACGAAGAGAGCACCGAGTTTTCAACCTTTGAAAATACTCTGTCAAAACCGCAGTCTCTTTACGATCATTTAATCTGGCAGCTGGAGCTTTGCACCGATGAAGAGATACTGAAGAGGATAGGCAGAGCCATAATAGGGAATCTTGATAAAGCAGGCTACCTGCGCGCCTCGATAGATGAGATTGTTGATATGGATGCCGATTTTACACCGGAAAAGGTTCGGGAGGCTGTAAAACTGTTTCGCCAGTTTGACCCACCCGGTGTGGCGGCAACAGACTTGAAAGAGTGCCTGCAAATTCAAATGGAATACCTGGGAATAGATGATGAAGTCTGCAAAGCATTGGTGTCTAAATATCTTAGAATTTTACAAAAACGAGATTACGAAAAGATTGAAAAAGAGCTCGGAATAGACAGGGAGGAATTGAAGGAGAAGCTGGAAGTAATCCGGCACCTGGACCCAAAACCGGGATTAAAATACAACGAAGAGAGGTCTATATATATAGAGCCGGAGGTTTTTGTAGTCAAAGAGAACGGTGAATATAAGGTGACGATCAACGATGAGGGGCTGCCGAAGCTTAGAATAAATCCGTACTATAAGAAACTTGCTGCTCTAAAAAAGGATGGTGATGAGGGTGCTGTTGAATATATTAAAGAAAAGATGAAGAATGCGATGTGGCTGCTGAAGAGTTTCGATCAGAGGCAGAAAACTATATATAAGGTCACAGAAAGCATTATACGTCACCAGAAGGATTTTTTCGATTATGGAGAGGGGCACCTGAAACCGATGATTTTATATGACATCGCCCAGGATGTCGGTCTTCATGAATCGACTATCAGCCGGGTTGTAAACAACAAGTATATGCACACGCCGTCCGGCGTTTTCGAGCTTAAATATTTTTTTCAGAGGGGTATAACCTCTGAGACGGGTGATGAGATATCATCTATCACAGTCAAGAAAAAAATAAAAGAGATTATTGAAAAGGAGAAACCAAAAAAACCGCTAAGCGATGCCAAAGTCGCTGAAATTCTAAGCAAAGAGGGCTTGACAATCGCCCGAAGGACTGTTGCGAAATACAGGGAAGAGATGAACATCCCTTCCTCGAGCAAGAGAAAGGAACCGATTTAACTATATTAGAGGTAAGAGATGAATATAGATATAACGGGTCGGAAATTAGATGTTACGCCGGCAATCAGAAAGTTAACCGAAGAGCGAATAAAAAAACTTTCGCGTTTCCTGCCGAATATCGATGAGGTCAACCTTACGCTCGATGTCCAAAAACACAGACAGATCGCAGAACTAATAATACACAGCGAACAGAATCTCTACACCAGCTTCGTCGAGACTGACGATATGTATGCTGCTATTACTAAGGCTTTCGACAAGATAAAAAAGCAGGCTCGAAGAAGGCGCAAGAAGATAAGAGACCTTCACAGGAAGGATAAATCAAGACTGCATGACATGGTTATGAAGCGTAATTTTCAGGTTACATCCACCGGGGCGAAAATTATCCCGACCGAAGGATTCAGCTTAAAACCAATGGATGTAGAAGAGGCGTCTATGCAGCTGGGCACGTCGGATAATATCTTTCTCGTTTTCAGAAATGCTGAGAATGAAAAGATTAATATCATTCACAAAAAAAAGGATGGGAATTTCGGCTTGATAGAGCCGGAATAGTACATCTGATTTATACATATCAAATTGAACCTTATCAATTATATAAAACGGGAATATATAGTTTATCCCCTGAAGGGCGGAAAACTCGAAGATGTGCTCACTGAAATGATATCAGTTTTTAAAAATAAAAGAATAAGAAAGCGGCAGGATACTATTATTAAGGAGCTTATAAATATGGAAAGGGAGTTCGGTACCGTTATCGGTGAATCGGCAGCACTGCCGCATCTGCGGATGAAGAAGCTCGATGATATATATTTATCTGTCGGGTTATCGGCAAACGGTATAAAATTGGACGGGGAGGAAGAACCTGTGTACTTAATCTTTCTGGAACTGTCTCCCCAGAGATTAACCGAACTACATCTTAGAATTATGGGAGAGATTGCCCGACTGGTGAAAAATATATCTCTTCCGAATATATTATCATCTGTAGTGACTTCTGATCAGCTTTATAGTAAGCTTATAGAAGCATATCATTCATTGGAAGGTAGATGAAGAATCAATCTAAGAAACAGTTGTTTCAATCGATCACAGTGGCGGAGCTTATAAAAAAATCTCTGTTGCACATGCGGCTGGAGCTCTTCTCCGGTGTTGAGGGAATCACAAACAGGATAAAGAATCCTTACATACAAAAACCGGGAATGACCTTTGCCGGATATCCCGAGTTTATTAAAATCGACCAGGTACAAATACTGGGCAAAACGGAGATTTCGTACCTGAAAACTATAAGTGAAAGAAAACGTAAGGAGATCGTGGAGAATTACTGTACACAGAAAATCCCCTGTATAATAACTTCAAAGGATATTAATCTTATTGATGTGTTAATTCGGGAATGTGATAAAAAACAGATTCCCCTGATTCGTTCTTCACTTTCAACCGGGGCAACCATCGAGGTGATATCGAGGGTTCTCAAGAGTGCTATGGCTCCGATGACTATTGTACATGGGGTGATGTTAGAGATATTCGGTCTCGGTCTGCTGATCACGGGCGAGCCGGGAATCGGTAAAAGCGAAGCGGCGCTGGACCTTATTACTCGCGGGCACAGGCTGATCGCAGATGATGCTATAAGGATAAAAAAGCTCGAGTCTGATATATTAATCGGTTACAGTCCTGACCTTATCAATAACCTGATGGAAATCAGAGGATTGGGCGTCATTAACATCAAGCATCTTTTTGGAATGGGGGCTATTCGATATAATAAGAAGGTGGAGCTGGTGATATGCCTGGAGAAATGGAAGGAAGGATTTGAATACGACCGGCTCGGGTTTGAGCATACACCTTACAATATAATGGGATGCGAGGTACCACAACGTAAAATACCGGTTGCTCCCGGCAGAAACCTCGCGGTGCTCATCGAAACTGCGGTTAGAAACCACCTGGTACAAATTCATTACGGGAGCACATTCGAGACTCTGGAGAGGCGAATGAACAGGCGTATATGGGAGCATTTCATGGAAGATCAGGAGGAGAAAGAGGCTTGACCAGGAAAAGGAAGAAATTGATAATCATAACCGGTCTATCCGGCAGCGGAAAGACATACACTCTACATACATTGGAGGATATCGGGTATTATTGTATAGATAATCTGCCGGTCGACCTCGTGTCAACTTTCCTGAACCTGATCGATAGAACTAAAGCCGGTATAAACGCTATCGCTATCATTTGTGATATCCGGGAGAAAAGGTTCTTAGATAACTTCCAGAAAACTTACGAGAATTTGAAAAGCAGGAACCTGGACATGACTCTGGTTTTCCTGGAGGCGAACAATGAAGTTCTGCTTCGTCGGTTCTCCGAAACCCGGAGACCTCATCCACTCGGTGATGAAACAACCTTATCATCAATGATAGAAAAAGAGCGAAAGATGCTCTCACCGATAAGGGATATCGCCGACCAGGTGATCGATACCTCTGATTTTAATGTACATCAGCTTAAAAGTTACATAGCCAGCATCTTCGCGGAAGGTGGAGAAGGTGCCGCAAGATTTACAATTAATATAATAAGCTTCGGCTATAAACACGGACTACCGCTTGATGCAGATATTATTATGGATGTGCGTTTCCTGCCGAATCCATATTTCGAGAAGGAATTGAAAGAAAAAAGCGGACTCGATGCAAAAGTAGCGGATTATGTAAAATCAACGGAAGAGTATAATGAATTTTTCCCCAGAATGAAGGACATGCTTGAACATCTTATTCCGAAATATAAACGAGAGGGTAAATTTTATCTAAATGTCGCCTTCGGATGTACCGGAGGGCGGCACAGGTCAGTTGTCGTGGGTGAGGAGATGCTGAATTTCCTTACTACTAAACAGTATAATACGTATATCAGTCATAGGGATATTAATATCTCCGCTTAACTTTTTTGAAAGGGGGTATTAGATGTTAGGTGCTTTAATAGTAGCGCACAACACACTGGGAGCGGAACTGCTGTCTGTTTTAAGAAATATTGTCGGCAAAACAGACGGAATAATTAATGTATCCATAGATTGGGAAGACGATCATGAACGGGGTATAATAAAAATAGAGGAGTCTATCAAGAAATTAAAAAAATGTTCCGGAATTGTGATCTTTACTGATATGTTCGGCGGTACGCCGACCAATATCAGTCTGCCGTTCCTTGAAAAAGATAAGATTGAGATTATCACCGGTGTAAATCTTCCGATGTTGATTAAGTTTGTCAGCCTGCAATCTGAGAATAATAAAAAAATGTCAGAGGTAATATCCCTCATTAAGGACAGAGCACGGCAGAGCATTAAGATTCCCGGAGAAATATATTATCAAAAGAAGTGAAACAGATGAAAAGCAAGACACTTGAAGTTGTTAACAATTTAGGGCTTCACGCCCGTGCGGCGGCGAAGCTTGTTCAAAATGCGAATCAATTTGAGTCTGATATAAAGATCACTTATAAAGATCAGACCGTTAACGGAAAGAGCATAATGGGGCTTCTGATGCTCGCCGCCCCCCAGGGCAGCAAATTAAAAATACAGGTTTCCGGGTCTGATCAGGATGAAGCGTTAGAAAAACTATCTCAAATGATAAATAATGGATTCGGAGAAAAAAAATAATAAGCGTGAACCTCAAGTTTTCAAAGGGATCGGTGTGTCCCCGGGCATTGCCATCGGTCCTGTGGTCGTGCTGCGTAATGAAAATGTAATAGTAGCCCATTGTTTTCTCGATCCCAAAAAGGCAGAGAGTGAAGTTAAGCGGCTTGATAGAGCGGTAGCAAAATCGAAGAGTGAACTGGAATCGATCCGCGAGAAGATCGCAAAGGTAATAAATCTGGACCATGCCTTCATATTTGATGCTCAACTTTTAATGCTGGAGGATGAGGCGTTCTACGGGCTGGTGAAGGATATGATTAAAAAGGAGAGGATAAATGCTGAGTGGGCTATTGAAAAGGTAACCAAGAAATACCTGGATGCATTTCATAATATTGAGGTAAATTATATCAAAGAGCGAAGCTATGACATCAGGGACATATCGAGAAGGGTTATCAAGAATCTCGGGGGTGAATCAGCAAGCAATCTGCACGAGATCCAGCAGCCTTCGATTGTGGTGGCGCGCGATCTGCCGCCCTCGGATGTGGGTATGTTTCAGCAGGACAAAATTCTAGGCTTCGCCACAGAAATCGGCGGAAAAACTTCACATGTCAGCCTCCTCGCTCGATCCCTCGAGCTCCCCGCGGTGGTAGCCCTCCATGAGGTTGTCGAGAAGATTGACAGCGGCAATATGGCTATTCTGGATGGCGAAGAAGATCTGCTGATCATTAATCCTACTGATAACCAGATACATGAATATAAAAATAAGCTCCAGCTGATGCAGAAAGTCGGGAAGCAGCTGATAAAGAACCGCGATCTCCCGGCTGTTACTAAGGACGGATTCGAGGTTAAACTTCAGGCAAATATAGACTTGCCTATCGAGGTAACGGGCGCTATAGAGCACGGCGCACAGGGAATAGGGCTTTTCAGGTCTGAATTTATGTTTATTCAGAATCCGGGAAAAATCAATGACGAGGAGGTGCATTACAATATATACAGCTCGATTGTTAAAGATGCCAATCCTTATCCCAGTACTATCCGAATTATGGATATCGGAAATGATAAACTTATTCACGGCAAGAGCAACCACAGGGAGCCGAATCCTGCTCTCGGGTTAAGGGCTATACGGCTGTTCCTTCAAAACAGGGATGCTATATATGCCCAGATTCGCGGTATGCTGAGGGCGAGCGTTCATGGAAAACTGGAAATCCTTATCCCGTTCGTAAGCGGCATCACGGAGGTTTATCAAACACTGGAAATGATGAATGAGGTGAAAGACGATCTGCGAAAGAAGAAAATACCTTTCAGTGATGACATCAAGGTCGGAGTGATGATCGAGATACCGTCCGCAGCGCTGGTCGCGGATCAGCTTGCAAAATGGGTGGATTTCTTCAGTGTAGGCACCAACGACCTTATTCAATATACACTTGCCATAGACCGGGCCAACGAAAACGTTTCATATCTTTACAGACCTCTTCACCCGGCAATTATCAAACTGCTCTCAATTATAATTAAATCCGGCGAAAAGGCGGGCATCCCTGTGGCGGTGTGCGGTGAAATAGCGGCAGACCCAATAAGCATGGTAGTGCTGCTCGGGATGAAGTACAAAGTGCTCAGCATGAACGCCGTCTCCATACCGGTAATAAAAAATGTTATCCGCTCGATGACATTAAAAGAAGCCGAACGGATAGTTTCTAATATAAGCGACATGACCACCGCCAAAGAGGCGGAGGAATATATCCTGGAGAAGCTGACCGCAAAATTCCCCGCCGGCTTCCCCACCTGGAAAGCATAGAATACTCTATTCAAGACCTTTGAAAAACTCATAAAAAAGATGTCATACCGCATTCATTGCGGTATCTTCGTTTTCCATTTTATTGATTACTAACAAGTTATAGCGACAGCAAAAAAAGATGATAGTTGCAATCACTGTAGTCTCATAGTTTTTCAAAGCTCTCTATTCTTTATTATACATCACCGATAAAGAGAGCATCCGATTACTTCAATGATTTTCAATATTAGTCCATCTGGCGAATAACTGCGATCTGTGATGGTTGGATAGCTAAATTTCTCGTGAAGTCAAAACTTCTTCCCGTGCAGGTAGGGCCGGGAGCGGTTATATTCGATCTTATCTAAAATCTCTTTTTCAAGGTCGATATTGAGGTGTCCTGCTATATCACAGATTCTTATCACCGCGTCAGCCAGCTCCTCCGCAAAGCTGTCTTTTTTACCCGTAACGATTCCCCTGCGATACGCCTCCACACCTTCAGAAAGTTCTGTTACTACGAGCATCACTTTTTCCGGTATGTTATCACTTGCATCCCAGAAGCCTTTTCGGCGGGCATTATCGTAGCATGTCTTAACAAGATTTTTTATTGTCGCTTTTTCACTCATGTTCTCTCCTGGCAAACTTTTATGATTGCTTCTTGATCCCCACGATTACTATTCGTTTACAGTCCTCCCTGCCGGCATGAAGATGCTTTTTTATATAGTGTCTGTACAACAAATTCTTAATTCCCTGGTTGTTCATAATAAACAGTCTGTTGGTTAACAATCGTCTCAGAAATCCGGTGAATATATTCTTCCGGTTGAGATAGTGCACTTTCTCGATGTTGAAGTGCTTTCCTATCATCTCCTTCAGATCATTCAAGGAAAAATGTTGATAATGCTTTGGTTGAACCGGGGTATTTGCAGAAGGGACTGTTAATATCACCTCGCATTCCGGTCTGCAGAGATCGGAGAGATTTTTGATAAACTGTTCGCACCTGTCCGGCGAAATATGCTCGAGCACTTCGAATGAGAGCACTATCTCAAATCTTTTATTTTTTAATTTACTTTTAAGTATGCCTGCATCGTTCAGATCCGCTCTTATAAATTGTAAATCGGGATTCATGGCAGAAGCAAGTTTTACGGCTCGCTCCGAATAATCCACACCGATGACTTTAGCTTTTGGGTAACTGTTGCTCAGCTCTCGTAGCAGCCTTCCGTCACCGCAGCCGGCATCTAAAAGGGTTTTGAAATCTCGTTTGCTTAATAGCTCAATTATGAAATGCACAGCGGATATATACTCGAAACCCCAGTTTATGTTTTCCGTTTGAGAGAAGTTATTACCGTCATATTCAGGTATATAATGATACGGAATTCTGTATAACCTCTCCTGAATGCTCTCTTTTTTCTTATTTTTTTGTGTCATAGAGATTTGTTTTTAATTTATGATAATATTTTGCTTAAGCTTTTTGACTTGATTGAGTCGATCAAAGCCAGGTGCCCCCCGGAGATAACTCCGCGCCTTTTTTTCATAGCAGCTCTCGGAATATACCACCACGCTTTGCAGCCGACTTCCA
>Ga0180433_10012342_pt1 | contig 10002 bp, 8 predicted proteins | sample SS_ome_8_FD_132980 | JGI IMG/M metagenome (GOLD analysis project Ga0180433, IMG submission 132980) | Hypersaline lake sediment archaeal communities from the Salton Sea, California, USA - SS_1_D_1 metaG | ecosystem: Environmental > Aquatic > Non-marine Saline and Alkaline > Hypersaline > Sediment...
AGTACCATCCGGAGAAAAAACCGGCATCATTTCATCTTCATCACTGCTGGTGATTCGCTGGGGCTGGCTGTCTCCCAGCGCGGAGATAATATAGATGTCCGGCTTGGCATCGACATCGGATACATAGACTATTCTTCTACTCTCTCCATCCCAATCGATATCCCGCTCCCGCCAGGGTGTTTTGGTTATATTTCTAGCATATTCACCCTTGGGAGCAAGGACAAAAATATCGCCGCGAACAACAGCAGCAATCTTTTTTCCGTCAGGAGAAACCTTGAATTCGGAAACAGGTTCATTTTCAAGGTAGATATACCGGTTATTTTTCTTTTCGGCCGGAGCTTCAATGGATATCTTTTGTGATTCTCCGGTACGAAGGTCTGTTTTCCATAATCCAAACTCTCTTTCAAAGACCGCGACCGGCACACGAGACGCCACTGAGAGAAAGGTACTATCATTTTCTGTAAAGGAAGTAACCGGCCTTAGATCTGATCCTCCCGGCGAAACGGACCAAATGTTTTTGACGCCGGTCAGCCTGTCACTGATAAAAAAGACCCGGTATTTTCCGCTCCCATCAAGCCCCCATTGGGGCCAAAAACAATTACAATTATCTTGATAGATCAGGACAGCGCGGCTGTTTTTATCGTCGAGTTCTCTTTTCCATATTTTAGATGTGTTGCTTCCCTGATATCCCCGCCGCCACCAAGAACTATGCTCCATTCCAAAAGCGAACAAAAGATTTTTTCCATCAGGACTGATCTTTCCAAAATATCCCCAGCTCCATCCGGAATCCATAAGCGGCATGGGGTTGCCCCCTTCAATAGAAATTGAATAGATACCTGAGGATGAATGTCTGGACGAATTAAATATGATCGATTTTCCATCGGGTGAAAAATCCGTAGCCGTGTCATTTCCAGTATGATAGGTTATCTGACGGGGAACACCACCATTAGCCGGCACTAAATAGACATCTTCGCTTCCCATCCGGTCGGATGAAAATGCCAACCACCTTCCATCCGGCGACCAGACCGGAGAATGATCATAAGCGATATGATCGGTTAACCGAAGCGCCCGTCCTCCGGATGAAGACACCAGCCAGATATCTCCCATATAGGAAAAGGCGACTTGTTCTCCATCCGGAGAGATTGCAGGGTAACGCGCTCCCGCAAGCAGGGCATTTTCTTCACTCACTTGACAGAAAACAATTGAACTTGCCAGTATCATCATAAAAAAAATGAAACGTATTTTTCTCTTCATGTCGCGATCTCCTTTTTCTACCAATTTAATATGTGATCCTGGTTATTATAAAATGTCATCTCTTTAAATAGAAGCAAAAATCCGCTGTTTTTCCCGATGGATTTGTATTATAGTTAAAGGGATCTACTAAATTATTATTCAAGGAGACTAGTTTATGTCAGGCACTGATAAACTCCTTAAACTTTCCACTCAACAGTTTGTTGAGTTCCTAAAAGAAAAAAATATATTCCGGTTTTATTTTGCTTATGATCCCAATTCAAGAAAAGTTAAAAGTTCCCATCCGCAGTTGGAATCCATCGCCCGCTTCATCGAAAACGACACCAGGGATTTTTTGCAGCATGAAGGATTATTTTTCCAGATCACAAAAAAGTTTAATATACTGCAGGGCGCCTTTGTTCACAGGACCAAAAGAGGACAGGCAGCAGGCGGCGTAAGATACTGGCATTATGAAACTCTGGAGGATTATATCCGGGATGGCCTGCGTCTTTCCAAAGGAATGACCCGGAAAAATGCCCTCGCCGGACTATGGTGGGGAGGCGGAAAGGGAGTTATGGCCGAAAATCCTGAAGTGGATAAAAGCGATCCTGAGATCAGAAAATACTTATACCAGGAATATGGCGCCTTCATCAGTACTTTAAAAGGATGTTATGTCACAGCAGAGGATGTTGGGACTCATGTCAGTGATATGGCCAATGTATTTTCACGGACCAGATTTACAACCTGCATCCCGGAAGAATGGGGCGGCAGCGGAAACCCTTCAGTACCAACCGCTCAAGGCGTGGTCGCCGGTATGGAAGCTGCCCTGGAATTTTTAAAACTGGGTGATCTTCAGGGAAAAGTCATTGCTGTTCAGGGAATGGGAAACGTAGGAGGTCCGCTGATCAAATTTCTTTTCGAAAAAAAGGTGAAAAAAGTTATAGCCGCCGATGTTTTTTCTGAGATGATAGAAATGCGAAAAAAAGAATTCGCCGGAAAACCTCTGGAAGCAAGAGTGACTGGTAAAAAAGATCTTTCCTTATTCCGGGAAGAATGCGATATTTTTTCACCCAATGCTACCGGAGCTGTTTTAAATCCAGACACCATTCCCCTTCTCAAGGCCAAGATCGTTTGCGGGGCCGCCAACAACCAGCTCGAGGATGCAGCCAGAGATGACCTGTCCCTGTTTAAGGCGAATATAGTCTATGTCCCTGATTTTTTAACCAACCGAATGGGAATAGTCAATGCCGCTAATGAGCAGTACGGTTATGTCAATAATGATCCCTTATTTGAGCGGCATCTACAAAAAACCTGGCAGCATTCAATTCACCAGACCACCCTAAAAGTACTTACCGAATCCCGCGCGACCAGTGAACCTACTGCTAAGATCGCTATGAAGACAGCCGACACCCTCTCCCTTGAACTTCACCCCCTCTTCGGCCACAGGGGGCAGCTGATCATCGATTCACTGATCTCAGAACAATGGCATAAGGGCTAAAAAAGGTCCGCCTTACCGTTTCTCTGCTCTGGTGACATCAACTTTAATTTTTCTATCGATTTTTTTTGAGTAGTCAAGATAAATAACCTGAACTATTCATCCAGGATAATTGAGATTTCTATCCCCAAACCAAAAAAAAGGGGCACAGTAAGGCGGACCCTTTTTTCTTATTTAATGTGGAGTGTCCTGCATATATCACAGTAAAAATAAAAATCCAGATCACAGGACTTAAGCAGTGATATGTCGGAGACTATTTCGCGAGCATCCCCTAAAGCCGCTATTTTTCCCTGTTTCAATACTGCCAGCCTATCACAGCAGGCCATGGTGGGAAGGATTTCCTGTGAAACCAGGACCACGGTTGCATTCAGAGCGTTGATGGTATCGATCAGCTGCTTGACCATAGCTGGATCGAGATTGGAGAAAGGCTCATCAAAGGCAATGATCTCAGGCTGCATGGATAAGACTGTGGCTAAAGCGACTCTTTTTCGCTCCCCATAGGAGAGATGATGTGAAGTTTTTTTCTCGAACCCTTGAAGATTCAATGACTTGAGAACTGCTTCAACCCGGTCTCTGACCTCCGCTTCATCCAGCCCCAGATTCGCAGGCCCAAAGGCAATATCTTCTTCTACTGTGGGATTGAACAACTGGTCATCCGGGTTTTGGAATACAAGCCCTACTTTTTGTCTTATAGCAAAGATCGTCTTTTTGTTGACCTCCAAACCGTTTATGATCACGGAACCCTCCCCCCGAAGAATCCCGTTAAGGTGGAGCAGAAGAGTCGATTTCCCCGCTCCTGACGGACCTAAAATACCAAAACATTCCCCTTTTTTAATTTTAAGATCGATACCATCCAGAGCGTATTTTCCTTTTTCATAAGAAAAATGAACATCTTTCAACTCAACCGCCGCTGATTCATTTTTTTTACTTGTGTTAGTCACAACAGCCTCCTGATAAGCATGAATTATTCATATCAATAAAAAATTCGGATCAATAAAAACCCGGTAGTAACAGCCGTTAAAAACACCATGTCTTTAGGCATCATGTTTAATTCCCGTTGATCCGGAAAATTTCCGGAAAAACCCCGGGAAAGCATGGAATTATATACAACATGAGCCCTTTCCCAGCTTCTCAGGAAAATAAGGGCAGCCAGATTGCCATATACCTTTAAAGGATTGGAACGAAGCTTCCCAGGAGTCCGGCTTTCTTTTGCCCGCAGTGTGCGAATACGTTCGTCATTTAAAATGAAAACATAACGGTACATGACTGCAGTGATCTGACCCAACACTTCCGGCATTTTAAGCAAACGAAGCCCTTTCAATAACTTATGAAATTTATTGGTTGAGACCAAAAGAGTCAATAAAAGTACCGCGCCCAATGTTTTCAACAATAACGATAAACCCAAATAAATGGCGTTACTATGATCCTTTGTTACAGCCGCATCTCCTCCCGCCCATAAAGAAAGAGGCAAAAGCAGTGATAGCGCCAGCAGGAAAGGCAGCACAAAAATAATCCTTTGAAAATAAAATTTCAATGGGATCCGGCTGAGAACAATGAAAACGAGGATCAAGGCATAATATAATATAAAACTTTTCATCTCTCCGTGTGGTTCCGAGACCATGATCAAAATTGACAGGAAAAATGCAATGAATTTAACGCGCGGATCCAGATCGTGGAGGGGTGAGCGCAATTCACTGTATTTATCGATAAAACTATGCTTCAATGGATCTCTCTCGGTTTTTTATCACCCTGCTGGCTTTGATCCAGTATAGTATACCAGTTATTCCGAAGATAAGGCTCAATCCAAAGACAGCCTTCAGATATACCGGAATTTTTTCTGCGGATCGATCGGCATCCGCCGAAACAGCACTGCTGTTTATTCCCATTTCCTGATCGCTAAAAAAAGATTCCATCACTTCGATCCCGGCCTTTTTTACATGACCCATTCCATCATCGACCTTAACCGTCCACATACCTGGCCGGTCAGGTAAAAAGGAAAAATTTCCATTTACATCCGCGTTTCCAATCTGAAATTCGGTGGAGTCGCTTTCTGGACCAAAGATGGATACATCGGCATAGGAACAGAATTCATTGTCACCATACTGGGAATGAACGACAACAAAAGGTGGTCTTAAATCAACTACAACCTGAAGTTCATGGCAAAAAGTAATCAACGGCGCCGATAAAAAAAAAATTATAGAGATGATCCTAATGTTTTTCATTGTAGGCCTCCAGTATGGGGGATTTGACCAATCTGAAAAAATTAATTACCACTAAGGTCAAGGCCCCTTCGATCACTGCCACCAGAGCATAAATATAAAAAATAAAAAATATCCTTCTGCCGTACCCTGATAACTGAAATTCAACCACCATTAACAGCGCCGGGATCAAGATCGCCATTGCTCCGGCTGCAAAGGCGCGGAGGGGCTCAGGGACCGCCTTCATTCTCCAGATCATCCATGCAGACAAGGCTCCCGCACCCATGTTCAAGGAATTCAATCCTACAGATAGGATCCCGCCGTGCTGAAAAATAAGGGCTTGAAACAGCAGCGCTGAAAAAATCGCAGGAAAAGCATTGATTCCCAGGATAATACCCGCGATCCCAAATAATCCTAAATGAATGGATGTCCCGGCGATCGGAAAGTGGATAAGTGAAGCTACAAATAAAGCCGCAGCCATCATGCCCAGTTTAGGAATATCAGCAGCCTTTATCCGTTTTCCTAGAAAATAAATGGTTCCAACAGAAACTACATCCGCCGCAGCCGCAATCTCCGCTGCTATTATCCCATCTGCAATATGCATGGCGGTTTAATTGACCCATAAATAAAGAGTGGAAGCAGCGCGGTCTTCTTTGTAATTGGCATCTTCAGGCATTTCTTTTGAATAAGAAGCGATCAAAAGCAATTGTCCCTTAAAATCATCAAGGTCATATTTGATCTCGCCGGATTTATCTGTCCGGCCTATCACTTCCGGTTCAGTGTTTTCTTTTACTATGCTGATTTCTACATCTGCCATTGGCTGCTTTTGCTTGAATACAGCAGCAGTCAAAATATTATTCTTTATGGTTCCTGTAAGTTCAAAAGGAAGTCCAAGAGGATTAAGAGAAATTTCCTGGCCTTTTCCAATTTGCATATGAACCAGAGAAGAAGAATAATATTTAATGCTTAGGTCGGCATCCGGATACTTATCCTTCCCTCCCGGCTGCCATCCTCGAGGTGTTCTACTTCTTACTCCCCTGTCCTCTTCGAAATATACGCTAAAATTCCCTGTTTCTTCAACAGGAAAAAGAACCTTTAACGATTTTTCCTGTTTCTCAGGGACTAGTTCGATATTTTCACCCGAAGGCAAAACTACAAAAGCCTTGATAATGTCCATATCGAGAGATTCTTCACTTTCAGGAAAGTTGTGCCCGTGGTTCAGGCTGAAAAAAGCTATTTCACCTTTCTTTAATTCCAATTTTAATGGAGCGATCCAATTAAAATGGGCCCAGATATTTCCGGTCATAACACTTAAAGTTAAAAATAATAATGTTTTAATTATTCTTTGATACATTATTTGACGCACAGCTACCTCCAGCACTTATATTCAAGAAGGACTGGATTCATATACCACAGACTGGAATTCGTGTCAAAAATAAAAAAATCGTAACACCATTGACCAGCTAAAAAAAGACCGATCTGAAAAAAATGAATTTCACCGGTTTCGATTCAAAACCGGTAATAAATCTGGATTATTTACTAGCCGAGACGGGCTGTCGCCTCGACATTTTCCATGAATAATTCAGAGTAATAGATCTAAGAAACTGTTGCTATTCTTTGGTTACGTTTTTCGCGACAGGACCCCTTTCGCCCTGTTCCACTTCAAAAACAACCTCATCTCCTTCATTCAGGGTTTTAAATCCAGACATCTTGATCGAAGAAAAATGGACAAAAACATCCTTCCCCTCAGCCCCTTGCTCTTCAATAAACCCATACCCTTTTTCATTACTAAACCATTTGACTGTTCCTTTTGGCAAGGCTACGTCCTCCTAAAAAAATAAATCAAGGCCCTGAACTCAGGTCACGACTCTTGCTAAAGGAACAATCCTTAAGAGTGAAACCGCGATAAACTCGGGCCTTCCTGCTCTGTGATTGGAATTCACATGTCAGGAAAAAGAACATATATCATAGTAAATTTGGGAAGTCAAAACCTATTTGAATCTATTTAAGCATTTTAGTCTTACCATAAGGATTGTTTTTGATGCGATACATATAATTATAATCTATATTGGGCTCGCGGCCTTTGTAAGATTCCATCAAGTCTATCTTTTTTTTCAAGAGTTCAGGTACATTATCCTTGTAGATAAAAGGTGTTTCCTCGCTGCCTGAAATGATCATCCATTCACAAGCAGCCTTTTCCCACAATTCCAGAAGATTTTTTGAATTATCGATCTCACTTTCTATCAATTTTTTCAATGCGAGCAAACACTGCCCTCTGACTTCTACATCATCAGAATTGAGGTAAGTATGAACGGAAAATATCCAATCCGCCGTATTCCTGAGGGTTGTGAAGAGGCATCTCAGTGCCCATATCCGATAATACTGATCCAAAAAGACTTCAGCAGCCTCGCTCTCTCCGGATCGTTTATATTCCTCCGCCTTTTGTTTAAAAACAGCTTCGGCTGATCCAAGCGAAGCCCAAACCTTACTGTCAATTTTTTGTACTGCCTCCCCGGCATATTCAGGTGAAATCAGCTCGAACAGGACATCTTTAGCCAGATCTATCCGGTTGGGATTATGGATAGATGTGCACATGAATTTTTCATAATAGGCCCTTTCTTTCTCCGGAATAGCACCAATATCAGGAACCAACGGCCTGACGATCAACCTCTGCCAGACTGCGCCGTAATGGGTATATATGGAAAGCGGAACAAAACTCCGGACCGCCTCCTCGACAAAACGCCATCCTTTGATTAGTTCATTTGCAAATTTTATTCCTGCGTATCTCACCGCGATCTGCCGCACAGCCTTATCTATATCCAGATCCGGATCAAGCTGAAAAAGCCTGAAAATCTCTTGATTTACCGCATAGGGTACTTTATCCGGGGGATTGATTCCGCCAACATGGGCCATATATTGGGCCCCTATTGAAAATGCAGCTTTGAGTTTTTCATATGTCAACCAGGGAAATGGGATCCCCATTAAGGGCTCATGATTGGTATGCGAACCGAACATATGATAAAAATAACTCCGGCTGCCTCTTCTCTTCAACTCTGTCATTTTTTCCTGTTCTTCTTTTTTGAGAGTATTTTGGAGAGCCGAGCCCGACACTTTTACATCAGGATATCGAGGATGAGGGTAAATATTCTCCCATCCTTCCGCCAGCAAAGAATTTGTTTCAACATCGATCCCATCCTGGATCTCCGGCCAGAGAAATGTCCTTTCTCCATAAAAAGGCTCGAGCCGGGTAATAACTCTGAACTCAGGATTGACCTCAGCTGCAGATCTTTTCAGCAGTCTGAAAAAATCAATCACATTGGCCGCAGCCGCTGCGGTTATCTGGCCTTCGTCCTTCCATTCCCGGATCAAGTATGCTCCTCCGTTCCGGCCTACATAAAGTGATCGGGTATGTTCAAAACCTGCTCCGCTGTCATTGGTCCAGATACTCAGGAATGATAATTGAGGAACCTCTTTCATGAGTTTAACGATCAATTCGGAATAATGCTCCTGAACGACCGGGTGAACAATGGAGAGATTAAAACGCGGTTTAAAACTCCTGAAAGGATGATCAACTCTGGCTCCTCTGAGGGTAGGATACCTTGTAAAGATCTCCTCAGGCACAGACCGGGGTTCAAAAACCAGCAGACCCGGTTTTAGACCGTATTCAACCGCTAGAGAGGCGTTTTCCTTGAGCGCATTCAAGTTCGCTCTGAGATATTCTTCAGGATAGATCCCTTGATTCAAACGGCTGGATACAAACTGGTCAAGGGCAGGACAGTAGGTATAAAAATCTGGATAAAATTCACCGGGAACTCCCTGTTCATAGGGAAAAGGAGTGGCTAAAACATTGACCTCGATCTGAGAAAATCCGAGGCGGGCATATTCACGAATGTACTGCCTTCGGTCGAAACCACGCAAAAGACGGGCATACTGTGTTAGAAATAGATCAAAAGTGGATTTTTCTTCTTCAAAAGCTGGTATAAAAGTCCACTCATTCCGGAGATCAACGGATTGGAAAACTTCTTCCACCAAGTAGGTGTAGCCGCAAAAAAGGAACTGGGGGGATCCGCTGATAAGCCAGGCACACTGGTTTTCATCCACTTTAAAATATATGTTTTTATTTTTTGGGGGCGCTATTCCCAATGTGTTTAGATGGGAACATATTTCATCGGTGGCTACGGCAACATTGATCACATGAGGAGAGGATTTCATCTCCTTAATCTCAACAGGTTGTATAACTGCTCCGGAATCAAGATAAGAGATCAGTTCTTTGGCGATCGTTCTCTCTACAGAGAATCCTTTTTGGGGAATGCGAATCCTTCGGATCCCTCTTAATTGTTCATTTGTTTTCATCAATTTCTCCTTAATCTTCGCCTTGAACAGGGTATTTGCAGCTACAGGTTTTTCTCTTGATCATATTTTTTACTCGATCCTATTCAAAAATACATAAGCTTTCTATCTTCCTTAGAGTTTGATCGAATCAAAGGTTTGAAATACAGTAAGAATATTATCCGGTTTGGCTTCGAGTCCAAATTCGCACTGGGCGATCACACCTCCATTCTGGTACAGGGATTCATAAAATCTCTTGACAGCCCTTGAAACCTCTGTTTTTGATCCCTGCGACAGGATATATTGGCGGTCGATCTCTCCCCAGAACGTCATTTTTCCTCTGAAACGATCTCCCAATTTCTCCACCCCCATGCAGAAAACCTGACTGTTCAAAGCATCAATGCCGACATCGATAAGATCCTGTATTATATCCAGAATGAATCCATCTGAATGCATAAAGATCTTTTTCCCATAAGAATGAGCGATCTCTGCATAGTCTTTATACATCGGCTTAAAAAAACGCCGGAAAATATCCGGAGAGGCTAACAATGCGTTTTGGGTTCCCCAATCATCCATGAAAGCAATGGCATCTATTTCTGTAGCTGCCCAATTCTCAATATCCTTACAATAAAAAACATGAAGTTGGTCAAGCAGAAGCGACAATTCAGGGGGTTGAAGCATCAGATCCATCAAAGCCTGCTCCATGGTTCTTAGAAACTGAAAGCGCTCAAAAGGCCTAGGAATAGATCC
>Ga0180433_10012343_pt1 | contig 10002 bp, 13 predicted proteins | sample SS_ome_8_FD_132980 | JGI IMG/M metagenome (GOLD analysis project Ga0180433, IMG submission 132980) | Hypersaline lake sediment archaeal communities from the Salton Sea, California, USA - SS_1_D_1 metaG | ecosystem: Environmental > Aquatic > Non-marine Saline and Alkaline > Hypersaline >...
ATCAGGAGAGGATTCACTAATTAGCTCAGGGGTAACCGCTTTTCCTAGCATAACCTTGATTGGTCTTTTCTGTACGCGGCGGATGAGTACCTCAGTGAGTTTTGTGAGGTCTTCTTTGAAGTATTCACGTTCAGCGTGAAGCAACGTGCCTCCGAGCCGGCTATTCTTTTCACAGAGGGTTACCATATGCCCCCTGTCTGCGGCTGTGATAGCTGCCTGCATTCCAGCGGGTCCACCCCCAACTATGAGCACCTTCTTTTTACTAGTGCTTGGTTGAGCAAATTTATGTTCAAGTTCTCTGCCTATGACTGGGTTTACGACGCATCGGACTATGCCTTTGGGGTACTTGACGTAGGGTGTGAAGTTTTGGCTGATGCAGTAGTTGCAGCGTAGACACGGTGTGATGTCTGCTGTTTGTCCTTTTCTCGCCTTCTCCGGTAGATATGGGTCCGCGAGGAGGGCTCTTCCCACTGTAACCATGTCGGCTTTATCTGAAGCGAGTATCTCCTCCATGTGGGCAGGGTCATTTAACCCGCCAACAGTATTCACGGGAGTCTTTACCGCTTTTTTTACTGCTTCTGCTAGGAACACATTGCATCCTCGGGGGAGGAACATGCTTGGAAACATTCTGAGTCCAGCGGTTCTGTCATGGAATGTGGCAGCAGATAGATGGAGCATATCAACTTTACTATCCAGTACCTTTGCTAGCTCAACAGTCTCCTCTATGCTCATACCGCCTTCTGTGAACTCGTCTCCGCTGAGCCGTATCTCGATGGGGAAGTTTGGTCCACATTTCTCCCGTATATCATCTATGATCATTAACGCGATACGTGCCCGGTTCTTGATGCTGCCTCCGTACTCGTCGGTTCTGTGGTTGTGAAGCTTGCTGAACCACTGGGATAGCAGCCAGCCGTGTCCGCCGTGGATCATACACATCTGTACTCCACCGATTTTCGCCATTTCGGCTGCGTATCCGAAGGCGTTTACTACGTGTTGGATTTCCTCGTCTCCCATCTCTATGATTTTTTTACCGTAGAAGCTGGTTCCAGCGCTTGGTCCGTACACGGGGTCAGTTGGTTTTGGTGTACCTGAACGTATTCCAGCATGAAGTAGTTCGATGTTTGCTACTGCGCCGTGTCGTTTTATCGCATCCGTGGCGCTGATAAGTGAGGGTAGTATTCCGGGATCATCCAGAGGAGTTACTTTACCATGAGATGTTCCCTTGGAGTCAATCATGCTTTCCCCGATAGTGACAATAGCCGCTCCGCCTTTTGCCCTGAGCTCATAGTATGCTACGCCATCTGGGGATATGTACCCCTGTGGTGTGCCGTGGGTTCCCATTGGAGCAGCTTCAATACGGTTTTTAAGCATATATGGGCCGAGTTTCATCGGCGTGAATAAGTTTGGAAAATGATTCATAGTATCATGTAGCAGTTTAGGTTATTAGCGTTTTTCTGGGTGAGATCATAGCTTTCGCGTTGTCCAAGTAGCGGTATTCAGTGTATGTCACGATAACAACGCGCATTCCACGATTTTAGTGTATTAGCATATAAACTATGGTTCTTCTATCAGATAATCAGCAAGCGAATACACTTGTTTCGTATCTTGGCAAATACTAGGTTGATGAAATAGCTTAGACTCAAATCGATTCTACATTGGGCGTCCTCACAGATACATATTTGATCAAAACGCTTAGCAAATGATATGGACATAGAGTAAGAAATACATTGATGAAACGCATGAAAGACATTCTTGACTTGAATAAACGTGCATGGGACAAACTCGCTGACGGCTACGATGATAGAACAAGCCAAGAGCTGGGCGAGACATTCACCTTTTTCACTAGAATACTACCTGAGAAGGGAAGAGTACTGGATCTTGGATGCGGTACAGGGCTTCCCCATGACAGGCATCTTGTTGATGCTGGGTTCAGCGTGGTGGGGGTTGATCTCTCAGGTGAGATGGTGAAAGTAGCTTCTAAGAATGTCCCTGAGGCAACGTTTCACAGAATGTCAATGGACCAGATAGAGTACGTTATGGAGTATGATGGAATAGTTTCATCTTTCTCCATGCTGTTATTATCACCGGACCTGTTCAGGGAGACTGCGAAGCGAATTTATCATGCTTTGGTTGAGGGTGGATACTTTTTCTTGGCTCTGAATGAGCCTGTTGATGCATCAGAGGATGTTGACTCTACGGCTTTTACGAACATCATGGGTCAAGACATGTACTCAAGAGCCTACACCGTTAACGAGATAGAGGAAATATTCCAGCCTCTCGGGTTCACAAGGATACGCTTCAACCGCGTAGTTCATGCCTCAGAGGAGTTCGGGGAAGAACACGTTATAGAGCTCATATACCAGAAAGAGAGGTAAACTTCATTTTCCCAAACAACCAAAGTAACGGGATGAACCCCAAAGACCAATACTTACTCAAAGACATCCCTGAACAAATACAGACTGAATACACCACAATACGAAGATACCAAAAAGGCGACGGAACAGCCATCTACAAGCTAGCCCAACGAAACAATAACCGTCAACACCTCAAAGGAACAGCCGATGACATAACAGGTCTCAAATCAGTTGAAGAGGCGGAAGTTAAAGCCAGAAAACACCGGGCAGAATGGACGAAACGTGATAGATTTGTTGCAGGTGTATGGGACGAGGACAAGTTTATTGGCGAGATATGGATTGAACCCGCAGGCTGGGATATACCATGTTTCGAAATAGGATGGTTCATCGATAAAGGACTTGAAGGAGAGGGACTGGCATATGAGGCAGCAAATGCGTGCCTAGAGTTTATATTCAATGAGCTTGAAGCCCACAAAGTGATCGCGAAAACCAGTGACACTAACACGAGAAGCATGAAACTAGCGGAGCGACTCGGGCTCAAAGAAGAAGGACATCTACGGGAAAACGAGATTAAAGATGGCAAACGAAGCGGTACGCTTCTGTATGGGCTTCTCAGAGAAGAACGCTGATTACGATTAATCACCGTTTTTGGTGTTGATTAGACGGCGTTTTTGTATAGATCAGGATTAAGAAGAAGCTGTTCTGGGCCTGGTTTTCTTTGAAGAGGGTTGGTTTTGCCTGTAACGTTGTACCCCCCCCCCCGCTCCTGTTAGCGGCTATTGTTTATGTTTAGATATACTGTTATGTACATCCGCGTCAATACTCACCATGACGGTTATCAGGGAAGCCCGTAAAATAGTGGAAGAAACCCTAGACATCAACACAATCAAGGCAACACAAATAGTAATAGGATTCGAATACACAGGCGTCAAACTATCAAACAACGACGCAGGAGTATGCCACAGCCTCATCGCAGAGTCAAACCCAGACTGCTGCGAAGTACTAAAACAAGCAGGCACAATAACAGATACACCAATAAACAAACTACTAGATCTAATAGATTCATGGGACTTGTTTGAGAAAATCATCGGCGTAGCGACCCTCAACGCACTAAGCCAGACAGCCCTCAGAAACATGGAGTTCCCATTGATGAAGGAAAACCTGATTGACGTCCTTGAGGTAGAACCCAGCGACACCGTAACCATGATAGGTGGCATCAACCCCTTCATCGAGCCACTGACACGATCCTCAAAAAAACTAATCATACTGGAGAGAGGCGCCAAAGGAGAAGGCATCTACCCTGATACCGCGTGTGAGGAACTGGTACCTGAGTCTGACGTTGTTATAATAACAGGCAGCACCCTAGCGAACGGTACCATAGACCGGTTACTCCAGTTATCAAGAAACGCAAGGAAAATAGCGGTAGTTGGACCTACCGCCAGCATAGTACCAACGCCTCTTTTTGAGAGAAACGTGGACTACTGTGGGGGTATTCAGATCACTGACCCTTACCGGTTGATGACTATTCTCCAAGAGGCGGGTGGTACGCCTCAGATGAAGCAGGCTGGGACACTTGTTACTTATTTAAATAAGGCGCGCTAGCAGGGTTATTTTGTGCATTTGCACAATACTTATATATTTCTGTGCGTTACCACAAAATGTGTTCTGTGCCAATGCACAGAAGGTGAAAAAAGAATGGGATTTAGAGGCGGATACGGAAGAGGATATGGATACGGACGAGGCTACGGCTTTGGACGCGGATACGGCCTAGGATACGGAAGAGGATATGGCAGGGGATACGGATATTATGGTGACCCATCCAAATGCGCAAGGTTCCCCTGGCTACCCCGATGGTGGTGGTCAAACCCAAGCTACTATGGAACATACCCAACAGACACCATAACAAGGGCATCAATACCCTACCCCGCAACAGATGAACGAGCATACCTAGAAAGCCAGATGCAATACATGGAGCAAGAACTCACAGCCATAAAGCAACGTCTGGATGAATTAAAAACTCAAGAAACAACCTAAACAAACTCACCTACCTTTTTTAGTTTAGAACCCGAAGGCAAGCAGGATCAAACCCACAATTAATGAAAATCCAGTCGTAAATAACTGAACATATACTGTATCTTTCAATGAATGAGAAAGTAGTGGCAATAACCCATGCCCATCCTGTGACAAAGTACTAACCAGTAGAACCGAGAACGGAATCAACCCTTTGGAGTATAGAATTAAGAAAATTAAATGCGGTCCAGACTCGAGGATTACACCAACCAAAGCAGCAAATACGATCAATGTAGAGACCGGCAGTGTTGAGATAATATCTGCTAGATTAAAACTCTGGATAAGCAACTCAACCAACACTAAGGGGACAAAGATCCAGAAGAACAATCGAGGCACATGCTTCTTAATGACATGCTCATAAACGTGTTCTCTTAAAAAATGCATACCAGTATATTCCTCATGCACCTCAATTACACAATGTTAACAGGTTTTTACGTCTAAAACCCGCGTCACCCAGTCAGCAATGAAACCTCCAATAAAACCCAGTAATATCAATATGAGGAATATCTTCAAAGCATCGTTAGGGATTAAAGCCAACATTATGAAGGCCTCATCACCAGCAGTTGAAAGAATAACAGCAACCAATGCACAAACCCCACCATCCCATGTATATACAAAGAAACAACGAGAAAAGCATCCAAACAACCGGGCACAGCCCCCAATAGAGAAGCAAAAAGATACTGGTTTAGAGCGTTTCCTGTTAGCTTCTCTCTTATCCCATCCTTGTATCTTAACTCAAGATACTCAACCACTATAAGTAAAACAGCGACCATGCAGATGATCTTTGAGGTTATCCAGAAATTTTTAGAGATTAAATCCCACAACAAATAACTACGACCTATTATCTTCGCCTACGTCTTCCTCTACGCCTTCTACCCATTCGGTACATCCTGTTAGGGGCAGGGAGGTTGTGAACCCTATAATTAGAAACACTCGGGTTAACGGTTTGTACTTCTTTGTTCTCAGAAGTGCCTTGTAGAGTAAAACCAGGGCAAACAGGACCATTCGGATTAACGTTTATACTGTTTAGGTTACAAAATCCGTCCTTGTAATGAATACAGTCTTTATGTGAATATCCCTGAGTTTTCATTCTTAGACTAGCATAATATTGTTCATATGCACACAATATAAATGTGTTGAAAACCCCACGAACACCACATAGTTTGTTTTATTCATATGTCCTAGTAAATCAAAGATGCTATTTTGTACAAAAATGGTAAAAAATCAAAAACATGTTAATAGTTGGAAAAAATATACAATTTTTTACCAAATATTCACAATATGATGGTTTTGCACTGTAAATAACACACATAATACAACAAAAAAAGTACAAAAATACACAATTAACAAATTTATTAAAAATTAGGGCAAATTTTTTAAATTTTTTACACTGTTTTTACATCAGGAACGTGCAAATTTGTCAATAACTGGATATTCCAGAGCAAAATCCCTCTGGGTCTTAAACTATTTCAACTCATGCGGATTCATGGAACTACTACCCTGGGTAGGCTCAGGGTACGACATGGAACGCTTCGGCATACTCGCAACTGCAAGCGCAAGACACGCTGACGTACTAGTCGTAGCAGGATACATCACAACAAAAGGCGCAAAACGCCTCAAACTCCTCTACGACCAAATGCCCTCACCCAAATACGTCTTGGCGCTAGGAAGCTGCCCCATGACCGGAGGAATGTACTGGGACTCCTATAACACGGTGAAAAAGATCGATGAGGTAATACCTGTTGACGTCTGGGTCGCAGGATGCCCACCAAAACCCGAGAACATAGGCCATGGCATAGTCATGGCTATGCAAGCAATAGAGGGAGGATTCAAGGGACACTAGGGGGCTTTGATTTGTACGAGAAACTAGACGAAAAGATAACAGACGGGTTTGAAGTAGAGGTCTCATTGATAGGGAAATATCGAACCTATCAGGTTGACAGCGAAGTCATCACGGAGATAGCTTCTACTCTGAAAAACGAGGGCTTCAATCATCTCTCTGATGTAACGGTTGTTGATTATTTAAAGCAAGGAGAGTTTGAGGTAATCTATCACCTTTGGTCATATGGTAAAAAACAACGAGTAATAGTAAAAACAAGGTTATCCCGAGAAGACCCGGTTATCAAGACGCTGACACCCCTCTGGACCAGCGCCCACATGCATGAACGGGAAAACCATGAGATGTTCGGCGTAGTTTTCGATGGACACACCCAGCTAACACCATTACTGCTTGAGGACTGGGAGGGAATGCCTCCACTAAAGAAAGATTTTGACTCAAGACAGTTTGTACTGGACACATTCTATGGAGGCGAACGCGAGTGAAAACACAGGACACCTCCTTCTTCACGATACCATTCGGACCATGCCACCCATCATCAGGACACTTCCACGCAGTACTAACCCTAGACGGCGAACAAATAGTAAACGTGGAACCCGACCCCGGCTTCCTCCACAGGGGCTTCGAGAAACTCATGGAGTACAGAACCTACCTACAGAACGCTCCACTGGTAGACAGAATATGCATACTCGACCCCTTTGCAGCCGAGCTGGGATATGTTAACGCATCGGAGCAGGTGCTTGGAATCGATGTGCCTGAGAGAGGTAGATTCATCAGGGTAATTATGGCTGAACTCGGTAGAATACTTAGCCACACCACATGGATAGGCGTAACCGCCATGGTTCTCGGACAGGACAGCGGAAGAAACATTGCCTTCGGAGACAGAGAATCAATAATCAGGATAAACGAGATAGTCACAGGCGGCAGAATATACCCATGTTTCTTCATTCCCGGTGGAGTAAGACGAGACCTACCAGACGAGTTCCCCGCGTTAATATCTGAGTTATTCAAACGAATAGAGAAAAACCTAGAACAATACGACTATCTGATATTCAACAATGATACCTTCAGGCTACGCCTCGAAGACGTAGGATTACTAAACGCAGAAAACGCCATCGACTATGGAGCCACTGGACCAAACCTGCGGGCATCAGGTGTAAAAGCAGACGTCAGAAGAGATGACCCCTATGAGGTCTATGAGCAACTCGACTTTGACATCATTACTCAGGAGAAAGGGGATGCATTAGCCCGGTTTATGTGTAGAAGAATGGAGATGGAGGAAAGCATGAAGATAGTTCTTGATGCTCTGGACAAGATACCAGACGGAGACTTCAAGAACAAGAAATTCAGACCCACCTCCAAAGCAGGAGAAACAGAGACCTACTTCTGCCTAGAATCAGCGAGAGGAGAACAATGCTACCACATGGTAGCTGATGGAACCGACAAACCCTACAGGGTAAAAGTCAGGGGACCAAGCTTCTCCCATACCCTAGTAGAGTTCCCCAAATGCGCTAGAAACGCGACAATAGCGGATATACCCGCAATATACTGGAGCCTGGACCCGTGTCCAGCGGACGTGGATAGGTGAAAACAATGACAAGTAGCTTCTTTGAGCCTCTTAAGCTCTTAAAAAACCTCTTCAAGAAACCCATGACACTAATCTTCCCAATGGAGTCACTTCCACCCCTCGAATATTACAGAGGAAGACAGTTACTAGACCCCGAGAAATGTGTAGGATGCGGCATGTGCTCAAAGGTCTGCCCCAACGACGCCATCAAGATGGTAGAATACGGGGAAAAGAAATGCCCCGAGATCCATATGGGAAAATGCTGTTTCTGCGGATTATGCGCGGAAAACTGTCCAACCAAGGCACTGGAGATGACGGGAGACATATTCATCGCCGGATACGATAAAACCTTCGCAGTCTATGACCCGGAAAAACTCTCACATAGAGAGTAACCCCCCATCTTTTTTTAGCTAAGTTGCTTCATCTTGGACTCTATGTATCTTAGGGATACCTCTCGCTGATTGAACCCTATCTCCATCTCCTGACTGAAATAAGTGGTCTGTATCTCGGGGAAGATATTATGGTAGTGGGTTTCCCATCTGAGTTGATCATCAAGGGTTCTATGGTTGCTGAATATGAGGAGATTATACTTACGGTACATTGTCTGTAATACCAGTGGCACATATGGGTCTTCAAGTATCATCTGAAGCCCCCTTGAGTCCTCGTTACTGGATTTAACAAAGGAATAAGACAAAAGATAACCCGGTGGAACATACCAGTTAGGGAACCTGCAAACAGGAGACCGTAATAGATCAGTTTCCAGCATCTGTTCAACCCGTTTACTCACGGTTTTAAGGTGCAGACCAGAGACCCTGCTGAGTTCACTGTGATTATACTTGATACCTGATCCACAGGCTAATTGCTTGATTATCTCCAGATCAAGTTCATCGAGTTCCAAGCCGTTAACCACAAGCCCATTATTCGCCTCAAAATCCGCCTCAAGAAGCCGTACACCTGTGCAGAGATCAAATTTCCGCATCAAATTATTACTACAATAAGCAGCGTTGCTGTGGAAGGTAGCGTGCTCCTTCTCGACACTGTACTCGTTCTCTAGAATTTCCGGGATATGCGACATCCAGATGTGATTCGCTTCAAGGTTTTCATGAAGCGTAAATAACAATGAATCATAGTCGCCCTGTCTTGAACGATAAGCCATCACAATATGAGGATCTTCCTTTATCCACTGGGTCATCGCCACAGAGCATTCGACGCACTCAGGAATATCTATGTTGAGCACAGTGAGAAGCGGATATACCTTGAATAAACCTTGAAACGGAAAACATGGTGGCTCAAGCAAATGGTGGTTGTAGAGTTTTTCAACCCGTTTCTGTAGCGTGACCCGGTGGCTGCCGATTATATCGCTTAACATGCTATAGTTTACGCTTACGGATTCTCCTGATACAAGGGAGTATAATATCCGTAGGTTCTTGATGTCTTCAAGCAAGTCAATCAAAGCGATCCACCACAGGTTTAACTCCTACGAGTCCCTCCTCATACATACAACGCTTGAACATTTGTATTTTTAGTATTGAATACCTGTATCAAATACCCTCATAGACGCAGTTTCACCCAACTCTAGTTGGTTCAAGTCGGAAATGATAATAAAAGGAACTACCGCTGAGAAAATGAAAATGTATAAACTAACACCAGCTGACGAGGAAAAGCTAGCGAAACTCAGCCCCTACCAGCAAGCCATACTCCGAATACTCGCAGAGGTACCCCGAGGCAAAGTAACAACCTACGGAGACCTAGCAAAAGAACTCGCCCGCAGAGACCCAAAATACTCTCCCAAAGCAGGCAGAGCCGTAGGTACTACCATGAAAAACAACCCCTGTGCGCCACAAGTACCTTGTCACAGGGTTATCAAATCAGATGGAAACATAGGCAACTTCAGAGGAGGAGCCGACGGCGCTGTTGATGAAAAGATAGGTATGCTGCGAGAAGAAGGCGTTGAAGTACTAGAGGGTAAAATTGATCTGGGCAAGTATCGACACAACTTTGTATAAGGCTCTAGTTTACCTGACCAGGTTTTGGTAAGTTCTTTTTTTCCCTCAATTCTGTTACTCGTAGGGCTAAGTATTCAATTGGTTTAAGGTAAGCAGGATAATTGTTACGCTCCCTGAACGTATGGGCGATTGGACCTATTTTCTCCCAGTAACGAGTTACCCCTGAAG
>Ga0180433_10012345_pt1 | contig 10000 bp, 13 predicted proteins | sample SS_ome_8_FD_132980 | JGI IMG/M metagenome (GOLD analysis project Ga0180433, IMG submission 132980) | Hypersaline lake sediment archaeal communities from the Salton Sea, California, USA - SS_1_D_1 metaG | ecosystem: Environmental > Aquatic > Non-marine Saline and Alkaline > Hypersaline >...
ACAGCCGTGGTGCAATGGGCCTGTCACTGCGTGGTGTAGAATTGCAGAGAAAGACCCGCACAAGATGACCGTTCCAACTCGCATCAAGCTGGGGGGGATATTCCAGGCTATCGGCGCTGCGATGGACGCTACACCGGAGCAGGTGTCCAGGGGCATCCTGAACTTTCCGCTTGAGCACGAATGGTGGGAGTCTTACGACTGGCCGACTGATACGTTTTGCCAACGCCTGGGGGGAATGCTGATGCCGAACGCGCCGCCGACACCGATTGATCTCGACCATCCAACAGGCGACACGAGGCCCATCAAGCTATGAACAAACAACCCGACTATGGCAAACTGGTACACAGCCCTGCCGACCTGGCCCGTATGCACATTCAGTATGCTGAAAGTATTATTGACCAACCGGGCATCAAGTGGGGCATTCCAGGCATAGACAAGCTCGTCATCCCGCAACGACCGGGCAATATGACGGTCATCTGCGGGCGACCAGGACACGGCAAGAGCACGCTCCTGGCCCGCCAGGCCAAACGCACGGCGGCCAACCTCGACCCGCGTTCTGGCCAGTGCGTGGTATACGTCACCTGGGAGCAGACCGCAGAGGAGCTAGAAGCGTTCTTTGCCTCCAATGACGAGTACACGTCCACGGACTACGCCTGGGGCAGGGTGCCGATTGAGCAGGTCAAGAAACAGACCATCCCACGGGGCACGTTGCCCTTGTGGGTCATCGGGCACAGTCTCAAGTACGCGGGCACTAAAATGCCACAGATGACGCCAGAGGTTGTGTACCGCGCCATTGAGACGATGACGACCGGCTACGAACACGAGTTCAAGCCGGTACTGCTCTGCCTAGACTACATACAGCTCATCCCCGTGGTAGGTAGGCATTCCAGCAAGGTAGAGCGAATCAACGATGCGGTCATTCAGGCCAAGCACCTGGCTATGCGCGTAGGCTGTCCCGTGATGGTCGCCGTGCAAGCCTCGCGCGCCGTGGACGACAGGACCATCAAGGTCCCTCAGATGCACGATGCTCAGTGGTGTAGCGCGATTGAGCAGACGACAGACAAGTTTTTCGGCGTATGGCGTCCGTTCAAGACGGAAGAGCCAACGCGCCCGCTCGTGTTTCAAGGGCGAAACATAGACATCACGCCTGAGCTGTTCGTGCTCCAGATGAGCAAGCAGCGCTTTGACGAGGGGCGGCACACCTGGATGATGTCCTTTTCCCCGGCGGAGCTGGAACTGGTCGAATTGGAGCTAGACGTCACAGACCTGGGGGAATGGTAGGAGGCAACGATGCCCTGCGCGACGACGATAGACGAGGCGTTGACGCTGGCCGGCGCACGCTGGCCCGGCGTCGAGTTCAGGATAAAGACGGGGGAAGAGGCGTGCGGCCCGTGTCCCATCTGCGGACAGGCCGACGAGGACGGTTTTGTCATCTTTGCATCGGGTTACTTTTTCTGTCGTCCAGGGCATCACGATGGATGGCTGGACGACGACAAGCCCCGCGTGTTGACGCCTGAACAGATTCTACTCCGCAAGCACGAGGCAGAGATAAAGAGGCAGGCGCGGCAGGCGCGCGAGTTTGACCGGCGGTTGTCGGCCATCGAACGGTTGAACCGCTCCCAGGTCCACGAGCGATACCACGCCAACCTGGACGGCGGCGGGTATGAATGGTGGTGCGGCAAAGGCGTGGAATGTTGGGCTATCCAAGAATACAAGCTAGGCTACTGCCCCAGGTGCCCGACGGACAAGGAGCGCCGCGCATCGTACACCATCCCACTTCCAGACCAGGGGCGCACAAAACTGCTCAACCTGAGGCACCGGCTGGACAGGGCCCCGAACGGCGACAAGTACCGCCCTGAATTGCCCGGCCTCGGTACGTGTCTGGCCTTTCCGCATCACCTCGTGGGAGCGGAGCGCGGGATTATCGTCGAGGGGGCCATCAAGGCGTTGGTGTGCGGCCAACACGGGATGCCTACCGTGGGCGTGCTGGGCAAGCGCGGAAAGTTCAAGGCAAGTTGGCTGGGCCTGTTTCCGCCAGGCGCGCCCGTCTACGTCGCCCTGGATCCGGATGCGACCGAGAACGCCGAACGGTTGGCGCAGGGCATCGCCAAGACGGGCAAAGAGGTGTACGTGGCCGACTTTCCACAAAAGCCGGATGACCTATTCACGGCAGGCGCTACGCCGTCAGAATGGGAGAGTTACATCCACCTGGCGAGAAAGGTAGACTGATGCCTGTCAAGCTGCCCAGCAAGAGATACTGGCGCGTGTACCGGCGTTGGCGCAATTGGCCCACGCCGCCCAAGGCAGAGTACACGCTGATTGCACGGCGCACACGGAAACCACGAAAGGAAAAGCGATGAACTGGTGGCTGATCATCATCGCCGCTATCGTCGGCGGCGTCGTGGGGGCGGCAGTGATGGCCGCGTGTTGTGCGGCAGGGAATTGGGACCAGAGACGGGGGATTGAGTAATGAATTTCGCCCACATTGCCAAGCACGCCCACGATCAAGTGACAAATGGGCATCGCGCCTGCTACGTCTCCTCTGATGAAGTCGCAGAGCTAACGGACGCCTACGCCCTGGCGCTGGAACGCCTGGCGAACATTGCCACGATTGCGGATATCGCGCTGCTCCACTGGTGCGACCACGACCGGGTGGGATTGCGTGAGGACCTGGCAACAATTGGTTTGCTGGCAAAGCTTGACAAACTATAGTAAATGTGATAGAATAGAAGCGTCTGGTCAGTAGGGCGTTTCTTTCACAACAGAGCCGACCGCACGAGGCACGTCCTGCTGACCAGACATCACAGGAACCTCGTGCGGTCGGTTTTGTTTCTGGAAGGAGAATAGACACGATGACAGACAAGGCACTGACAATCACAGAGCAAGATGAGCTTTTGGCTCAGTACGGCACGGATGACGAGGTTCGCAGCCTTGCCGCACGCATCAAGAAAACCTTTCCTGGGGGCGACAAGCTGAGTAACTTTCAACTTGTCGCATTCGCCCAGTATTGCCGGGTGACAGATGTCAACCCCTGGAGAGGCGAGGCGTACCCGTTCGTGGACTATCGCGGGCAGTTCCACGTCATCGACGGTTACAAGGCCCTGGTCCGCTGGGCAAAGCAGAGGGAGCCGTATTCAGAGCGGTACGAAATACTCAAGGATGAAGTGGGTGAGGGCGACATCGGCTATCGCTGCTCCATTCTGAGGCACGACGCTATCCCGTTGATGCAATCCCTCATCCAGGCGGGGATGGATGCCAAGGCCGCCTTTGACATCGCGGCAACCTCGGCGGTCGGCGTGGTCACGAAAAGAGAGATGGTCTCCCGCAAAACAGGAAAGCCCATCGACCCGCCCACCGGCTGGACCTGGCACGAACGGGCCAGGACGCGGGCGCTCAAAAACGCGCTGAACAAGTCGCACGGTGCCCCGTCGCCCAAGGAGCTGGCAGAGGGATCGTGGATGGTCAATGGCACCAAGACGGTGCCCGACGACTGGAAGCTGGTCACGGCAAAGACGCCACGCTACGAACGCGAGGCCATCGCAGAGGGAACCGCGCAATTGCGCCTGGCACACGAGAACGCGCAGCGCGAGATGGCAGCAGGCAAGACGGCGGACGATGCAATGATTGAACTGGGTTTTGATGAATGGGTTGGTCCAGCGGGCGACCCGTTCTTGAATGGCGATTACCACGGCGCGTCGATGGATGCCGACGCACGCGAGGACCTGCGAGGCGAGATGGAAAAGGACATCGACCACGAGGCCGACCTGGCAGAGGCAGAGCGGGAAGTAGCAGACTTGGGGGAATCGACCAAGAAAGAGCCGCCGACCGCACGCCGCTCGTGGCCGGGAGATATCGTCAAGGCGGTGGTAGATGCCAACCTTGCCAAGGACCCGCCCAACGCTTGCGCGATGCTGAACAAGTCCAGGGTGCTCCGCACCACAGACGAGCTAGAGTTCGTGATGGTCTGGGCAGTCGCCTATCGGGGTGCCCGTGAGGATGGCAAAGAACCAGAGGACGCCGCACGGTACGCAGACGCGCAGATGCCGCAAGCAGAGTAGCAACAGAGAGGATGTGGAACAATGGACGTTACTTTGAGCATTCGGGGGGATTCCAATTCGATTGAGACGGATTTTATAGAAATCACCGCCAATGGGTATACGTACCAGATTCGCCCACGTAGAAACCGAGACGAGCCCGCGAGCGAAACGGGCGGATTGTCCATACTGGCGCTGGATGAGCCGGTACGTATTATCCCTAGCGCGTCAAATAAGATCGAGATTCAAGGCACGCGCCCGCGCAAGTACAAGTAAAAGGGGGTGATTCAGGGCGCGCCTATCGCAGGGCGCGCCCTTTTGCGTTTAACCGCCCCGTGCGCCGTCTCCAGTTATCCCCTTGACGCGGTACACCTTCCCGCTCCAGCTAGACTTGCGCTGGAACCGATGGCCCTTCGGGACGCGCGATAGGTCCACGTGGTAGCCATCGGCCTTTTTCTCCACAATCAGAGCGCCGCCGTGGACCTGGGCGACGCGCGCGAGTGCGCTTAGAAAGAGGGTTCCTTGAACGTTCGCCCACAGGGCATCGAGGGGTGCCCCCACGCGGTCCCCGACCTGCATCTGTGAGACCCTGGCGGGCCATAGGTGGCAATCGTTTAATCGAGTCACGTTCTCATCTCCTTGTACGTGAAAACGGGCGTACCCTGCCCGTGAGGGTGTTGGCTATCGGTCGCGCACCCTGGCGCGCACCTTTTCAATCGCTGTCCCAAAGAACACGCCCAGCACAATCATCGCCGCTGTGCTCAGGGCGTCGGGCGCTTCTCCTGCTGTAACGAGCACATAGAGCCACGCCGCGACGATGCCCAGGGCGAGAATGCCCTGCACAATGGTCCCGTCCACGAGCAAGTCAAACCAGTTCATTAGTCCTCCCTTTGGTGCTCCAACATACTTTTCAACACCGCGACTTCCGTCGCCAACTTGTTCACTTTTTCGGCAAGCTCTTTGATCACCTGCACGAGCTGGGCGACCTGCTTCTCAATGTTTTCCATCTTGGCGCTACAAAACCTTGCCTGCTGTTCAATCGCCTCTTGAGCTATCAGCCGAATGGCGTTGGTGCTCTTGGGGTCTTTTGCTCCCGGTACGTTCATTTCGTTGCCCTCTATTATACCATAACTGAACGGCTCGTTGCGTATAGGCTCCATTAAAGTTTACCCGATGCGCGGTGCCCAGACGCGCCGCTCCAGTTCCTCGACGACCACGCGGCGTACCACGCTCTCTACCGCGGCCTCGGAGAACTGGCATTCCGTTGGCCCTGGCCCAGGGTCGGGTTGGTCGGGGCATACGTCTATCTCGGTCAGGGACGCCGCGTCCACGTAGACGTCATTGTGCTTGAGCCGCCACTTGTTCCAGCTCCGCACGTAGACGGTGATGTGATCGTCGCGCGCACGTACCGGCAGGCTATAGAACCGCTCGTGCGTAGGCCCCACCCAGGCCCACGGCTGCCACACCACGCCTAGCTCGAACGGTTCTTCCTTGCCCCGCGGGTCGATGCCGAGCGAGAGGTACATCTCGCCGTCGGAAACCGCCGGGTCGTCAGAGTTGGAACACCACGCCTGGGCCGAGACGCTGAACTGATACCAGTGATTGTGTTCCACTGGCACACGCTGGTAAATGCCCGCGTCCATCACTTTGTAGTTGAGAAACCAGCATTGTGCCGTGTCGCCGTCTACCACACGCCGCGCATCCAGGGATGCAGGCAGCGGCTTGTACTCTGGCATCGCACACGGTCCCTGGTTTGGCTCGTGCGGCGGGTCGCCGCGCTTGTGGAAGTAGTCCCAACCATCCGCTACCTTGACGGTGCCCAGGTGCGCGTGGTATGGCTGCTCAAACGATGGATTGAGTAGCAAGTTGTCCTCCTCTGGTGGCTCTGGCTCAGGTTCCCGTGGCCACGCATAGCCGTGTGTGGTCGCGGCGAAAAAGTCGGCTTGCACAGCGGGCCTGTTGTATATCGCCCATTGGTCGTGCGCCCAGCGGTAGAGCGCCAGGCAGGAGATGGGACGGTCTGGATAGAGCGCGTTCCACCTGTCGATGTCCTGATAGGCAGCTTGCACGCAACCTGTATTCTCGTTCTCCCACGGCACGCCTGCTATACAGAACTCGGTCAGGTACACCGGCAGGCCCTGGAAGCGGGGCAGGATGGCGTTCATCCAATCAGTGTAGGTGCGAAACCCGCTATGGTACATCTCAAACGGCGGGTCCATTCGCGCCAGGCTGACGATGGATTCGGGCGTCTGCTCTCTGGCATAGGTGTGGATGGCGAACCCGTCACACTCACCCGGCCCGAGCTCGAATTGGACATCGTCGAAATACCTTATCCAGTTTCCCGCTGGGTTGAGGGCATAGGTCGTTTGCACGTTCCACGGCGCAACCGCCGCCACAAGCACCTGGTCCCCGCTGTGATAGGGCAGGCCCTTGATGGCATCCCGGCACAGGCTGTAGCACTCGGCGTACTCGGCCGGCAAAATGGGCATCCCGTCGGGCCGCTCCTGCGCGTGGTTCGGCTCGTTGCCGATGATCCAGCGTGAGCAGCCCGGCGACATCTCGACAAAGTTTCTCACGCGCTGGGCGAATGCCTCATAGTGCTGCGGCTGCGGGATGGTGCCGTGGGGATGGTAACCGTGGTTCAAGCGCACCACGGGGACTTGAGGATGTAGGCGAAAGTTCTCCCCGTTGCGGTCGTCAGGGTCGCGCCCAATGCCGCGGGTCAGGACGATGTAGCCCTGATAGTCCAGCCCGGAATCGTCGTGGAAAGCATAGAGCTCGGTCATACTGCAAGCCTCGCTTGTACCATCTTGCCCGTCTCCTCATCTACCCGATTTTGCGCAATCTCGATGTATCGCTGCTCCTTGTCTATCCCAATCCCGTTACACCCGTTCTGTAGTGCCGCGAGCACCATTGTGCCACTGCCTACGAACGGATCAAGGACTGTACCCCCAGGCGGGCAGATATAGCGCGTCCACCAGTCGGCTAGTTTGAGCGGGGTACCTGCGCCGTGGCCGTGGGCACCCGCACCATTGCTGTTTACGGGAACAGGAATCATATTGAACGGAGTAACGCCTCCGCGCTCTAATGATGTAGCTGCCACCCTGCCACGCCGAACAGTGTAACCGCTTGGCATTCGCTCCAGAGCCCGCTCTGAGGTTTTCTGTGTCTTGAGCCAGTCCCCAGCCCCCCAAAGTATGGCATTTTGATTTCTATAACAACTAGGTGCCCCCATCCAGACGCACGGCTTCACCGATGGGCGCATCAGCCCCTTATCTCGATGTGTATATACACACGGCTGCGCCGTCATATTCCACCAGTACGCATCCTGAACCATATTCCACTCGCGGCACACCCACGCCATAAACTCCCACAACCAGCCGCGCATCTGGCCTACGTGTTCAGAGTTGGGCTGCAAGATGAATACCGCGCTGCCCGTCGACTTGAGAATGCGCCGCACCTCTGGCACAACGCCCTCGACTATCAGCGCCCACCATTCCTCAGTTGTCCACGTCCCATAATCCCGCTTGATGTGCGGATAGGGCGAGTCGGTGATGACACAATCCACCGATGCGCTTGGGATGGTTGGCAGAATGTCCAAGCAATCCCCGCAGAATAGCTCTACTGTCATATCCTAAAGATGCTCCGCAACTGGCTGTACAGGCACTTGACCCACGAGTCGGTGAGCAGCCCGGCGCACAAGAAGCAGCACGAGGCTTTGCCGTCTAGGTAGTTCCCCGGCACACCCGACGCGCCGATGGTGAATGCCGTCGCGCTATCGTTCAGCGCCGCCGGGATGCCCACCGCGAGCGCGGTCGATTCCAGCGCCGACCCGTTGCCCAAGAATAGCCTGATCTCGTTGCCCGGATCGAACCGGCCCACGACGTAGTACCAGCGCCCGGTCGTGACGGTCGTGCTGGAGGTGTGGGTGATGCTCGTGATCGCCAAGCCGTTGCTGATGGAGAACTGAAACGGGTCGTTGGCCACGTCTCCCCGAAAGCGCAGGCTGTAGCTCTCTGTCGCCGCGACGTTGGTCCCTTTGGCGATCAGGAACTCCGCCAGGGTCAAGCGGTCGAGCTGAAACCACCCGCCGAACGTGAGGCCGCGCTGTCCTGCCGGGATGTATAGCTCTGTGCCTACGATGTCCGCCCAGTTGCCCGCGCCGCCGTCTGCACGGGAGAGGTACTGGTTCACGCCGTCGAATTCAGCATAGGGCGCGCTCAGGTTGTCCCCGAATAGAGAGGTGTTGTTATTGGTCAGTGCGTACCCGTTGCCGGTCGCGTCCTGCACCTGTGGGTTCTGGTAGTCCACCGCGCCCATCGTCCACACTGCGCGCAGATAGGGCAGCGAGAGGATCGCCGCCGTCAGCCTCTTTTGCCGATCCGCGGCCTCGATCCGCTCTATCCTGTTCCTCGCGTCCGTCATATTGCGCGCCAGTAGCAAGCTCATATGAACTCCACCGCCTCAATCGGCGCGTCGATGGTCTCGCGCCCGTTGCCCGACAGGCTGATCTCCACCTGCCGGATGATCGCCTCGAACTCCTGACCCAGAAACCGCGCGGTCACGCGGTCGCCCCAATTCCAGTCGCGCCCGAACGTGCTGCCGTCCGTGTCCATCGCTTGTGCGGTCAGGGTGCGCACTGGTCGCCGCTCCATCAGCCGCGCATTGGCCGCCGCGTCTACGTCCTCCGGGGAAGCTGCCTGAGAGGGCGGAGCTATACCCTCGACGCGACCGTACTGCGAGAGGTTGATGCGTGTGGCGTCGTAAGCCTGAGCCACATACCGGAACTCGTCCTCGCCCTGGCCCAGGCCGTAGATGTAATTCTCTTCCTCGGTGTAGTCGTACACCAACGTAGCGGCCTCCAGGTTGCCGCGCGCCTCGTCAAAGACCGCGCTGCCTGTGCGGTCTGCGCCCGGCTGCCCCGTCTTGGTGCGAAACTGAAACGCGATAGACGAACTGCTGATATCGCTCTCGATCACGTCCCAGAATACCTCTGTCCCAGCGCCCCAGCTTGCGCGTTGCAGGTCGCCTATCACGCGCGCGACCTTCCACCAGGCGAAGCCCTTGCTCAAAGTCGGCCCCTGGCCGACGCTGGCCTCCACAGTGAACGATGGCACGGCGCGCGTCCCGTAGCTGGGCGCGGGATTGGAGGCGTCCGTGACCATCTGCTCGTCTACGATCTCCTTCATCATATCGTCGGCGGTGTCGCGCTTTTCGCTCTCGATCGTCTGCGCATAGTTGGCCACGATGCGCCGGGAGAGCAGGCTGTTGGCGTCCGCCCCGGCCATGCTGATCAGCAGCTCGCTGCCCAGGCGCGAGAACTCCCAGCGCCGGATAAAGTAGACGCGCCACAGACCCAGGCTCCCGCGCTCTGGTTGCCGCCAGACCTGGAGCATACGATCCGGCTTGAGCAGTGTCGTATCGAACGAGACCGGGAAGCGAGCGGAGAACCGACCCTCTCCATTTGCGATGCGCTGAAAGCGCCCGGTCAGGATTTTATCGAGCAGCGTCCGCCCCTGGCTGTCCGCCAGGCGCATTCCCTTGTCGTCGGTCAGCCAGAACTCATAGGAGCCCGCCATTAGTCCGCGCTCCAGTAGGCATCAGGCCAGATGATCTCGACTTCGATGGTCGGCCCGCCCGCCACGTCTACGAAACAACTCACGTCGTTGTCACCGGGCAGGAGAGACCACGTTCCAAAGTCGGAGTTAGGCAGGATGGCATCGGGGCGCGCGCCCCAGAATGACGACGTAATGCTCTTTTGCGTAGGCGACAGGTCGATGGTCAGCTCTTCGCCGTCGAGCAGGTCATAGGCGAACCACAGCACTTTGCCCGCCGTTTCGTTGCGCACGCTGTAGAGCGTGGCCGAGGTGCCACCCGTGCGCCGTACCTTGATGCGAGGATAGGCTTCCTCTGTGCCATCGTTAGCCGCGGTGATGAGGCCGGCATAGTTGTTTGTGCCAGATGCG
>Ga0180433_10012348_pt1 | contig 9997 bp, 2 predicted proteins | sample SS_ome_8_FD_132980 | JGI IMG/M metagenome (GOLD analysis project Ga0180433, IMG submission 132980) | Hypersaline lake sediment archaeal communities from the Salton Sea, California, USA - SS_1_D_1 metaG | ecosystem: Environmental > Aquatic > Non-marine Saline and Alkaline > Hypersaline > Sediment ...
TGACATCAAGAAGGTCATGATTATCAGTTCCGGGCCCATCGTCATAGGCCAGGCTTGCGAGTTTGACTATTCCGGCACCCAGGCTTGCAAGGCCCTCCGCAAACTCGGCTATGAGATCGTGCTGGTCAATTCCAACCCGGCGACCATCATGACGGATCCAGGCATGGCCGACGTGACCTATATTGAGCCGCTGAATCTCCGGGCCATGACAGAGATCATAGAAGAAGAGAGACCGGACGCCCTCCTTCCCAACCTGGGCGGCCAGTCGGGCCTGAATCTTTCCTCAGAGCTGGCCCGCACGGGCGTGCTCGAAAAATACGGCGTCCAGATCATTGGCGTTGAGGTCGATGCCATCAAGCGCGGCGAGGACCGAATCGCATTCAAAGAGACCATGAACCGGTTGGGCATCGAGATGCCCAGGAGCAAACCAGCCTTCAGCGTCGAGGAAGCTGAAAAAATCGCCGCTGAACTCGACTATCCCGTGGTGATCCGTCCTGCTTATACCATGGGAGGAACAGGCGGCGGCCTCGTGTACAATGTAGAAGAACTGCGAACCATTGCTAGCCGAGGCATCTCAGCGAGCCTGGTAGGCCAGGTACTCGTGGAGGAGTCGGTGCTGGGTTGGGAGGAGCTGGAACTGGAAGTGGTTCGGGATGCCAAGAACCAGATGATTACTGTTTGTTTTATTGAAAATGTGGATGCCATGGGCGTTCACACGGGCGACTCCTACTGCACGGCCCCTATGCTCACCATCGACCCTGAACTGCAAAAGCGGCTTCAAAAATGGTCCTATGACATTGTCGAGGCCATAAAAGTCATTGGTGGGACCAACATTCAATTTGCCCATGACCCCAAGACCGGCCGTGTGGTCGTGATAGAGATCAACCCAAGGACCTCCCGCTCTTCGGCCTTGGCCTCCAAGGCCACCGGTTTTCCCATCGCTTTGATCTCCGCCATGCTGGCAGGAGGCATGACCTTAGACGAGATCCCTTACTGGCGAGAGGGCACCCTGGACAAGTACACGCCGTGGGGCGACTATGTGGTGGTGAAGTTTGCCCGCTGGGCCTTTGAAAAGTTTGAGGGCTCTGAAGATAAATTGGGCACACAGATGCGCGCCGTGGGCGAGGTCATGAGCATTGGCAAAAACTATAAAGAGGCTTTTCAGAAGTCGATTCGCTCACTGGAAAACAGCCGCCATGGACTCGGCTTTGCCAAAGACTTTCACACAAGACCTCTGGATGAGTTGATGGAGCTGCTGGCCGAGCCGTCGAGCGAGCGGCAGTTTGTGATGTACGAGGCCCTCAGAAAGGGAGCCAGCGTGGATACGCTTTATGAGAGGACCTTTATCAAGCCCTGGTTTATTGAACAGATGAAAGAGCTGGTGGCCCTTGAGGAGCGGGTCCTGAAATATAAGGGCAGAGTTGTGCCCGACGACCTGCTGGTCCAGGCAAAGAAAGACGGCTTCTCGGACAGGTACCTGTCTCAGATCATCGGCATCCCTGAAAAGGATATAAGAAGCCGGCGCACTTCTTTGGGTGTCGTGGAGGCGTGGGAGCCTGTGCCGGTGAGCGGTGTGGAGGATGCGGCCTACTATTTTTCTACCTACAATGCCCCTGACAAGGTGGAAGCAAGCAAGAGACGCAAGATCATGGTGCTTGGCGGTGGGCCCAACCGTATCGGTCAGGGAATCGAGTTTGATTACTGTTGTGTTCACGCCGCCTTTGCTCTGCGCGACGAGGGGTTCGAGTCGATCATGGTGAACTGCAACCCCGAGACCGTGTCAACAGACTATGATACCTCAGACAAGCTCTACTTCGAGCCCCTCACGGTGGAAGATGTCTTGAGCATCTATGAGAAGGAAGGGCCTGAAGGGGTGATCGTCCAATTCGGCGGGCAGACCCCTCTAAATATTGCCAATGAACTGGCCGAAGCCGGCGTCAAGATCATCGGCACCTCCCCTGAGACCATAGACCTAGCAGAGGACAGGGACCGCTTTCGACAAATAATGAGAGAGCTCGGTATTCCTGAGCCTGAATCAGGCATGGCGAGTACCCTGGAACAGGCGCTTGATGTGGCTGAGAGGATCGGCTATCCCCTCATGGTCCGGCCCTCCTACGTGCTCGGAGGCAGGGCCATGGAGGTTGTCCACGACGAGGAGATGCTAAGACATTACGTTGCCGCGGCCGTGGACGTATCGCCTGAGCGACCGATCTTGATCGACAAGTTCTTGGAAAACGCTATTGAGGCCGAAGCAGATGCCATTTCCGACGGCACCGATGCCTTTGTTCCCGCTGTCATGGAACACATTGAGCTGGCAGGGATCCACTCGGGCGACTCGGCCTGCGTGATCCCTCCTATCAGCATCCCTGCCAAGCACATTGATACCATTTGTGAGTATACGAAAAAGATCGCTGTGGAACTCGGTGTGGTCGGTCTGATGAACATCCAGTATGCCATAGCAGACGATAAGGTTTACGTTTTGGAGGCTAATCCCCGGGCCTCCCGGACCGTCCCCCTGGTTTCAAAGATCTGCAATATCTCCATGGCCCGGATGGCCACCCAGCTCATGCTGGGCAAGAAGCTTACCGATCTTGATATCAAGCCCAAATCGATTCCCCACTTTGGGGTCAAAGAGGCGGTCTTCCCCTTCAACATGTTCCCGGAAGTCGACCCGCTTCTCGGGCCGGAGATGCGATCCACAGGGGAAGTCCTCGGGCTTGCCGACCGGTTTGGTCTCGCCTTTTTTAAGGCCCAGGAAGCGACGCAACAAGTCCTGCCCTCTGACGGCGCCGTTCTCATCACCGTGTCCGAGAAAGACAAGGGTGTGGCCCTGGAAGTGGCCACGCGATTTCAAGAGCTGGCCTTTAGGGTCCTGGCGACTGAAGGGACTCACAAGTTCCTGGCAGACCACGGAATTCAATCCGAGCCAATCCGCAAGATGCACGAAGGCCGTCCGAATATTGTTGACGGGATCAAAAATGGGGAGATTCAGCTCATCATCAACACGCCCAGCGGCAGGCTGAGCAAGCACGACGATTCTTACATCCGCAAGGCGGCAATCAAGTATAAGGTGCCATACATTACCACGGCGGCTGCGGCCATTGCTGCGGCCAGGGGAATTGCAGCCTGCCAGCAGGGTCATGGCCGGGTAAAATCCCTTCAGCGCTACCATGGAGATATCAAGTGAACCCTCATGTTAGGGTGAACGGCCTCTCGATTTTCGAATAGGCAAAGCATATGACACAAGCAAACCGGCAACCAGCTGGAGCTTCCAACATTATGAGGACACGCCTATGAAGTCATTTAAAGAAAACTGCGGCGTCTTTGGTTTGTATTCGGATGCCGAATGTGCCCATGACATTTTTCAGGGAATTGATTTTCTCCAGCACCGGGGACAGGAGTACTGCGGTATTTCCACCTTTGATGGCGGCATCCGCCAAGTCACCCATTACGGCAAAGTCGCAGGGACGTTAACACATGAAGAGTTGAATTATCTAAAAGGGGCATGGGGCATCGGGCATGTGAGTCTTTGGGAGCGCCAGCCGGTGAAATGGCAGTCTCAGCTGGGAGAGATTGCGGTGGCATTCAGTGGCAACGTCCTCAATTCGAATGAACTGATCGCAGAGATGAAAGATCGGGGTAAGGCTTTCTATAAAGGTTACAATATCGAGATCATTTCCAAGATTATTATGGAAGAACGGGATATGGTCACCGGTATTTGCGCCCTTTCTGAGAAGGTAAAGGGGGCCTATTCGCTTGTGGTTTTGACCGAGAACGGCATCTATGCTGCTCGGGATATCTATGGGTTCCGGCCGCTCATTTTGGGGCAGGGCCCGGACAGGTGTGCGGTTGCATCAGAGTCCCGAGCCATTGAGAGCCTTGAGATGGAGATTGTTCGAGATGTCCTTCCGGGGGAAACCGTTCTGATCAATGACAAGGGATTTCAGACCGTGGCACAACTCGATTCCCCGCGCAGGGCCCACTGCGCCTTTGAGTGGGCCTATACGGCAAGCCTCGATTCCGTCATAGATGGTGTCTATGTGCAGGAGGCCCGAAACAATCTGGGCGCAAGCCTGGCACAACGAGATCTCGAGGAAGGAGGACTGGAGGCTGACATCGTGGCAGCTGTGCCCATGTCGGGAATCGGTCATGCCCTCGGCTATCACAAGCGATCAAAGATCAACTATCAGGAGGTGTTCCTCTATAATCGATACGCAGACCGGAGTTATACGCAATCGAGTCAACTGGCACGGGAAAAGATGGCCAAGCGCAAGCTGTCCGTCTTGCATTATGCCGTCAAGGGCAAGCGGATTGTCCTGTGCGATGATTCGATCGTTCGGGGCACCCAGATCCTTTATAAGGTCCTGGACCTAAAAAAGGCAGGGGCCAAAGAGGTCCACGTGCGGATCGCCTGTCCGCCTCTCATGCGTCCCTGTGATTTTGGCATTTCCACACGCAGTTATGAAGAGTTGGCAGCCAGGCGCTATTTCAAGACCGGGAATATCACGTCCATGGAACAGCTAAGGGATCTCGAGGTCCGCATAGCCGATGAGATCGGCGCAGACTCTGTGAAATATAACAGCCCCGCTGCTTTTGTTTCAGCCCTGGGGATTCCGGAAAAGGACCTCTGCCTGATGTGTTTTGATGGGAAAAGCCCGACAGAGAAAGAGTAAGCCAGAGCCAAATGAACTCAATAGGTCTCTTTACCTATCATGGGACTGATCTTTGCCAGCAGCTCCCATCCCATGGCAGGGTTTATCGTCATCCGCAAGCTCCCTCTCTCCGTCTGATTAGAACCGATGAGTATTTTACGAGGCTGTCAAGAAAGCCCTAACCTGTGAAGCGAGTTGCCTGTCGGTGAAAGTGTTGATACTGATGGCGTGCCGATAGCAGGTGGCTGCGCACACCCCGCACCCTTTACAGGCGACATCAGTGATTTGTACCTTTCGCCCGTTTGATGTCTCGATGATCTTTAAGGCTTCAAAGGGACACAGCGCCACACACAGGCCGCACCCCCGACAGGATTCCTCGTTCACCCGCGCGATGACCGCCTCGGTGACGATGGACCCTTGAGAAAGGAGTGCTCCCGCTCTGGCAGCTGCGGCCTGGGCTTGGGCAATGGTTTCCTCTATCGGTTTGGGATAATGGGCAAGACCGGCCGTATACATACCGTCAGTGGCGAAGTCAACAGGTCGGAGCTTAACATGGGCTTCCAGGAAAAAACCTTCCTGATTCAACGAAATCTTGTAGAGCTTGGACAAGGCTTCATTGTCGCCACGGGGGATGATCGCCGATGCAAGGATCAAGATATCTGCTTGGATCTCAACATCGCATTGCAACAATTGATCCTTCACAGCCACTTTCACCTTGCTGTCTTCTTGCTTAACGGTGGGTTTGTCCTTCAAATGATAGCGAATGAAGGCAATCCCTTTTGTCCGAGCCTCCCTGTAAAGGTCTTCCCGGCTTCCATAGGTGCGAATGTCCCGGTAAAGGATGTATACATCCATATCCGGATTAAAATCTTTCAGCTTCAAGGCACTGTGGATCGAATGGGTACAACAGACCTTGCTGCAATAAGGTCTTGCAGGTTCTCTTGAGCCAACACATTGGATAAACACAGCCGTATTCATATCGGCAAATCTATCCGGGTCATTCAACATCTCCTGGTCAAGTTCCAGGGCAAGGTAGACGTCAGGGTTTTTGTTGTAAAGGTATTCGTTGGGCTGGTAAGCTTGGCCACCCGTAGCCAGAATGGTCGCTCCGTGCGCCACCTCGGTCTCGTTCCCTTCACCATCCATAACTATGGATGTGAAGTTGCCGACAAAACCTGACGCGGCCTTGACACTGCTGTTCAGGTATACCTGGATGGCTGGATGATCCTGGATCCGTTTGGTCAGATCTTTCATATAAGGGCCTATCTGTTCATCCCTCCAGGTTTCATAGAGGTCCAAGGCGTGGCCTCCAAGGCGCTCACTTCGCTCTACCAAATGAGCCTCATAACCCTGATCTGCCAGGTTCAACGCACTCGTCATGCCTGCCAGCCCACCTCCCACCACCAGGCACGATTTCGTCACTGGCACCCTAGGTTCAACCAATGGCTGAACAAGGCTCGCCTTGGCCACAGCCATGCGCACGAGATCTTTGACCTTTGCCGTGGCCTCGTCTGGACCATGCATGTGAACCCACGAGCACTGATCCCGGATGTTGGCCATCTCAAAAAGATACTTGTTGAGACCGGCTTCCCGGAGGGTTTCCCTGAATAACGGCTCATGGGTTCTCGGTGAGCAAGACGCCACAACGACCCGATTCAGGCCATAGTCCCTAATAACCGTCTTGATCTTTTCCTGTACATCGGCTGAGCAGGCAAAAAGTTCATCTGAAGCCCAGACCACATCAGGGAGGGTTTTCGCATATTCAGCGATTTCTGGAACACGGACCACGCCCCCTATGTTGATACCACAGTGGCAGACAAAGACACCGATCCTCGACTCCTCCCCGATCACGTCTCTCTCATGAGGATGGGCTTGCACTTTCGTTAGGCTATGACGAGCACCAGACAGCGCAGCGGATACAGCGCCGGCGGCAGCGCTGGCCTCCATGACGGATTGGGGAATATCCTTGGGCCCCTGAAAGGCCCCACACACGTAAATACCCGGTCTGGAGGTCGTGACCGGAGCAAAGCTGTCCGTGCTCCCAAAATTGTAACGATCTAATGCGATTCCCAGGCGTTTGGCCAGGCCTTGAATCTGATCACATGTCCCCAGGCCAACCGACAGCACCACCAGGTCAAAGGCCTCCCGAACTCTCTTGGAAGCCTCATCCGTGTATCGAATGATAAGGTTTTTGGTCTCATGATCCTGACCTATCGTATCGATCCTCGACCTTACAAATCTTACCTTTTCCTGCCTGGCCCGATCATAGAACTTCTCAAAATCTTTCCCGTGAGTCCGGATATCAATGTAGAAGATGGCTGCGTCGAGTTCATGAGGCGCATGCTCTTTTGCCAGCATGGCTTCTTTTATAGCGTACATACAACACACGGAAGAACAATAGCCTCTGCGCAAGGAAGGATCCCGGGAGCCCACGCACTGGATCCAGGCGATCTTTTCAGGTTCTTTGCCGTCGGAGGGCCTCCGAACATGGCCTTGAAAAGGCCCGGTGGCAGAAAGGATGCGTTCGAACTCCATGCTTGTCACAACATTAGGAAACCGTCCGTAGCCGTAGGTGCCTTTGATCCTGGGATCAAACGGCTCAAAGCCGGTCGCCAGAACCACCGCCCCGACCTCCAATTCCAAGAACAGCTCCTGCTGATCAAAATCAATCGCCTCAGCCTTACATACCCTCTCACACTGTTTGCACTCTCGTCTTGTCAAGAAAAGACAGGCCGTTGGATCGATATGGAAGGCGGCCGGTATGGCTTGGGGGTAGTCAATGTGCAAAGCTTTGGTGGTGGAAAGCCCCTCGTTGTACCCATCTTTGATGACCACTGGGCAGTAGGTCGTACAAGTGCTACATCCCGTACATTTGGTAGGATTCACATAACGTGGCCGCTGGACTAGGGTGGCGGTGAAATGTCCAACGTCACCTTCCAATTTTTGGATACTTGTTGATGCCAGGATCCGAATATTGGGATGACGATCACATTCATTGAGTTTGGGGGCCAACATGCACATGGAGCAGTCATTGGTGGGAAACGTCTTGTCAAGCTGCCCCATCTTACCGCCGATGGAGGATGAATTTTCAACCAGGTAAACGAGAAATCCTGAATCGGCCAGATCGAGAGCTGCTTGGATACCCGCTATGCCGCCACCTACGACCATAACCGCGCCGGTTAAGCTCTTGTCTGCCGTGGTGTTGGTTACTTGGTCCATTTCTGATTGGCAGCCGCAATGAGGGCACAGAGATCTTCTTGAAATGACTTGACCGAAACCTCGTGCTCATGGCGTAAGGCGTCAAATAGGAATAGGCTCATGGGGCCTAATCCTCTATCAACTCCAAGGCGCCTGAATTGCACCAGCGGACACACGAAGGGTTAGGGGGGATACCGCAGAAGTCGCACTTTAAGGGAAAGCCTGTTTCGGCCTCAATAAAAAACGGTTTCTGAGGACAGGAGGCTCGACATAGGACACACATGTCATATGTCTGATTACCGGCCCTTATGTTGAGTTTCGATGTGCAGGCTGCATCAACAAAAGGACCTGCGATCACGGGAAAAAAGGTGCTTCCCTCTCTAAAAACCCGAATTCGCGCCCTTCGAGGATTTGCGATCCCGGTCACGTGATTCAGAGAACAGGCGATTTCACAGTGTCTGCACCCGGTGCATTTGTTGTGATCAATCTCTATCCTCGGCACGGCTATTCTTCCAGTCCCAAAGACTTCAACGTCTCAGGCTGCGGGTCACCTTTCTCGCTCCACCCTCGAAGCCCATAATACCGGGGAAGCATCTCATGAACCTTGCTGATTTGGCCTTGGGCCGGCCCATCCGAAATCGGTTCCTGCAAGAATCTTTTGGGCAGCGTATCATGCCCGTGGTCAAATCCCGCTCGCATGTTGTACAGTCTCTCTTGGTTCCAGATCCTCTCTCCAATCATGAACAGGTCCTCTGCCTTGTACTCAGTGCCTAGACAACTGTTGATCATGGGCACGAAATTATTAAACTTAAGCCCCATCAATGGCCAGTTGCAAAGGCCAAGGGAGTCCATGACCGCGGTCATATCCTGGTATTGTTTGACAAGTTCAGGTTTACCCTCCATGCTCCAAGGATCGAAGGCTTCGTGGACACCTAACAGCTCATCAATAAAGGTATACGCGTACAGATGGTGGGGCCCGTAATTGCAAGTGGCAAAGTGCAAACCCATGCCTTGGATAGCCCTGGGATCAAAAGGGGCCATGGGCAACCCTTTTACACCCATAAAGCGTTTTGACTGACCATATTCCTCGGCCAGGCTCTGTCCTCCCTTTCCTATTCTTTTGGCGTGACCCTTCTTAGTGGCCATAAGCCTCAACGCCTGAAGAAGGTCTTCCCCTTGGCCAAAACTTAATTCTAGCTTCAAGGTGTCCTTAGAAGCTATTCCCTTTTCCACCAACTCCATGGCCGTGGCAACAGTCCCGCCTGCCGCAATGGGGTCCAATCCCATTTCCCCGCAGATCATGTTGGCCGTTCCAATGGTGGCCAGGTCGGTGACGCCACAGTTGAGGCCGAGAGCTCCGATCGCCAGGTAAGTCGGGGCCATGCCTTTGCCCTTGAAAAGGGGATTGTTCACATCCGTCTTCTTGATACAGGCGATGGGGCAGGCAAAACAGCCCCTGCTTCGCAACGCAAAGGCATCGGACAACGCTTCAGTTCCAATATCCTTTGATTCTCTAAAAGCAACCGTCTGAAAGTTCCTCAGAGGCAGGATGCCCTTTTGATGGCATAGGCCCACAAAGAAGGCAGATCCCCACGCAGACATGGATTGAGACGTAAGCGGGGCGCTGTTGAGTTTATTGATCAGGGTCGTCACCACACGAACAAACCGCTCGCTGTCTGAAATAGAGACAGAATGGTTGCCTTTTACCGCAATGGCTTTAAGGTTCTTGGAACCCATGACCGCGCCAATACCGGCGCCCCCCACTGACAAGAACCCGTCGTTAATCATGTTTGACAGAGGAACCAAGTTCTCCCCAGCCGGGCCGATGGATACCAGATATGTTTCCCGAGCCGCCCATTTGTCAGTGAGATTCTTTTTAAACAGCGCCTCTGTCTCCGACGTGGTTCTGCCCCAAAACTCAAGGCCGGGTTGAATGCTAATCTTGTCGTCTAAGATGGAAAGAACAACCGGGTATTCCGACTTCCCTTCAACGATGATCATGTCGAACCCGGCGAACTTCAGTTCTGCCCCGAAGTGTCCCCGCATCTTGGCGCACGCGATGGTCCCGGAAAGCGCGCTCTTCGTGACAACGTTGCAGGAGGCTCCGGTCACGGCACCCGTGCCAACCAGCGGGCCAGAAACAAAAA
>Ga0180433_10012351_pt1 | contig 9994 bp, 7 predicted proteins | sample SS_ome_8_FD_132980 | JGI IMG/M metagenome (GOLD analysis project Ga0180433, IMG submission 132980) | Hypersaline lake sediment archaeal communities from the Salton Sea, California, USA - SS_1_D_1 metaG | ecosystem: Environmental > Aquatic > Non-marine Saline and Alkaline > Hypersaline > Sediment ...
GGAAAATGGAAAAGCGCTTATATGCTGCTCATCCCAGTGGCAGGTTTCATAAACCTGATCAATATCCCGGAAGGAACTCATTGGGTTGTAGGGTTTATGGAATATGATCTTATCTTTGGTAAAGTGGACAGGCTGAGTCTCCTGTTCGGTTACATCTTCCATCTCATATCTTTTATAGCTATTCTCTATGCCATTCACGTAAAAGACGATGTGCAGAATGTGGCTGGGCTGGTTTATGCCGGCAGTGCCCTGGGGGTTGTCTTTTCCGGAGACCTTTTTTCTTTCTTTGTCTTCTGGGAGATGCTTACCGTAGCTTCCATATTTCTTATCTGGGCCCGCAGGACAAAGGCAGCTCAAGACGCAGGATACAGATATCTTCTTGTTCACGCGGCCGGAGGCCTGTGTCTTTTGGCAGGCATTGTCCTGTATGTAAATCAGACCGGCTCTATTGAGTTCGGGTATATCGGACTTAATGGACGTGCCACCTTATTAATTTTTCTTGGTTTTGGCGTAAATTGCGCCTGGCCTTTTCTCCATCCATGGCTGACAGATGCCTATCCTGAGGCCACAATTACCGGGACCATATTCCTGAGCGCTTTTACGACAAAGTGCGCTGTATACGCTCTTGCCAGGGCCTTTCCTGGCACCGAAGCCCTTATCTGGATCGGTGCGATTATGACTGCGTTCCCTATTTTCTATGCAGTAATTGAAAACAATCTCAGGCGGGTGCTGGCCTACAGCTTGATCAACCAGGTAGGATTCATGGTATGCGGAATCGGCATTGGGACACAAATGGCCCTCAATGGAGCTGTTTCCCATGCCGTGAACGATATCCTCTTCAAGGCCTTGCTGTTCATGTCCATGGGCGCGGTAATGTACCGTACCGGCGGAAAGATCAACTGCACCGCATTAGGTGGACTGTACCGGACCATGCCGCTCACCTGTATCTGTTGTATAATAGGGGCCGCATCCATCTCTGCTGTTCCGCTGTTCAGTGGTTTTGTCAGTAAGTCAATGGTCATGGACGCCGCTGCTACCGGACATATGCAGATCATATGGTTCATTCTTCTGTTTGCATCAGTTGGTGTGCTGGAACATGCTGGTATCAAGATTCCGTTTTTTGCGTTTTTCGGACATGATTCCGGGCTGAGACCCAGGGAGGCGCCCCTCCATATGCTTCTTGCCATGGGCATTGCAGCATTCTTCTGCATCTTCAACGGATCATTTCCCAGTTACCTGTATAGTCTTCTCCCATATCCGGTTGATTATGTACCATACACGGTTCCGCATGTGGTAGGTCAGACCCAGCTAATTTTCTTTGCCGCTTTTGCCTTTATACTTCTAACGCTCTCCGGCATGTCTCCCTCTGAATTGAGGGCTGTCAATCTTGATGCTGACTGGTTCTACCGCAAGGGTGGTGGGCTTTTTTACCGGGTCATGGATATCAGCATGAATGGATTGACCAGGGTCGCTGACAGGGTCATTGTGGGTGAATTAACTGGATTCATCTGCCGCATATCCCGACGCTGGCCTGAGGTCCTCTGTCTTGGGGCTATGATTCCCCTGTGGAGTGTCACTGGTATAAAGGGAAAAGACCTCGAGGGCAAAATCGAAAGGACTCGAGCGGCCATCCAGACACATACCTCACCCATAGGTATAAGTGCTGCCACGGCTACGATTTTTTTAGTATTAATTTACCTGTTGATGTGATATAATTTTAAAGCTCTTGGGGTTGTATTCCCCGCAGCAAGCGGTGGGGTAGTTTATTATGTAAACGATACGGGCACTGAGAGGAGAAACAAATACTTGGCTTCTATAGGACAACTTAAAAGGATTCGACTCTTTGAAGATTTGACTGACGGCATGCTGGAACAGATACTCCCTCTGGCTCAGGAGCAATCGTTTGCAGAAAGGGAGATTATTTACGAACCAGGTAGTGAGGCTACCCACTTTTACTCACTTATCACAGGCAAAGTATTACTACAAACAGAGCTTGTCTCGGCCCTTATTATTTCCATCGGCGCCATTAAACCGGGATACTCATTCGGATGGTCTGCTTTTCTTCCCGATATCACACATACTTCCCTTGCTGTTTGTATGGAACCATGCGAAATCATGGTTATGCCCGGAGACAAATTTAAGGCCCTTCTCAATCAGGACCACAACATTGGATTCCTGGTTATGCAAAAGACTGCCACAATCCTTGAGAACCGCCTAGAACGACGTACAGCACAGTTTGTCAAAGTAATAACAAAACATCCTGATATAGCAACGCTTTTGGGTTTATAAAAGGGGAAAGAAATCTATTTCCGGACGAATCTTTAGCCTTGATGGGGTTTAGGCTCAGAAGGCAGCCTGATGACAAAGGTTGACCCTTTTCCAGGTTCAGAGTCCACTTTTATAGTCCCACCATGCTCATGGACTGTTTTCTGGGTAACAAGCAGGCCGAGACCTGTACCTTTTGACCCCTTGGTGCTGGATATAGAGGTGAAGATTTGCTTTCTTACGGTCTCATTCATACCGGAACCATTGTCAGAGACCTGAAGAATAAACGCTTCATCACCTTCGCGCTTTGTAGTTACCCGTACTATGTATTCTTTGCCTTCGTCTTCATCAAATACACAGGCATCAATGGCATTCCAGACCAGGTTAAGAAGACAGCGATGGATTCCTTTGTGGTCTATAGTTACATCGCCTATGTCTGGATCAAAATCTCTGACAATCTTTACTCCGGATTCCCTTGCTTTGGTATCCATTAGCTTACACACATCTTCAGCGATCTCATTCGGGGAACACTTTTCATATTCAGGCTCTCGCTCCTTGGAGTAGTTGAGGAGGTCAATAGCCAGGTCTGAGATTCTGTCAATATTCCTTTTCACCATTTCCCAGCCAGTTCTGAGGCCATGCATATCCTCCTTCTTAATTGCGTTGTCTACTATATAAACCCCTCCTTTCAGACCGCCCAGGATGTTTTTGATACCATGGGCAAGTCCTGCTACAGTTTCTCCGGTGGCAGCCAACCTTTCGGACTTGATCAATTCCCGCTGTAGCCGCTTGATTTCCCTGAGATCGTGGAGAAAACTCACGCTGCCGATGACCTCACCCTTTTGATACAGAATAGTTCCTGAGAACTTAACCGGTATCTTGTCACCGTTCTTGCCCACAACAAAGGTCTCTCGCCAGGCATGCAGGTCCTGCCTTGCTCGTTCTTTGCCATGCATACCTTGCATTATTTCTTCAGCTGTCTCCGGTAGATAAAGACTGCTTATATCAAGCTTCCCTATTACTTCATCCCTGGAATATCCAAATATTCTCTCATCTCCTTGATTGAAGACCATTATTTTTCCATGTTTATCAGTGCCTATGATACCGTCTATGGAATGTTGGATCAGCATGCTCGTAAAGGAATACCTGCGCCTTAACTCCTCTGTGGCTTGCCTTACCTTATCTTCCAGATTCTCAGTATACTCCTTGAGCATCCTCCTTAAATGAATCCTTTCCTTTGCCCGTTTTAAGGCAACTGTCAGGGCTTCGTCCACAATAGGCTTGGTGACAAAATCAGATGCCTCAAGTTGCAGCGACTGAATAGCCACGTCCATATCGCCATGCCCGGTAACAACTATAACCTCGGTTTCAGGGCTTGTTTCCTTGATCCTTTTCAATACCTCGATGCCGTCCATACCGGGCATCTTTATATCAGTTAAGACAATTGGGGGCGATTCTTTCTCAAATAACTCAAGGCCTCTTTTGCCGTCCTCAGCCGTCAACACCTCATAACCGTCATTTCTCAGCGACATTCCAACGATCTTCCTTGCCGGTTCTTCATCATCAATAAGTAAAAGCTTCAATCAATTACCCCGCTGTTAGAACATTATTTAGCATTTGAACATGGAGGAAATCTCAACAGGAATGTCGTTCCAGTCCCTACCTCACTATGTACATCTATAGTTCCATCATAATCCTTGACAATTCCATAGCTGATGGACAGGCCTAATCCCGTTCCCACCCCAACTTTTTTAGTAGTAAAGAATGGTTCAAATATCTTATCAAGTATATGTTCGGGGATACCCTTGCCTGTATCAGACACTGAAATAGCGACCTGTCCTTTATCTGAAAATGACTTTATTGTCACTTTACCACCTGTATCACCTTTTTCTTCAATGGCCTGTCGGGCATTGACAACCAGGTTCAAAAGGACTTGCTCCAACTTATTACTATCTGCCATTATATGGGGCAGGTTATCATCAAGGTCCAGATCTATCTCTATATTACGTACTTTGAACTGTTGTCCCAATATCCCAAAGATATTTCTGATAGGCTCATTCACATCCAGCTCTGTCATCTCGACACCAATCCTTGAAAAATCCCTCATATGATTGATGATCGCCGATGCCCTATCCACCTGACCAACAATTTCTTCAGTCACGGTTCTTAATTCTTCATCCTCAATCTTTTGGCCCTTTTTGATCATCTTTGACAGAAAAGTAGCGCCCATTCTAATAACACTCAACGGTTGATTTAACTCGTGGGCTACGCCTGATGCCATCTCACCCAAGGTGGACATCTTACTGGCCTGAATCAATTGGGTCCTTTTTTCTAATTTTTCTATCTCTTTTTCAGAAAAATCCAGTTTAGAGACCATATGTTTAAAGGAATCTGCCAACTGGACCATCTCGTCGCCAACATGAGATTTATATACTTTGCATTCACGACACTCATCCAGCTTTTCCGGAAAGCTCCCTGACGGCTGACCAAAACAGAGTGTTCCGTCCATGTACCAGCACATAGTCGAAGTATTTCCATACGCGGGGCAGTCAGTTTTTGTGCAGTTTTCTATCTCCCAGCACCTGACCTCCCGGCCAAAATCAAGATCTAATTTTGTTTTCCCGCGGCTGATTTCATCGGATAATCGTGTAAGACAAGAGAGAGGTCTGGTAACGAGTTTGGATAAGAAAATAAATAAAAAGACACCCACAATAATAACAGAAGCCAGGCCCCAGACAACTTCTCTATTACGCATTTCTGTTACTCGTTCCTCTACCGGATCCCAACTAATTCCTACGGTTAAAATCCCCAATATTTCATTGTCACTTCCATGACATTTATAGCAGTTTTCCTCATTCATAATAGGCATGGCATGGAGGAGTATCTTTTCTCCTTCCTTTACTTCCAGGTTTTTTACCAAAGAACCGGTGCGTATTGACTCTTCAGTGGCCTGTGACTCGTCAAACTTTTTTACATTTGCTGGTAATCCACTGTATCTGATGGTGCCTCTTAAATCGCAAAGATTTACAATTCTCAAAACCCTTGATTTATAAAGGCTTTCCAGAATGGCCTGCACGACCTCCATTTCTCCGTCGAGCATAGGGTATTCAACGCTTCTCATGACAGTGTTACTGATCTGATACGCCCATTCTTCCTGCCTTTCAAGATGATACTTTATTCGTGTCACACTATCATAGTAAGTTAGAATACCTATTACAGTAATTAAAATTAAACTCATACCCATTATCACCTTTTCTGTGACACTGGTTATGTGAAGCTTTATCCAGAATTTATCTAAAAGAGGTATCATTTCAACTGATTATATAGTATCATGTTGCTGATGGCAGGTAACTCAACGGCTCAGTAGCCCGGATGCTTGTGCCCGCTATGACAGCTTGTACAGATATTCTGTGGAATACTCAATGTCTTTTGATGTTCCAGTCTAGTCGGGGCCTTAAGATGTAAACTGGCCGGACCATGACAACTTTCACACTGTTTATTGACCATATGCGGTGTTTCTTCCACACTGACAAATCCTCCTGTTTCCCCAAAGCCTGTCGTATGGCAGCGCAGACAGTCGGGATCATGATCTTTTTTTCTCATCCGTAAAACCCTAAAATTTTTTGAGTATTTCCAAGAGCGATAGCTTTCCACGTGTTCTGAATGGCATTCACTGCATTTATCCATTCCAACGTAAAAGGCCTTTTCTTTTTCAGCCTGAAGATGAGATACAGGAAAAACAAAGAGACAGAAACCAAAAAGCGCTGTGGCCATGGTGATAGATAGTTTTTCTATTTTCATCGACAACCTCCTTTAAGGATTCCACATCAAAAATCGGGAAAAATATAATTTTATCCCATTACGTAGTATAATGGAAAAAACAGAGTTTCACTGAATCGCACAAAGCGTCAGTTTTGCGAACTTTACAGATATAATTATATAAAAACCCGATCATCGAATCAAGCAGGATCGGAACAGCAGGATCGGAACAATCTTACTGCTCAACGATGCCTCAAGATGAAGTCTTTTGAAGCGCAAAACAGACATGGGGGCAGAAGGTTATCGGCATTTTGTCTTTCAAACCGGAGTATTCTGTGCTATGTATTGGATTAGTTGAAGAAACAGGCTTTTTTTAAGTGCTTTCTCAGTAATTATAGGAGCAAGGAAGAAAATGGCTAAAAAGATACTTATCGTAGACGATGAACCTGATATTATTACCTTTATCAGCGCGGTCCTTGAAGACAACGGTTATTTAAGCATAAGTGCCAGTGATGGTGTTGAGGGGCTGGAACTTTTGCGTAAGGAGAGGCCTGATCTCGTCTTGCTCGATCTTATGATGCCCAAAAAAAGTGGCATTGCCATGTTTCAGGAATTGAGAAAGGATCCAGACATGAGCAATACTCCCGTGATCGTTGAAACCGGGGTCTCTGAGGTAACGGGGGTCGATTTTAGAAACTTTATGTTTAAACAACCGCTTCGGGATGAAAAGAAATTCGCTGAGAGCACGGGATTGACAAAATATACTATTCCAGATGGCTATATTGAAAAACCAATTGATCCCGTCGAGTTGATCGAACTAATCAAGGAAGTTTTAAAAGATAAATAAACAAAGACAAATTTAGAAAGCAGGCCTTCCAAATAATAGATTGAGACGATTTTCAAAATCGTCTCAATCTATTGTCGATATTGCTTAGTGCTCTTCTACCTCTTCCTCCCAGCCAGTTATCATGGTTATGATATGGGCCCAGAAGGTATGACCCAGAGTAGCCAGATACATGTGGACAAAAAGGAAGGCAGCAAAACAACAGGCTACCAGGAAATGTATCCCGATAACTATTTTTACCCCGCCTAATGCCACCATCCACTGATGTGTAATCAGCAGAAGCAGCAGGCCTGACACCAGAACGATCGGTACAAGAAGCATCATGATCATCAGATATGCCCCTTTCTGCATAGGGTTGAACTTGTTATCAGGCGTGGAGTGGTGAGGGTTCGGTCCACCCTTGAAGTAGTTGAAGCCATAAAACAGCATCTGTCTTACGATACCAGTCTTCAGGTCGTTAAGGGTGGGCAGATAGAGCTTTATCAGGCTCTTATCAATAAACACGTAATATGAAAACCATAGCAACCAGTCGATGCACACGAAGATCCCGGTAAAATCATGAATTATTACCGCTGCTCTATAGCTGCCAAAGAGATTAATATACTCAGGAAACCTGATCTGAGCCCCTGTAATGCATAGAATTGTTATTCCAATGGCGTGAATCCAATGCCATATCCTCACTGTAAGAGGGTTGAGATAGATCATTTTTGGCTTTTCCATGATCAATGTTTCCTCCTGTTTTTCCGGGTAAGAATTCTGAAAGTGCCGTGGAGGGTGGCTGCGCCCAAGCCGCCGGCTATGATTAGCAGGCCCAAAATACTGAGGATGTTGTTTCTGGTGGAGCCTACCATGTAGAAGTCAGGGGTAGCAAACAGAGGGTCAAGCACTGCCCCTTCTTCAACAGCAACCTTGCTGAACGTACCATCTTGATTTGGAAAAGCCACATAACAAGTCTGCATGGCTTTTGGTCCGGCAGCGTGGCAGAAGGAACAATCCCTCCGGTCTTCAAATACTCCATAAACGTGACTTGATGTCTCTGTTGACAGCACCCCCCAGAGCCCTACGCTCTTATATTCTGAATTCCCATTAAACTCTTTCAGTTCTGCTGTTGCGATAAAGCCATCGCCATTGGTATCTATGAGAGATTGAACCCCCTTGTCTCCGACTAATTGCGTAAGATCTCGATAAGTTGCCAGAGCAATTTCACCTTTTTTATCTGGTTCGACATCCTCTCTTTTCTCAATATACATGGTGATAACAATGCCTTTTGAATCGGTATGGCAACTTATACACGTAGTCGCCTGCATATGGAGCTTGTTCCTGAGAAGCCATTCAGAATGGCCGGCATCTTCGTGGCAGGCAATACACTGTTTATTTTTTTCAAAACCCGAGATCTCAAAATGGCCTATCACTGTATGGGGGCTGTGACAATCAGAGCAAACAGCGTTTTCTGAATGGGGACTGCTTAAATACTCTTCAACGGCCTCGTCATGACACATGCCACAACTTTCACCAGGAGACTTGAGCCCTTTAACTGCATGGGGATCGTGGCAGTCTATACATTCCGCATTTCCAGCATGAAGGCCCCTTGATAACTCATCAACAGTATCTTCATGGCACATGTCACAGCTTTCTTTTTCGGGCTGAACCCCATCATCCGGATGATCATCAGTCACGTAATGGCAGGATCCGCAACCATCTTCTGCGTGTGCCGTACTGGCGAATTGAATACCGTCTACATATAGAGGACTGTCTTCATCGAAAAAAGACGAATCCCCATGGCATTCCAGACATTCATCGGTTTCCATGGCACTCGACGAGTTGATGCCGCCACCAGCCAGCAACATCGTGAAACCGAAAATACATATTATGAGAAACTTTGCTTTGAGCACCATCCTACCTCTCTTTCTCACTATAGAACCTCGTATAGCGTTTTAATAAAAAGTTGTCATTGAAAGCGTTATCACAGCAATCTCGTGCCTTATTTGTGTGAATTATCAAGATTGTTTTGTTGCTTCAATCATCGTAATAACGGCTAAAAATTTTCTTAAAATGCAATACTGAAGGTTCATGTGCGAGCATACTCCCACGTCCTTTGCTGAAACAAAAATTTCGCACAAGACTTGATGAAATAGCTATGCACCCGCGATAAGGGCACAAATACAAACAAAACTCCAGAATATAAACACCGCTTCTATCATTATGTAATATTGTATAGATTAACTGAAACCCCAAAAGCGGTGGTTAAAAGAAAAACCAATGCAAGAATTATTTTTTATGTTCTCTGAATGGTATGCCCCTCCTTCTTGTTTTGATGTTTGTTTTAAAATTAATTTTATAATACGTCCATATTAAATTATAATAGTATTATTTTAACATTACTTTGTAACCTGCTTGAAAGAAATTGGCAATATCAGTCTGACTACCCAGGCAAATCTTTTTTGTTTTTTATAGGACGGGGGATTAAACCCTAAATTAAATTCAACACGGTCTCAACCAAGTTTCTCTTATGCCCAGAGCATATTCCCATGCTTGACAAGGCTAAATGGCGTTGCTACTACAAAAAGTAACAGTATTATATATACATAATAGCCGTTGGACAATATTGCCATGGTTTTTGCCTTGGTTTTTGTGAAAAATACAGTGGCTATCAGCGATTTTGCATGAGGCGTTCTTAGATTAAAAAAATCATTAAGGCTGGAGCGCAATGAGAGACTTTTTTGCCATTGTCATAGCAATATTAATAATCCTCATATTTTTTATTCCTGACAAAGCCCGAGTTGAAAATAATACCAAAACCCCAAAATACCTTGGCTCAGAGGCCTGTAAGAATTGTCATCCAAAAGAATATTCAAGTTTCAGCACATATGCAAAAAAGAGTACTTCATTCAAGAGCATACAAAGGGTGGAAAAGGGTCTCACCGAGGAAGAAATCCATAAGTGCTATTTCTGCCATACAACGGGATATGGCAAACCGGGTGGCTTTGTCAGTCTTGAGGAGACGCCCCACTTGAAGAATGCAGGCTGTGAAGTATGCCATGGCCCGGGTGAATTCCATGTAAAGAAAAAGAGCCCTCTGTATATCAAAAAAGAGCTGACCATGAAAGACTGTGAGGTCTGTCATAC
>Ga0180433_10012352_pt1 | contig 9994 bp, 10 predicted proteins | sample SS_ome_8_FD_132980 | JGI IMG/M metagenome (GOLD analysis project Ga0180433, IMG submission 132980) | Hypersaline lake sediment archaeal communities from the Salton Sea, California, USA - SS_1_D_1 metaG | ecosystem: Environmental > Aquatic > Non-marine Saline and Alkaline > Hypersaline > Sediment...
AAACTGAACGACTATGGACTAAAAGTCCATAGGTTCAAGATGGACTGAAAGTCCTCTTACTTAACTAGTATAAAATTATTATTTAATGTATTTGGGCTTTTACTATGACTTGCTATATATTCATTCACCACATCTTGTGTTATATTTCCGGTACTCCAAGCCCCATATCCTATTCCCCACATATGTCCGCCCCAATACTCTTTTTTCAAATTCGGATACTCTTGCAATAATTTTCTTGCCGTCCGTCCTTTTATCTTTCTCACTATTTCGCTTATCGATATCTTTGCCGGATACGATATGTGAATATGTATATGATCTCCTCCCACTGCTCCTTTCAATATTTCCACATCCGTTGCATCACATACCTGTCTTACCAGTTCTCTTGCTCTTTCTTGTACACTTCCTCTTAACACGTTCTTTCTATACTTTGTTACCCATACTATATGAATTGTTAAATTATATACTGTGTGCCCTCCTTTCCTCTGATATGTCATATGTGTATCGTTATTGTTCTCAATAACTTTAACATATCTTCCTATATACTGAAAGCTCTCGCCCTAAAGGGCGTAGCTAGACTAGCGGCGGGAACAGTCAAAAATGAAAAGTCGAGTCTAAAGTTTAAAATCACAACTGTAAACTTTTAATTCGACTTTTGACTTTTAATTAAAAAATTAGCCAAACTTAGCTAATTTTTTATTAATATCTAATTTTGAATCTTTCCTAAAATATATTCCAGCTGTTCTGGATCGCATTTATCCAGTCCCCATGATTTAGCAATCTTTTGATCCTGTTCTGACACTGGATATTGCTCTTGTTTTGCTTTTAAATGCAGTGCCACAAAATCAGCAATGCCTGACATTTCATTTGGCTTTTTTCTTATGGTATCTATTTTGTCCAATACCTTTTGAACATTTTGATCCAATTCAATTTGGTTTTCTTTTGGTTTGATAACTTCTTTTTGTTCCATAAATTTTTATTATTTATTTATAATAAAAGTTTCATAATTATTTTAGCAAAAATTGATAATAAAAGCAAAAAATATCAACCTTGACAAACATTAAATAATCTGCTAAAATTAAAGGTTCTTTCAACAAAAAACAATCAAAAGCAACCTTCTTCGCCCCGCACACGGGGCTACGAAGGTCAAAGGGAGGAAGAAATGAAAAAAATCAGCTTAATAATGTTGATTCTTACTCTAACCGGTTGCAGCAGCTATCTCTCGCGCACTCGCGCATATTCTGTTCTACCTTTAGCTCCGGAAGAGTTCAACCAACTGAATCGTGATTTTCTGGCAGTGCGCTTTGATCTTTCACCAATGCTGGCTGCCTCTGAAAAAGGACTGGCTTGGGAAATGGTTGTGCGCTTTGGTAATGGTGAAAAACAAACTTTTCTGGCCACGAGCATGATGTACTTCAATCATACCGGTGAAGCGGTTAGCCTCGACAAAGAACTTGGCGCACAACTTTTTAGCTTGCTTCCCTTTTCCGAGCTGGAAGCGGAAAACGCGCGCGCCATCGTAGTTTCGCACGATCATTCTTGGTGCGCTCGGCTGGACGGCTCTGACATTGGCTGGTGCGGCAGTTCGCTTGATGATGAAGAGTTCAATTGGCAGCGCGATGCCAGTTTGCTCAGCGACTTTACCGAAGTTGTACAAGTGGACAGCATTTCTCATGATGAACTAAGATTGGCTTATGAAAAAGCGCTACACAATAATTTGATAAAAGAAGAAAACTTTGGTGGGTTGAAAGAATATTTAGAAATGATTGAAAACCGCTGCGATCCATGGCCACCGGTGATCAAAATTACGCTTTCAACCGGTCTGACAATGCTGGTTGTTTCACTGGCAGCTTCGCCCATTGCCGGCGCGATTACGGCAAGCCTGACCGCAGGGCTAGAAACATCTAACGTGCTGATTTCGCTTTTTGGGTTTCCGGATCTGAATCATCCGGAATACATGAACGGATTTGCGCGCAACTACACGATCGGACGATTTAAGCTGGATTTCTACAGAAGCCACAATCAAATCGCGCAAGCAGTAAAAGTTTTGGCTGATAATCAAAAAAATCTTGCCGGGCGCGTGGAACAACTGGAGGAGCAAAATCGAAAATTAACCGCGCATATTCAGGAGCTGGAAAAAATTTATCATGATCTTGAATTCAAAGATACTGAAGAAAATCTTCCTCAAACCGAGGGAGAAGAAGTTCCCGCAGAAGAGTTATGACCACCTTATCAAGGTGGTTTTTTATTAGTTAAAAGTCAAAATTCTAAAGTCAAAAGTCAAGTCTTAAATCTTAAATTGTAACTTTAGACTTTTAACTCGATTTTTGACCTTTGACTTTTGACTTTTCATTTATCCTTTTTCCTGATAAAATACAATCATAAATTTTAAACAAAAAAATATGAATAACTTTACTCCGGTTCTGCTAATCTGCCTTGTTGTTGGCATTGCGATTTTAATTTATTTGCAACTGCGAAGAAAACCTGAACCGGAAAAAGAAGACGATCAATCAATGATCATGATGCAAGATCAGCTCAAGGAAATCCGCCAATCTCTGCAGCTGCAACAAGGTGATCTTCAAAAAAACATTCAAAATCAATTTGCGCAAAGCTCGCGCATTATCCAAAGCGTAACAGAACGCTTAACCAAGCTCGACGAAACAAACAAACAGGTTGTCGGCTTTGCCGAGCAATTGCAAAGTCTGGAAAATATTCTAAAAAATCCCAAACAACGCGGGATTCTGGGCGAATATTTTTTGGAAACTCTTTTGAAAAACGTTTTCGCGCCAAATCAATATCAAATGCAATACAAATTTTCCGATGGAGAAATTGTTGACGCTGTTGTTTTTGTTCAAAACAAAATAATCCCAATCGATTCAAAGTTCTCCCTTGATGCTTATAATAAACTAATCAATGAAAAAGATCCGACTAGACACAAAGACGCAGAGAAGCAAATTAAAAGTGATTTAAAAAAAAGAATTGATGAAACAGCAAAATATATTAGACCACATGAGAATACTACTGATTTTGCATTCATGTTCATCCCGTCGGAAGGAATTTATTACGACCTACTTGTAAACACTATTGGACAAATTCAAGTTGACACGGGCGGATTAATTGATTATGCCTTTAATAAAAAAGTTATTATTGTTTCTCCAAATAGTTTTTATGCTTATCTACAAACAGTTAAACAGGGTTTACGTTATCTAGAAACAGAAAGGGATATTCAAGAAATTGTAAAAAACGTGGAAATGCTGGGCAAACATTTGCTTAGCTATGACGAATTCATGAAAAAAATCGGCAATAACCTTGGCACTACGGTAAACATGTACAATCAAGCGTACAAAGAATTCAAAAAAATTGATAAAGACATTTTAAAAATATCAGATACCGGTGGAACGATTGAGCCAGAGCATGTTGACAAGCCGCAGTTAGAGACCTAGGGATAAACATAGGGATTGTAGGGATCTAATTAAAATCCCTAATATCTCTTCTCTACATCTCTAACTCCTCAAATAAAAACACCCTTCGATATTACGAAAGGTGATTTTTTTAAATATATCCCAAAGACAATACTTTTTGATTGAAATCCAGCTCAACTTCTTCATTAACACAAGCAATTTGTTGCTCACGCGGCAAACAAGCAATCTGATGAATCTGCCATTTTCCATGAATCATGACTTTGCAAAATATTTTTATTGCTTTTTTGCCTTTAAAAAGCATGTACAATTCGCATCCATCGCTTTCAAGCTCTTCGACCTTAACTTTAGAAGAAACAATGCTCTGTAAAATTTCGATTAAACGCATTAATTCTCCCATGTTTTTGGCGGGATTTTTTGCTATCATATCCAGAACAAAATGCTTATCATTCTAAATAAAAGGCACAAATTCGTCCCACAAAATAAAACAACATTTGTTTGAAAGGTCTTGAATTCGCACGGGGTGCCTCCTTTGCTTGTCTTGTAATTAATCAAAGATTAAAACATTTAAATTGGTTTGTCAATCGTAGAAATGATAATAGAGGTGTTAGAGGTATTAAAAATGATTTCCCTTATCTTTTCCGCATATCCTCTTCTGTCCCTTTTGTCCCTTATCTTTTTCGCATATCCCCTTCTGTCCCCTTTGTCCCTTATCTTTTTCGCATAGGTGATTCATGATATATGATATATGATTCATGATACATGATTCATGCTCTTGACTAATTTATCAAAATCATTTATTATAATGCCACATAAGACTAAAAAAAATCTTCCAAATATTTTATTTTTTATTTTTTATTTTTTATATTCCCAATATGCCACAAACCAAACAAGCCATGAAAGCTCTGAAAAAGAGCCAAAAAAAAGCAGAACAAAACAAAATAGTTAAAAATACTATTAAAACTTTGGTTAAAAAAAGCCATCAAGCAATTGACAAAAAAGATGCCAAAGCAGAAGAGCTTATCAAGCAGTCTATTCAAAAAATTGATAAAGCAATGCAAAAAGGTGTTATTAAGAAAAACACTGGCGCAAGAAAAAAATCTAGACTTGTAAAAGCGTTGAATAAGAAAAAATAGCTTTTAGCCATTAGGTTTTAGTTATTAGAGAAATAAAAAAATCGCAAATCAATGCGGTTTTTAATATCCGTATTATTCGTATACATCCGTATATCCGCATTACAATTCAGCGACTAACAGATCAAACAAAAGTTCAAACTTAATTCCCTTAGTTTTAATTTTAATATCAAAATCAAGCATCTTCCCATAAATCTTTTTCAATTCATCTAGTTCAAAATGTCGAAGATAATAAAGTGTTTTCTTTGCAACATAAGGATGAATCCCCAGCTCCTTGGCAACTTGCTGCGCTGTTAATGATTGAGTATTTATCAACTCCTTTACTTGCAGGAAAATCCTGAATTGGCGAATCAGCATTGTTAATAAATACATTTCATTGGCGCCGCTTTGCAATTGCTGTTGCATCAATTGAATTATCTTTGGCTTGTCTTTATCGGAAATCGCGTCCATAAGCTGGAAGATATCATCATTATACTTGCCTTTGACCATGAGGTTAACGTCCTCTGTTGTGACTTTTTCATCTTTTTTATAATTCGCCAACTTGCAAATTTCCAAGTCCAATTGCCACAAATCAGGTCCAATCATGGCGCAAAGTAGATTCACAACTTCCGGCGACAACACGATGTTATAATTTTTGGCTTTGCTAATAATCCATTTTACCAGCATGGCGCCTTTTGGCAGTTCATACTTTTTCGATAAAGCAATGCCGGATTTAACCTGTTTTTGAATTTCTTTATAAATTTTATTTGATTTGAGCGGTTCTTTTTCCTCAATCAAAACAATAAAAAAATTATCAGAAACATTGCTCAAGGTTTTGATAATCAAATCACTGATTTCATTGGGCAGCTTTTTTTTGTTTTTCTTTTCAGCTAAAAAGTTTTTTAAAATAATAAACTTGTTTGATCCGAATAATGAATCAACTTGCAAAGCGTTTTTCAGATCACTGATTAAACTGTTTGAAGAGTGGGACTCGTTAAAATCAAAAATGGAAATATTAATAGCATTATGCTTTTTTTCAAAAGCACTAACCCATGTTTTCACTTGCTGCTGAATCTCGTAGTCATTATCGCCAAACCAAAGAAATATTTGTTGTTGTTTTGACATATGAATACAAATTACAAATCTTTTACCTGCCTGCCGGCAGGCAGGCAAATATACAAATGTGCTAAAAGACTTCAAAACAATTTGTGGATTCGTGGTTTATTCGTGATTAGTGGCCCTAACACATTTGTATATTTGCTTACCTTGCCGACCTGTCTGTCGAAGATTGAAAAGCGAAGACAGAAGCTTTAACGAAGGCGGGGATCTATTTGTGTTTTTGTTTCCTATATTCACTCTTATATTAACATAATTCCAAACCTTGACAAGACCGCCTTGCTTTGTTAATATCAATTATCCGCTCCGTTCACGACACAAAGGAGGGCAAAATGAAATTTTTCACGCTTCCGGAAAAACAATTTTTTTTGCATGAGACAAAACTGCATCTCAAACTTGCAAATAAGCAACCGATCCTCGAAGGTGATCCTTGCCCTGCAAATGCTATTAATCTGGAAACAGGTGAACTTTGCGTAATTGAAGACAGCGCAGAAATCAAAGATGCTAGTTGGAGAAGAAAGGCTGGCGAAAACACAATGTGCCTTGAAAGAATTTATGAAATTTCAGTTACCTTAGCCGGTCCATAACAACAATCCCGCTTCACACACAAGCGGTTTTTTGTTACAAAAAATCACCTTTACCTTGGCGATTTTTTATTTGAATTTTAGATTTTGATTATTTGAATTTGTTTAGAGTTTAGGATTTAGAATTTTGAGTTTATGCGATTTTATCCATCTCCTGCCAATTCTGCCCCACCTCTGTATCAACTTTAATCGGCACGCAAAGCTTGTGAATCTTTTCCATTTTCTCATCAACCATTTTTGCCACTTCGTCAACCAACTCATTTGGTACTTCCAAAACCAACTCATCATGCACCTGCAATGTTAGTTTTACTTCTTTCATCTTTCCACTTTCATCTTTCAACTTTTTCCAAACTTCAATCATTGCAATCTTCATCAAATCAGCCGCTGTGCCCTGAATCGGCATATTGATCGCCATTCTCTCGGCAGAAGCGCGCACTTGCGCCACGCCTGAATTTATTTCCGGTAAATAACGGCGCCGGCCGAAAATTGTTTCAACATATTCTTTGTCACGCGCCTCTTCTTTCATTTTTTCAATATATTCTTTAACTTTATGAAATGACTCAAAATATTTATCAATAAAATCTTTTGCCTCGGCTCGAGAAATTTTCTTGCGCTCCGCCAGCCCCCACGCGCCCATTCCATAAAGCACGCCAAAGTTCACTTCCTTAGCGCCACTGCGCATCTCTTTTGTCACGTCTTCCGGCTTAACATTGTAAATCTTTGCCGCAGTTGCTCTGTGAATATCTTCATCTCGAGTAAAAACACTCATCATTGTTTTGTCATGTGCCAAACAAGCAATCACACGCAGTTCCACTTGCGAATAATCAGCAGCAATAATCTTTTTGCCACGCGGCGCGATAAAAGCCTTGCGAATCTCTTTTCCTAACTCTGTGCGAATCGGAATATTTTGCAAATTTGGATTTGACGAACTCAGTCGCCCTGTTGCTGTAACTGTTTGATTAAAATCAGTATGAACTCGACCGGTTGATTTTTCAACCAACTTTGGCAAAGCGTCAATATAAGTTGATAATAATTTTGTTAACTCGCGATATTCTTGAATTAACGGAATAATTTCATGCTGATCAGCCAATTTGTCAAGTTCTGCTGCTGCAGTGGAAATCCCGGTTTTAGTTCGGCTCAGTCCTGCAGTGCTTAGCTCAAGCTTATCAAACAAAATTTCCTTCAGTTGCGCCGGCGAACTGATATTAAAATCTTTCCCAGCAATCTTGTGAATCTTTTCAGTCAAGCTGTCAATCTTACGCTTTACTTTTTGCGAAAGTTTTTTCAAGTGATCTGTGTCAATCTTGACTCCATTTAATTCCATTTCAACTAAAACAGAGATAACTGGCATTTCAATTTCATTAAAAAGTTTTAACAAATTATTTTTTTGCAATTGAGGCTCAAGCTTTTCAACCAAACGCCAAGTATAATCAGCGTCTTCGCATGAATAATCAGCCAATTTGTCAGTATCAACATTGTCCATAAACAATTGCCCTTGTTTTTTCTCAGCAATATCTGACAATTTTGTCATTTCATAACCAAGTTCGCGAAAAACCAAATCTTCCAAATTATGATTGCGCGTACCTGGATTTAAAAGGTAAGAAGCGATCATTGTATCAAACCAAATTCCGCGAACCTCAATGCCTTGCATTTTTAAAACCTTTACATCAAACTTCATGTTTTGTGCGATTTTTTTTATTTTTTCATCTTCAAAAATTGGTTTTAACTTTTTCAAAAATTCTTTTTTCGGTTCAATATAATACGCTTCCCCATCTTCCCAACAAAAACTAATTCCCAAAAGTTTAGCCTTAAAAACATTTAATTCAGTTGTCTCTGTATCAAAAGCAAACTTTTTCTGCTTTTTCAATTCACCTAAAAACTCATCAAACTCTTTGTCATTCACAACCCTACAATAAGTGTGGCTTGTTTTTTTCTGTTCAGTGACTTTTTTCGAGTTTCGATTTTCGAATTTCGAGTTTTCAACGTCTGGTAATCGATTTAACAAACTTTTAAACTCCAATTCATGAAACAAATCAAAAACCCTATCCTTATCATACGGCTTAACCTCTGTGTCTTTTATTCTAAAATCCATTTTCACATCACGGATTATTGTAGCCAGTTTTTTGCTCATTTCAGCCTGCTTTTTATTGTCTTTCAGTAAATTATAAATCCGCTCAGTTACTTTTACATTTTCATACTGCTTTGGCTCTACCTGTTTATACATTTTTTCGATTGATTCAAATTCCTTGATCAACCCAATCGCAGTCTTCTCGCCCACACCCGGCACACCCGGAATATTATCACTTGGATCACCGCGCAATCCCTTGTAATCAATCAGCTGATCAGGTCTTAATCCATCATATTTTTCTTTGACCTGTTTTTCATTATAAATAATCGTGTCACTCATGCCTTTTCGCAGAGTGTAAACCTCTGTATTATCATCAACCAATTGCAATGTATCCAAATCACCAGTAACAATTATTGACAAAACATCATCGCGGTCAACCGAGCGTTTATCGCACAGCGTGCCAATCAGGTCATCAGCTTCAAATCCAGCTTTTTCATAAACTTTGACATTCATTGTGCTTAAAAATTCCTTTATAATCGGGATCTGATCATAAAGTTCATCTGGCTGTTTAACGCGTTTGCCTTTGTATTCTTTAAACTCCTTGTGCCGAAAAGTTTTTTCCTTGCGATCAAATGTCACTGCAATATAATCTGGTTTAAATTCTTTTATAGCTTTAAAAAACGTAGTAATAAAACCATAAACAGCATTTACCATGCGGCCGTCTCCTGTTGTCATTGGTGGCAGGGCGTGAAACGACCTGTGAAGAATCGCATTACCGTCAACAATTATGAATTTACGTTTTTTCATATTTGTTTGTAAAACAGATTTAATTCTTTGAATAATGTTTTTCTCAATTCTTCGGCTGCTAATCCTTGATTTTGCAAAATATTCTTTATTTCCTGATTTGTATCATAAATAATATCACTGATTGTATAATCAGGATATTTAAATTTCACTTGTGTCATTTTCGCTAATTCTTTGCCAAGCTCGTCTTTTAATTCATTGCTAATATCAGCAGCAATAACTGTTTTTAACCATGCTTCTAGTTGCTTGTTAATTTTTTCAAAATAAATTGCTTGCTCCTTTTCAATGCTTGACGCAGATTCCTGGTGTCCTGGCAAAGCTTTTATTTTTCTTGCCTTTTGTGGTTTTTGCGGTTGTGGTAAAATTGCCAAATTGCCATCTTTTTGCATATAATCTAGTTAATTTTATGCTTTTAGTATAGCAAATTGTTATAAATTATTAAACACATTGATTATCTTGAATTTTATAATCCTTTTTGCTATTATATTTTCATGGCCTGGTCGCCAAGTGGTAAGGCAACGGTTTGCAAAACCGTCATTCACCGGTTCGAATCCGGTCCAGGCCTCCACTTTTGTAAATTTCGGAACAAAACCGTCATTCACCGGTTCGCCCCGCCATACGGCGGGGTAAAAATCCTTGCCCAGTCGGATGACCGGGCGGTCCAGGCCTCCAAATTTGGAAATTGGATGTTGGAGATAAGAGGTTAGAAAAAGAAAATATCAATTAAATGGTATTTTTTTATTAACAAATTTCAAATGGACAAATATCAAAATAAATATAGATCACAATCATTACGATTGCAATATTGGGATTATTCTAACGCAGGATATTATTTTATTACAATTTGCACAAAGGATCGACAATATTATTTTGGGGAAATACAAAATTCAAAAA